>Ga0326727_10021976_pt1 | contig 12397 bp, 12 predicted proteins | sample MB2enrmetagenome_FD_207643 | JGI IMG/M metagenome (GOLD analysis project Ga0326727, IMG submission 207643) | Lab enriched peat soil microbial communities from McLean, Ithaca, NY, United States - MB29MY | ecosystem: Environmental > Terrestrial > Soil > Wetlands > Peat | place: USA: New York...
TCAATAACCCGCTCTATGGCATTAGGAGTTGTTTAAATCATGTCCTGAATGCCGAGAAGGGGAATGTTGATAACCAGTTCGTCAAGCTTGCCATCAAGGAAACCGACCGGATAGCGGATCTGATCCGCAACATGAAGACTTTCTACCAGCCGCACGAGGGTAAGGTTCAGAGTGTGGACATCCACGAGGTGCTGCGCGAGGTATTCATCCTCAACAGGAAATACCTGGAAGAAAACATGGTTAAGCTTGTCTTCAATCCTGCACGTTCGTTCTCCATTGAATGCATGCCTGAACAGATCAAGCAGGTCTTTATCAACATTATCACCAATGCGGTAGAGGCAATGCCCGAAGGCGGGGAGCTCCATGTGGAGACGCACGAATCGGAAGACAGCCAGGAGATCAGGGTATCTTTCCGCGATACCGGGGTTGGAATTGCACGGGATGATCTCCCGTTGATATTCGACATGTTCTATTCCAAAAAACCCATGGTCAAGGGGGTAGGGCTCGGGCTCTCGGTGAGCTATGGTATCGTAAAACGCCACGGCGGTACCATGGAGGTGGCCAGCGAGGAGGGCAAATGCACGACGGTAACCGTGACACTGCCCGTGAAGCCGCCTATCGCCCGGCAGATGCAGCTTGATCTGAAGTAGCATGACCTCAGGCTTCACCTCAGGATACGTCACCATCATCGGAAGGCCGAACGTCGGTAAATCCACATTCTTAAACCGTGTGCTCGATGCCAAGCTATCCATAACCACCAGCAAGCCCCAGACCACGCGTGACCGAATCCTCGGGATATGGAATGCACCAAACATCCAGGTCGTCTTTCTGGATACGCCCGGAATACACGTCTCGGATAAGGCCCTGAACCGCTATATGTTGGACAAGGCTGTAAATACTATCGCAGATGCGGACCTTGTCCTCGTCATGGCGGATCACCTGGATACGAAAGAAAAGCTTGAGGAGGTGGTCGGCTTTATCGCCGGAAAAGGGAAAGAGGCGATCCTGGTAATCAACAAGGCCGATCTCCTGAGTGAGGCTTCAGCCGCATTAAAGCTCAGGGAACTGGGGCAGGTCTTTCGGTTCAGCTTCCAGTGCTGCATCTCCTCGACCAATGGGACAGGCATTGATGTGCTTTTAGATGAGATCAGGAAACGTCTCCCTGAAGGACCCCAGTATTTCCCCGACGACATGATCACCGATGCGTCCGAGCGGTTCCTGTGCAAGGAAATCATCAGGGAGAAGGTCTTCACCCTCACGCACAAAGAGATACCTTATGCAGTGGCAGTGGAGATTGAAGAGTTCCGCGAGGAAGAGCCTGTGTACATCAGGGCGGTCATCCATGTGGAACGGCAGTCTCAAAAAGGTATAGTAATCGGGTCTCAAGGCAAGATGCTCAAGGAGATCGGCATACAGGCAAGGGTGGAGATAGAACAGCTTTTAGGGCACAAGGTCTTTCTCGATCTTTTTGTGCGTGTCACCAAGGACTGGTCAAAGGATCCAAAGGCGTTAAAGGAACTGGGGTATCTATAATGCCTGTTGTCGCCATCGTGGGCCGGCCCAATGCGGGCAAATCGACCCTCTTCAACCTCCTCATCGGGGAGCGGCGCGCCATTGTCGGGCCGCAGCGGGGCATAACCCGGGACAGGATATACGGCAGGTGGACGGTAGATGAGGACCTGGAAGTGGACCTGGTTGATACGGGCGGGTTCGACACCATCGGTGACATCCCCTTTTCCTGCCCGGTGCGTGAACAGACCCTCCTTGCCATTGATGATGCCGACCTGATCCTCTGCCTGTTTGATGCCAAGTCCCCTCCCACACCCGATGATAAGGAGTTGGTGACTCTTCTGCGGAAGACTTCGGCCCAGGTGATCTACCTTGCCAACAAGGTTGATGATCCTAACATTCAATATGCCTCTGCTTCGCTGTATGAACTGGGGATCGACGAGCCCATAGAGGTATCGTCTCTGAATAGAAAAGGGATAGCGGAGCTGAAAAAGGCAGTGAGGGAACGCCTGGGCCCTCAGGCGATATCACCCATGGAGGCTCTAACCGATTCAATCCGTGTGAGCATCTTAGGCAGGCCTAATGTGGGCAAGTCACTCCTCCTGAATAGGATAATCGGCGAGGACAGGGCTATTGTATCCCCGGAGGCCGGCACCACCCGGGATTATGTTGATATCTCTGTGGAGCGCTTTGGGAAAAGATATATTTTTGTGGATACTGCGGGCATTCGAAGAAAGGCGCGAATCGATGACAGCATCGAGCGGTTCAGTGTCATGAGGTCCCTTCAGAACATCAACCTGTCACATGTATGCCTGCTGCTCATTGACCCGCAGGAAGGACTCACCGATCAGGACAAGCGCCTGTGCGGCATAATCATAGAACACGGCAGGGCCTTTGTGCTGGTGGTGAACAAGTGCGACCTGATGAGCGATGCCGGGCTGAAGAATGTGAGGGAAAATATCAGACATTCCCTCAGGTTCATGCCCGATGCCCACCTGGCATTCACCTCGGCCCTGACGGGCAAGAATGTCGATGGGCTCTATCCCCTCATCGATGCACTCTTTGCAAAGACGACAAGCAGGGTCTCCACAGGAATCCTCAACCGTCTCTTAAGTGACATAACCGATTCACACACCCCGCCCATGGTCAGGCACAGGCCGCTCAAAGTTTACTACATCACCCAGACCGGCATCGTGCCTCCCCGATTTCAGGTCGTGGTAAATTACCCTGATTCCGTACCCGCGACATATTCACGATTTCTGACTCACTCAATCAAAAAGGCATGCGGTATGGCGGGGATACCTATAATGCTTTCCTTTGCAGGGAGAAAACAGGTGTAAAATGTTTCCCTGATGTTATTCTCAAGATAGAGAAAGATGTATTCGATAAGTGATCTTTGGAATATCGAGAAGGAGGGTTATATGAAAAGTATCAAGATATATATAATAACAATATATGTGCTGTCCCTTGTCTTCATGAGTGGTACAGCATCGGCTATCGGATTTGAGATGTCTGTCGGAGCCTGGAAACAGGACCCCCAGGGAGATCTTTCGTATAAGGCCCTTTCAGCTCAGGACAGCCTGAGTGTCAAGGATGATTTAAAATACAGTGACGTAACAAAAATTTTCGGCCGGATGAAGATTGAGATACCATTGGTCCCTAATATCTATCTCATGGCCACACCGATGGAATTCAGCGGCAAAGGGAGTAAAGATGTAACATTCGAATTCGGGAACACGCAATTCAAAGCAAACACCCCATTCACTTCAGAACTCAGACTCAATCACTATGATATTGGCTTGTATTACGGGATACCCCTGCTCAAAACGGCTACTGCAGGATTCTTGAACATAGATTTAGGGCTCGATGCGAGAATTATTGACTTCAAGGCCCAAATAACCGGCAAGGAATCAATAACAGACCTGAGCATTACGCAATCAAAAGCTCTTACGCTTTCTATCCCGATGCTCTTTATGGGCGTCCAGGTGAAACCGACAAAGTGGCTTGCAGCCGAAGGAGAAGTGCGAGCTATAACCTATGCGGGGAATTACTTTTATGACATTATCGGCCGGGCGAAGGTAAAACCGTTTGGTCCTGTATTCGCCTCAGCAGGGTACAGATACGAAAAAGTCAAAATTGATACAGATGATGTACTGGCCGAGGTAAACTTCGGTGGTCCTTTCGCCGAGGTCGGAGTCGAGTTTTAACAAGAGGTTTTCTCCGCGTACAACTGAGTAAAGGGAGGAGGATTTCATAACTATATAAAATCTCCCTTGACTTACTCATGGATATGTGTTTCTCTAAATAGAAACAAGCTGGTCTTGCGGATCATTACAGGACCGATTCAGTGAAAATGCAAATCGAGCGAATAGTGAAATGCGTGATGGTGATTTCTGTACTCATATGATGCTCCTTAAGCCGTGGTCCTTTCAAGCTATCAGGACACCTATTCACCCTCACCCAAAAGAGTTGATGATCATCCGCCAACGCGGACCGGATAGATGAGAGAAGGTTATGACATACACGAGTAATAAAAGAATATTATGGAGGATTGTGCATGAAAGTTTTTCTTCGAGAAGATGAGATCCCAAGACAATGGTACAATCTGGCAGCCGACTTGCCGACGCCCTTGCTGCCGCCGCTCGGTCCTGACGGTAACCCTGTCACGCCTGAAGCCCTTACCCCGGTTTTCCCCATGAACCTCATTGAGCAGGAAGTGAGCCAGCAGCGGTGGATCGACATCCCCGAGGGTATTATCGAACTCCTGTACCAATGGAGACCATCACCGCTGCAAAGGGCCGTATATCTCGAAAAGGCGCTCAAGACGCCGGCCAAGATCTATTTTAAAAATGAAGGCGTCTCTCCGGCCGGCAGCCATAAGCCGAATACCGCTATTCCCCAGGCCTGGTATAACAAACAGTTCGGTATTGAAAAGATCTGCACCGAAACCGGTGCCGGCCAATGGGGGAGCGCGCTGTCATATGCCTGCGCCCTGATCGGTCTGAAGTGCAAGGTTTTTATGGTCAGGATCAGCTTCGAGCAGAAGCCTTTCCGGAAGCTTATGATGAATGTGTGGGGCGCGGAATGTGTTGCAAGTCCCTCCACCCTGACCCAGGCAGGCCGTGATGTCCTCGCCAAGGACCCGGACACGCCGGGCAGCTTAGGCATCGCCATCAGCGAGGCCGTTGAAGCGGCAGTGACCGACCCGACCGGGAAGACAAGATATTCCCTTGGGAGCGTACTGAACCATGTTATGCTCCACCAGACCATTATAGGTCTTGAGGCCAAGAAACAGCTTGAAAAGATCAATGAAAAAAAGGTGGATGTGGTCATCGCATGCGCCGGCGGCGGGAGCAATTTTGCCGGCATCTCATTCCCCTTTGTGCTGGACAAAATCAATGGGGCCCAGATCGACATTATCCCGGTAGAGCCTTCATCCTGTCCTACCTTGACACGGGCGCCTTTTGCTTACGACCACGGGGATGTCGCCAAGATGACCCCGTTGCTGCCCATGCACTCTTTAGGCCATGAATTCGTGTCACCACCTATTCATGCAGGAGGCTTACGGTATCATGGTATGGCACCCCTTGTCAGTGCTGCAGCTGTCGAGGGGCTGATTACACCGCGGGCAGTGAATCAGCTCAAGTGCTATGAGAGTGCAATGCTGTGGGCAAGGACCGAAGGGTTCATCCCCGCCCCTGAAACATCTCATGCCATTGCAGCAGTGATCGATGAAGCGATCAAGGCAAGAGAAGAGGGCAAGGAGAAGGTCATCCTCTTTAACTGGAGCGGGCATGGACTCATGGACCTCAAGGGTTACGAGAGCTACATGGAGGGCAAGCTCATGGATTATCCGTTACCTGAAGAAGAGCTCCAGAGGTCCATCAAATCCCTCAGTGGCCTTCCGAAACCCAAAGTCGCAAAAACGGGGAAGTGGTAAGGAAAACGAAGTCACCCTATGATGACTATACGGCCAGGTGTCCGATGCTCGGGCACCTGGCTTATATAAGTATTAATAAATTAGGTTCATGCCAACTTTAGCACGGGAAAGGTGCTATAAGTTGGCTTATGGATAAGGTTAACGGGTGCTGTCATGGTTCGCACATTTCTGAGAGGAATTTTAGGCAGATCGTAAGGTATTTTACGATGGATCTAGTGTTGTGTCTCAATAATATTATGACTAATCAGAGGAATTATGGTATCATGGGTTTATCTCTCAGCAAGGAGGTTATCCATGAGACCCGGACGGCCGCGAACTCCCATTCTCCTTACCGAGGAGGAACAGCAGCAATTGGAAGGTATTGGCTAGCTCTCGATTATTACCCCATGGTCTGGTCATTCGAGCACAGATCGTATTGATGACTGCAGAGGGACAAACCAACCAAGCCATAGCACAGACAATCGGACTAAGCACACAAGCTGTGTGCAAAATGGCGCAAAAGATATTCGGTGCAAGGACTCTCGGGGCTTCACGATGAACTGGGGCCAGGACGGCCTCGGTCGATTTCGGATGAGGAGGTCGCAACATTGGTTCGTAAGACACTCCAGACTAAACCAAAAGATGGGACTCACTGGACGGTCCGCTCGATCGCCAAAGATACCTAACTTTCCAGGCCCGCTGTTCATCGCATCTGGAAAGCTTTTGGTTTGCAACCTCATCGTCAACGCCATTTCAAGCTCTCAACGGATCCTTTCTTTGTAGAGAAAGTCAGGGATATCGTCGGGCTGTATTTGAACCCACCCGACAAGGCCATGGTCTTGTGTGTAGACGGAAAAAGCCAGATCCAGGCATTGAACCGGACCCAGCCGTTGCTTCCGATGGGTCTTGGCTACGCCGAAGGGGTTACTCATGTCTATGTACGCCATGGGACCACGACGCTTTTTGCCGCTTTGGACATAGCTACCGGCCAATTTCTCACCCGTTGTAGAGCGTGTCATCGCCACCAGGAATACCTCGACTTCCTCAAGCAGGTGGACGCCAATGTCCCCCACGACTTAGATATCCATTTGGTGGTAGACAACTACGCAACCCACAAGCATCCTACCATTAAACGTTGGTTAGCAACCCGCCCACGATACCATGTTCATTATACCCCAACATATGCATCCTGGCTTAATCAAGTCGAGATCTGGTTCTACATCATCACTCAGAAAGCGATTCGCCGGGGAACTTTTAGGAGCGTTAGAGATCTGGTTTGCAAAATCGGACAGTTCGTCCATAACTATAACAAGAATACCCAACCGTTCGTTTGGACTGCAACTGCAGATTCGATCCTTGAAAAGGTTAAAAGACTTTGTCAACTTATCTCTTAGACGGAACACTAGAAGCCACAATAATTGCAGAACTCCCTGGAGTGAGTAGGAATAGTGTTAACAGGATTTTGAAAACGTTGAGAAAGAGACTGGCAGAGTATTGTGAAAGTCAGTCGCTCTTTTCAGGCGAGATAGAGGTGGATGAAGCATACTTTGGAGCGAAGAGAGTACGAGGGAAACGAGGCCGTGGAGAATCATAGGCATGAGGAACTATACAAACTGATGCTTTACATGCTAAAAAATGATCCTCTAAAGTCGTCATGAACCATAAATAATGATCATGTCACCCTTGTCATGTGGCATTAAATAGCATATGATCTTACAAAGAGACAGTTCTGCGGGTTTATAAAAACATGGTAAACTCATTATAGTCTAAAAGCTTTAAAAATATTATCCATCCTGATATTTTAGGTATATTTCTGATGCTTAATAAGTGATATAAATGGAAGAAAGAGGTGTTTGAGTAGAAACTATGAAAAATTTATGCAACATTTTGTGGAAAAGATTTTCCATTACTATTGTGATGTTGTTATTGGGTTTTGTTATTATATTTTCAGGATGTAGTGGCGGATATTTTTCAGGTTATATCTTCTCCATATCCGGTCAAGTGAGTGGTGCGATCGAAGATGGTGTTAATATAGAATTAACCAATGAAGCAGAAGGCCTCACGGTAACAAATTCTACCGGAGGCTTTACCTTTAATAACCTATCGAATGGGTCATATATTATCACGCCATCCCTTTCAGGTTACACATTCACCCCAGCCCACCAAGAGGTTACAATTAGCCATGCAAATGTTATTAACATCAACTTTACATCGGCAGTAAGTACGGAACCATAACTGTGAGAAGCGATAGAGCCAACATAGTGTGACCATAGTTCTGAGTGATGCATATAACCTGAACTATGCGAATGTCATAACCAATTCCATGGAGCGAATCATGCGAGAGATACGACGTTGCACAAGGGTTGTGGATGCATTTTCCGATGGCCATCCGGTGCTGATGCTGGTGCAGCTAGGTTTAGGCACATGGCATCGAGCAAATGGGAAACGCTAAACATGAAGAGGCTCTATGTGGAAACCATGCAGGAGGCTGCATAGGCATGGGACCTTGCTGTCGTATGAAGCCTGATAGCATGGGCAGAGAGCGCGTCAATGGCTAGCTGAAGCTCGTGCCTTCGGCAGCATTGACAACCCGTTCTGTTTGCCCACGCTGTGGTTGAACAAGGCCGACGGCGGAGGGATGGCCTCTATGGGCCTCAAGCAAGGGGATATCGGATAAAACAGGATGTACTACTCCGGCGAACAGAAACCCTGATCAAAAGTGCGAAACATTTTACTCAATAATATCCTTCCATAAAGCTCATTATTAAAAAACTTGATAAGTTACTGAAATTACTGTTGATAAATTACCTTTTGAATCCTCTATCTGGAAATCCATTCTATAGTCTCCTGCTGGCGGTGATATTGTTATCGGGTCAAAACTAGTAAACGTAACGACCAGATGGCCGTTTTCTCCAGGTAATGGAACACGGGTTGGGCCACTAACAAGTGTGGTCGTTTCAGTACTACTTAATAAAAAATCAGTTATCCAAACGTATTTCATAGTATTAGTAGTTTCAATATTAAAAGAATCAGCATCAGAAAATTGAGCATCAATATTGAAGTATGCCTTATCACCAACTCCAAATGTAGTAGCCTCATATGGATTCTTAGGATCAGTAACATTATACATATCAACTTCATTAATTACAGGAGTCCAACCTATACCACCAGTACCATTGCCTCCACGGCTACCGCAGCTGTAAGCAATCAAAATAAAACATATAATAGCTATGGTAACTTTTAACTGATTCATAAAATTAGCCTCAGTAATTGATATATATATCTCCCAGTGCTAGGTCAACTTTTTCTATAAAAATATATAAATTAATATCAGCATTACTCATTACAATACTGTTAAAGATAAAATTCCTAACTTAAGATATTACCATTTATTCCTGATATCGTCAATGGACAGGTACAACAATAGATCTTTTCGGATATCAAAAAATGGTTTGTGTGTTTCAGCACCGTGGGATTAGATGAAGAAAAGATATGAGAATATATCAGAAATCAGGAACAATTAGATATTCAGCGAGAGGATACGGAACTTTAGATAAACAGCAAAAAGGGCAGTTGGTACCTGACACCCCCCTTTAGGGGGGCATCAGGATACCACCAGTTCACTGGTGGTATTCATTATAGATAAAAAAAAGAATAACTATAATTAGATATCATTAACTAGAAATGATCATGTACATTTCCACAGTGCAAACAAAATTTTATGGGAATCAACAGTGCGAATATGGTTGCATAATTTGCTTTTGGGGTACAAAATCCAACTATTATTTACACCCTAGATACGTAAGGACTTGAAAATATGGATACAGGCCGGCATAGATATGATCATTTAACTGCCCGATGCGCGATGCTCGGGCACCTGGTTTCATTCACCTACTGCATGGCACCTGGGTCTACTTTGCCGTGCCGCAAGATCCTCGACTGCTGGCACGAACGTATCGACATTAAAGCCTATCTGAGCAAAATCTTCACACCAGAGGAGATTGAAGCCATTACCGACACTCCCAACCCGAAGGTTACACAGCTTTTGGAATTGATACAGAAGGCAAAGGGAAATAAGTGACCGATAGATCAGTACCCGTAACCGAGAAATCGACTTAAGGTCAACAGCACAGGGCTGACAGAGAAAACCTTCACTATCTGCATTGTGCCTTTTCCCTTGTGCCTAAAAGATATCTATCAATACATCAAGGGCATTAGATATCATATCCGGGGTCAATGAGAGGAAGTTCAGGCTATCATTGAACGGCACGGTATCAATATGCTCGATCTCGAATCCCGGAAGGAACTTCTGGGCTATGGCATCGGCAACGTAAACAAGGTGGACGAGATCCTTGTTATTCATTGCCTTGTCAGGATTATGATGGAACAATATAACATCTTTTATCACTTCCGGGAGTTTCCAGCTTTCAGCGAGATGAAGACCCGCGAGGTTGTGATCTATGCCGAAGATTTTTTGTTCAAGGATGCTCGAGTCTTCGCCATGGGCCACAAGAATCCGGTAGAACAGGGGCTGGACATGGGCCATAAACTGGTCAAGCACTACCTTGCCGATATCATGGAGAAGTCCTGCTGTATAGGCAAGATCAGGCCTGATCTTTTTATGTACCCTTGAAAGCTTCTCACTGAGGCGCGCCGTTGCAATGGCATGGTAGAATAGCCCGCCGCGCATCAGTGAATACCCCTTCTCAAAACCCATAAGGAGTTTTTCAGCCTGTGCTGTAATGATCAACTGGAGCAGGGTCTTACTCCCGAGGATTGTGATAGCCTCATCGATGGTCTCTATCTTCCTCGATATCCCGAGGTATGAGGAATTGCACAATTTGAGGACCTCAGCAGTCAGTACTTGATCTCTCCGTATCTCGGTAGCAATGGTTGAGATTCCGGCCATTTCATCAGAGATCATGCTTGCAATGCCCAGAGCAATCTGTGGGACCGGCTGAAGATCTTCGATAGTTTTGCCGATCTCTGCAAGTGCCGGCATGGCAGAAGGCTGTGCCTCCTTTTTATATGTCTCTTGAATGACAGGCTCTATGGTACACTTGGCCTTGTCTATGTCCAGCATGATACAGAATCCGATCATTCCGCTTGCTTCAAGGAATCTGATCGGAATGTTGTTTTCCTTAAGGATCTTGAGCGTGATTTCCAGGGTTCTGCCGCCGATGTTAAGCGCAAGGTCTTGGTGAGAGGTTGGGTCGATGAGCGCCCCACCGGAAATAAAGGCTGAAACTTCTTCCTTTTCAGCACCCTCCTTGACAAGTGAATTAAGGAACAGAGGTATGCCTTTGCTTGCATAATAGGTAAACTGGGTTTCAGGGATCTCACATAACGGCTCAGGTAGCAAGATATGGATCATGCCGCCTATATGCCGCTTGGTATCAATGATAGCAACACCAACACAGGACCCGAGATAGGCCTTCATCTGGCCCGATCTCCTAATCTCCATACCGCCGCTTGGTATGATGGTCATGTATGTATCGGCCTCCTGTTTGCCTCTTAAGCGCTCAACCCCTTCAGTAGTGTATTTTTATACAGAACCATATTAAAGATATAATCGGTTACGACCGGATGCAATATAAACAATTAGTATGGCATAATAATTATTTTCATGATCGAAGATTTTTTATACCTCTTTCATGAGGAGGCTGATTTTTAAATCACTTCGGGTATATTCCCCGCAGCTTGCTGCGAATGACATGTTCATTATAGAAGTCTTTGATACCCCGCTGCTTGCGGCGGGGTAGTTTATTGGGTATTACGGCCATGAATAGAATCCTCCCTTATTCTCTCCTTTCCTCCGGTACACGACAACAGTGGGGGATTTTGTTTGAGAAAGCGATTCCATGGTCTTCATGGCATCTTCGTAGTACCCCACCTGATCGATGAGATGATATTTCATGCCTGTTGAAGCAGTCATTACCCGGCCATCCTCGATTACAGCAAGATCTTCGGGTTTCACCGGTCTGACAGTCTTTACCTTGGCAATAAAATCCTGACTGAATTCCGTAACGATCCCCTCCAACATGATCTTGTCATCCTTGTTCATATCGCGCAATAGAGTGCCGGAGTCCTTGAGCTTTCCCGAGGTTAATGTCTGGTTTTTGATGCCGAGTTTGTCCATGAGCCCTTCCAGACTGATGGAAGGCAGCAGCACACCCACATTACCCACTACTGCAGAGGGCAGTGCAACGATGTGATCTGCGGCCAGGGCCACCATATAAGCACCTGACGTCCCCTGGCCTGTTATACAAGCTACGATTGGAATCTTGTGGGACTCCTTGAAGTCTTTGATCTCTCTGAACACCAGGTCGGATGCCGTCACACCCCCACCGGGTGAATCGATCTTGAGCAGGATACCCTTAATGGCCTTGTCCTGGCTTGCCATCTCCAAGACCCCATCCATTCTTTCGAGGGTTCCCTGTCTGGGCATGAAAATGTCCCTTACGGTGGTAGTGGTGATGATTCCGAGCACCTCAACCACGAGAATCTTGTCTTTTGATCCTTCTTTAAGCACTCGTTCCTCATAGGGCTGGAACTGCAAGAAACTTCCGAGATCAAACGAGACGAATGCGCATCCCTGAAGAATGAGCAGGCCAAATAGGATTGAAAAGTATTGTATGGCTTTTACCTTATTCATTACGAATCTCACCTCCCACAGTGATTTCGGGAATGAGCAGGGTAGGTTGGGCATCGGCTACGGGAACACCCTGGCCGTCTTTCCCGCAGGTACCGATTCCATAACCAAGGTCACTGCCCACCAACTCTATTGAATTCAGGATCTTAGGACCGTTCCCTATGAGGGTTGCCCCCCTGATGGATTCACCCACAATCCCGTTTTCAATAAGATACCCTTCGGAAACGTTAAAGACAAAGTCACCTGTCACGGTGTTTACCTGGCCGCCGCCCATCTTCTTCACGAAGATCCCTGTATGGGCTTTCTTGATGATATCC
>Ga0326727_10021977_pt1 | contig 12397 bp, 10 predicted proteins | sample MB2enrmetagenome_FD_207643 | JGI IMG/M metagenome (GOLD analysis project Ga0326727, IMG submission 207643) | Lab enriched peat soil microbial communities from McLean, Ithaca, NY, United States - MB29MY | ecosystem: Environmental > Terrestrial > Soil > Wetlands > Peat | place: USA: New York...
CGCTGCGCTTGTTCATCGAGCAGCGCGATGCCGGCAATGGGCAGCAGCACCACGCTGCGCACGCGGATGCCGTTCCCGGCAGCCACGGCGGCGTGTCCCAACTCATGCGCCACCACGGCAAACAGCACCATCATCATGAGAATGAAGCTGCGGATACCGGCCTGCGGACCGTGCCCCCACTCCAGCATCCACACCAGGCAGAACATCAGCGGAAAGCTGAAGTGAACCCGGAAGTGGATTCCGAAAATGTCGATTACCGGAATGGACCAGCGCCTCATGCGGTTTTGCCTTGCCTCGGAGTCTGCCCTTACTAATACACTACACGGCAGAGGCCGAGGATAGAAGAGTCAATGCGAGTCATCGCGGGAAAGTTTCGCAGCCGGACGCTGAAGAGCCTTGAAGGCCAGCAGACGCGTCCGACCTACGATCGGTTGAAGGAAACTCTTTTCAACGTGCTCGCATCAGCCGGAATGGTCGAGGCGCGTGCGTGGGTCGATCTTTTCGCCGGCAGCGGAGCCATTGGCATCGAGGCGCTGAGTCGCGGCGCGGCCTCCGTGCACTTTGCCGAAAACAATGCCGCCGCCGCGCGCGTGCTGCGCCAGAATCTCGCGAGCCTCGAGCTCGATGCCGCTGACGCCCTGCGCCAATGGGATCGCGACGGCGTGCGTTTCGATCTCTGCTTCCTCGATCCTCCCTACCGCATGCACGGCAGCTACGCTGAGATTCTGCGCACGATCAGCCGCGGGAACATGCTGCGCGAAAATGGCATCGTGGTTGCCGAGCATGAAAAGCGTTTTGATCCCGGTGAGGGCGAGGGCCTGCTGCGCCGCTATCGCATTCTGAAGCAGGGCGAGAGCGCGCTGAGCTTCTATCGCCTCGAACCGCCGCCGGATGAGAGCTGATCCGTTCACATCACCAGGTCGGAGGGGCGGACGAGCGCGTACTGCATCTCCGTCAAATCCTTGCTCACCTGGTTGAGACCGAAGACGCAGCTCTCGAATCTCTCCGAGAGTCGTCCGAAGAGCGGCGCCACCTTGCGATATTCCATCTGGTCGAATCGGCTGACGATGAAATAGCTTTCCTTGCCGGCGCGGACGAAGTCGATCATGCTCTCCAGCCGCTGCCGGCGCAGGCGAAAGCGATTGATCGACTCGGGAAACATCCCGCAGAAGAAGAGCGTAAAGTCCCCGATATGCTTGCGAACCTGGCGCTCGCGATCGAACGATGCCGCCTCGCCGAAAACCGGGTCGCTCTCCAGCAGCATTTCGCCGACATCATCCAGCGAGCGTCCCCGCACGTTCTTGAGCGCGTATACGTTGCGCGCATCGCAAAATTCAGTGAGCAGATTGGTGAGGTACTGCCACATCTCCTCGTCGCGCAGGCCAAGGTCCTGGCCAAAGTGGAGTGCGATCTTTTCGGCAAGAAGCTGACGCAGCGGATGCCGTTCACCAATCTCTCCCATGATTGCCTTCCTCCGAATGCGGTCCGAATCGATTCCAGCACCGCGAGCAATCTTCTTAATCCGAGTTAGATCACGGAGGCAATCGGGAAGGTGCATGAGTGGCGCACTTTGGCAGTCACTCCCGCAGAGTGCTGATAATGGCTGACTGGGATGCAGCTACGTGCGCAGGCCGCACCAGTTCTCGGCCACCACGATGGAGTTGCCGGGATGATGCGGATCGTACTTGACGCTGGTGTTCACGCCGATGCGGCAGCTGTGCAGGTCGAGATATTGCCGCAGTTGCGTGACCTCCTGGGAGCACTCGTATTGAACGCCGGCCACACCGTAGGTGTAGATCACCATCTGCACCGGACAATCGGTATCGGAGTCAAATTCCTGCACGTCGATTACGGTGCCATCCGTGATGCGGCCCTGCGCGTTAATGCGCTGGCGGCGTAGCACCTCGCGCTGCTCGGGAGTCTTGCCGCGCCGCCGCATCAGCGTCAGGGCGCTGATGCCCAGCAGCGCCAGCACACCGGCAGCAGGATAAATTCGAAGCAGCGTCAGCGATGACATGGCGGCAGCAAGCTCATCTTTGAATTTACTACGAAAGCAGAGCTCCCGGGATAGGGTCGAGCACTCGCAATCAGAGGTGGCCTGCATCCGGCCTTTCTTTAGCCGGCTGCGGGAGGGATTGCCGGGTGCGCTCTATTCGTCCACCACTGGATTGCGCAGCGTGCCGATGCCCTCGATGGTGACTTCAACCATGTCGCTGCTCTTCACCGGCCCCACGCCCTCGGGCGTGCCGGTGGCGATCAGGTCGCCGGGAAGCAGGGTACAGATCTGCGAGATGTGGCTGATGATGCGATCGACATCGAAGAGCATCTGGTTGGTGTTGCCGTCCTGCCGAATCTCGCCATTCACGCGCGTCTGCACCTGAATGCCCTTGGAGAGATCGAGCGCGGTGGTGATGATGGGGCCGACCGGGCAGAAGGTATCGAAGCCCTTGCAGCGCGTCCACTGGCCGTCTTTCTCCTGCAGGTCGCGGGCGGTAACGTCATTCACCACGGTATAACCGAGGATGTAATCGCGTGCGCTTTCGCCTTGCTTCATCTTGTGGCAGCGCCGTCCGATGATGACTCCCAGCTCGCCTTCGTAGTCGACCCGCTGGCTGATCGTCGGGCGCACGATTTCGCCGTTGTGCGCCAGCAGCGACGAAGGCGGCTTGCTGAAGATCATAGGCTCGGTCGGCGTCTCATGCTTGAGCTCGCGAATGTGCGCCGCGTAGTTGCGGCCTACGCACATGATCTTGCTGACGATGGGAAAAGGAATCAACAGCTTGGCGCGCTCCAGCGGAAACGGCTCTTCGATCTGCTTGCCCGATCCGGGCTCGGGCAGCACGATCAGCTCGGGAACGCCTGCTGAATTCACCTGCATCTGCGGACTACCGAGCTCGCTGACGATGTAATCGCGGCCCTCGCGGGTCTCCACCAGCCCGAAGCGCGAGCCGTCTACTGCAAGGAAGCGGCAGAATTTCATCGTACCTCCAACGGCGCGGTCTCCTCGGCCGTTGCCGAGCGCGCGCTTTGATTCCCGCGCAGATCGATCGCCGAGACAGCATAGTAGTACTTTTCACCGGGACGAACATCATTGTCCCGCCATGCCGGAGCCTTCACCGGCGTCTTGGTGACCGCAACAAAGTCGTTGCCGACGGTATGGCGATAAACGATGTAGCCGGCCAGGTCGCTCTCCATGTTCGGAGCCCAGGTCAGATCGATGAACGGCTTCTGGCCGACGCTGCTATACACAGCCTGCAGGCCACCGGGGACAGCTGGCGGGAAAACATCGTGAGCCAACAGGGAGACGATCTCGCTGTCGTCGCCCTCGACCTCAACCGGACTCTTGCCCGGCGCGCTCAGCATGGTTACAGTATCGACCTTGTACTCGTACTCATGCTCCCACTCGAAGCTGCTGTCGCGGGCCTCGCCTTCGCCTGTGCGGTAGGGCTCCTCGCTGATCAGGACAAAATCCGGCTTGCCATGCTCGCGCCGGTAAATCCTCAAAACATGCGAAACTCCGGGCAGCTGCGCCTGAAGAGCAGCAACCCGCCATTCCAGCAGTGGCCCCTGTGCGTCGAGAGAAACGCGGAAATTCGAGGGCGGCGGGACCGCCGGCGCCAGCGGGACTCGCACCTGGTTGGAAAGCCCCGCTGAATGCCCGCTCTGATTGAGCACCTGTATCACGTACGTTGCCTGATTCTGCGTCGCGATCAATGCAGCCGGCAGTACATCCTCAAAGGAAACCATAGGCTTGCGCCCGCCCGGCGCCACCGAGGCCAGCTCAGTGCTCTTGATCTCTTTTACCGGCAACCCGCAGGCGTTGATAGGAAATTGATTCACCACCCGGCAAATCCGCGTGACCGTGGGCCAGTGAATGGCCTGGCGATCGGTGGTCTCCGTGGGCGGTGACCAGGTCAGCATCACGCGGTTCCCTTTGCGTACAGCGGAGAGACTATCGACCACCGTCGGAAGCCGCAGCGAGGGCGGCATGGGCACGCCCGGAGCAGCACATCCGGCAGCAAGCGCAAGCAGGAAGGCGCAGAGCGCCAGTAGTGGTATGCCTTTTTTCATCGCGACGATTCAGCGTACCAGAAAGCAGAAAACATCTACAGCCACCGGCCTGGACGATCCCGGAATCAATACAGCCGCTCCTGCTTGCGCAGATTGCCGAAAGTTCCGATGTTGGCCAGGGTCAAGGCAAAGCGGTACTGGTTTTCCAAGCGGACGCCAGGCACCGAAATCCGCCGGAATTCGAAGCTAAGGCCGCAGCAATCGCTGTTATAGCTGCTCTGCGCGGCGGCGTATTGCAGGAAATCCCGGTTCTGGTCGTAGCCGAGGCTGAAGCCTCCGGAAAGGCCGCGCTTGTTGGGATGTCCGTAGCCGATAAGGCCGCGAACCTGGTTAAAGATCGGCGGTTCCTGGCTGATCGTCTGCGTTCCCGTGCTGTTTTGAACGCGGAAGAAGGATTGGCTGGCGCCAAGGAAATATTCGCCCATGCGATATTCGGCAAAGGTGGCGCTGGAGTTGATGCGTCCGAGCACCGGGTCGTAATCGAGCTGCCACTGAATATCGGTGTTCAACGAGGTTTGCACACGCAGCTTGCTGACCACGGGACTCCAGGTGCGCGGCTGGTACAAGAACGCGATGCCACTCAGGTCCACGGTGTCAGTTAAGACGTTGCGGCTGCCGGAAACCAGTGCCCCGCCGAAGCTCTCATTCACGTAATACTTCTGCTTCACCTCCCAGCTCAGCAGCTCGCGCGGGCTCGCATTCTGCTCCTCGCACCTCGGGCGTACGGCGCTCATGCCGGGAATATGAGCCGGCGGGCGTTGATTCTGCGCCGGCAGCTGCGTGCGAGCTTCTTCCGAAGGCGGCTTCGCCTCGCAGCCGGCATCGCGGCTGGTCGAACGGCGGCGGCCATAGATGCGCTGGATCACGTCGTACTCGAACTCGCTGGTGTTGCTCAGAATGTCCACAGAATCAAAGCGGATGACGTTGGAAAAGTTGCCTATGCCGGTCGTGTAGCGATAGGTAAAGATGGGCTCGATGACGTGGCGAAGCTTGCGGCCGAAGATCTCCCGGTCAAAGGTCTTCTCCACCGCCGGTGGACGCAGCTCGATGGCGGCTTCTACGTCACGCCGGTTCAGCTCATCGCCGCTGGCGACACCGAGTGGATTCGTTGCCGATGGCGTGACCTCCTGCGAATAGACCGTATCGTGCAGCGCGATTTCGGGGCGCAGCTCCCATCCGGCGAATTGCATCGGCAGTGCCAGCCGCGGGTGCAGATCCAGACGCCCGACCTGGTTTGCAGTCGCAAAGCCCGGTCCAATCACTTCTTGCCCGGCGGAATTCGTTTCCACCGCGCCGGGTTCGCTGCGCTGCAGTCCGCCTGCGCTTGAATCCACTCCCCAGACAAACTGCGAGTTGAACAGATGGTGCTCAAGAGTGTTGAACTCTCCCATCGGCAGATGGAGAATCTTGATCTGGTTGGAGTATGAGTTCGTAAGCGCGTCCTGATAGAAGTTCTGGTAACGCGCGGCGCTGACGTTCAGCGAGAGTCCATGCTCGTTGTGCGAGGCAAAGCCCACCGAGCTAACTTCCGAGTTCACCGCCTGGCTATAGGTCTCCGACCAGGCCTGGCGAAACAGAAAATTGCTCAGATAATCGATATCGGAGGCTACGCGCCAGTGTCCGTAGCTCGTCTCCCCAAGGAGCCTCGCCTCCTCTCCGCCCTGATCCTGGTTCACCGTCGTGGTCACGCCGTTCTGCGTCTGCTGCACGGGAGTTCCGCGGTCAAGCACGCCGAAGTAATGAATTTCCAGCGAGCTCTGCTCGCTCGGACGCATCCGAATCTGCGCTTTCTGGCTCCAGCCGCGGCGGGAGAAGTACTCGGCTCCCAGACTAACGTCGTTGGAGCGGTTGATCGCCCAATAGACCGACTCGCCGAGAATGAATCCCTTAATCGATGACTGCCCAAGGACAGGCAGGAGAAAACCGCTGGTACGCGCCTGGCCGCTGGCCGGAGCCTGAGTGTAAGGGAAATAGAAGATGGGCAGCTTCATCAGACGGAAGTTGGAATGATAGAGCTTGGCGTTCTCGCCCGCCACCAGATCGATCTTCTCTGAATTGAACGTCCAGGTGGGATTCTGTTCGGCGCAGGAGGTGATGCTTCCGTGCATCACGATATAGCGATTGGGGCCCACCTTGTGAACCTCGCGCCCGGCGATCACGAAAGGATTATTGGTGGTGAGGACCACGGACTGTCCGCGTATCACGGCTCCAAACGTGCCGGAAACCTCGTAAAAAATTCCAGTCCCGGCCTTGACGTTGTAGTTGGCTCGGTTGGCGGTGAGATGGGCATCGTGCGGTCCGCCATCGAAGACCACCCGCCCAGTGGCCACGGCAACCCCGGTGGAGTCGTCGTAGGTGGCATGATCCGCCCGCAGCAAGTAACTCTGGAAGCTGATCTCGACATCGCCATCGAGGGTGTAGATGTCGCCCTGCTTTTGCTGCTCGTGGGCCTTGATAATAACCTCTTGCCCGGGCTGAGCAAGACCCTGGCCTATGGAGGATGAGGGCAACTGACTAGTAAATGCCAACGTGGCCAGCAATAGGTGACTTGCAATCGTGATTGTGATAATTCTCAGAGTGCGAAGGGACATCCGTTTCATTTGGCCGCAAGAAGAGCTCCGGTTGCAAGTTAGCACGCGGGGCGCTCCACAATAAAGCCTAATGCTTCGGAAATTCCCTCGCTGCTCTGGTTGATTTCACAATACGCCATGGAATGCCCCCTCTGCGGCACGCCCTGTCTGTGCTCCGTGCCCTCTGCTGGACGCTCCCGGTCCGCGGAAACGCCTCTTCCGGCTCCAAGCCTGGAGGGCTCGGCTCTGCGTGCAACCGCTTCGTCTCCTCTCGGCCCATGGTTGCCCTTATGAAGAACGAACCGCCTGAACAATCCGGAGCTGCCTGGCGCGCCGAGGTGGCGTCACGGGTAACCCGTTATCGTGCGCGCCGCAAGCGCAACCCGGACGCAGAATCCGCCGCCTTCGATTTCGGCTCGACTCCCGCGCTGCCTGAAAGCCGCCCATCCTTCGACACCAATTATTACCGCAGGGCGAACACCGAGGTGCGCGAGCAACTGGCGCCGCCGTTGACGGCTTCGACCGCACCGGCAACCGAGCTCGACCCCGCTCCGGAAGCACCCGCGGCAGCCGTTGACCTTGATCTGCGGCCGGAGGAGCTTGGCATCGATGACGACTTTCTCAACCGATATCGAATCGCATTCGACGAGCCCCAGCCCGCGACGGATGAGCCGGCCGGTAAGCTGATCCTCTTTCCCAGCCCACTGCTGGAGCCGATGCTGCCGCCGGCACCATCTCCGGACGAACTGGCCGAGCCCGTCGTCGACCGTCCACGCATTCTCGATGTGCCGGAAGAGATTATGCCCATGGTGCAGGGCTCGCTCTTTCCTGAGATTCGTCTGGATGCCGAGGCCGAGAACGCGCCTCCTCAGCCTGAGTTCGAGGTCCCGCTTCCGGTCGCGCGGCTGAGCGAACGGACTATCGCCGGCCTGGTCGATGCGGGAGTGGTTGCCGCCGGAGGAATCCTGTTTGCCGCCATCGCCTGGATGGCACTTCCCGAAGTTCCGCACGGAAAGCCCTTCTGGATGGCGCTGGGCGCGGTCACCGTGCTGTTCTGGGCAGTCTATCAGCATCTCTTCCTGCTTTATCGCGGAGCTACGCTGGGAATGATCTCGCGCGGCATCCGACTGGGGACCTTCGACGGCAGCGAGCCGGACTGGAAGCAACGCGGCTGCCGTGCGCGCTTCCTGTTCATCTCTCTGGTCTCGGTCGGTCTGGGATTTGCATGGGCACTGGTGGATGAAGATACGCTCTGCTGGCATGATCGTATCTCACGAACCTTTCCCACCCGCAACTGAACAGAGCGGCGCAGTCTTATCGCTGCGCCGCTTTCTTTGACTTCTTGCAGGTTACGTTGGCATCAGACGCGATCCGGAATCTCCGGCTCGTAGTCCGGATCTTCGTCGGCCTCCTTCTTCGCCGGCGGCTTCGGCAGCGGAACTCCGTCCAGCGAATCCAGCTTGCCCACCGGGTAGAGCCCGACGCGATCATCCCACCACGGCGAGTGCTGGTAGAACCAGTTCAACCGTTCACGCGGATCGGCTGCAAAGTTGGGATCGGCGGCGACTTTGCTATCAAACTCCGACTTCAGATTTGGATCCTCCAGCAGCTTGCGCGCCAACCGCTCCAGAACGTAGTCTTCGCCGTATTCTTTCTGCTCAAAGATGGTATCGAAGAAGCCCCATTGCAGGGCCGAGTCCGGCCCCTGCGGCTCCAGCCAGTGCATGGCGACGCGGGCTGCGCGCTGTGCCGTCGGCACCACCACCGAGCCCGCCGGGAAGCTCATCTTCTGCCGCACCTCGACGCAGGCCTTCGTCGGATCGCTCCAGCGCGCCATGTGCCGGCCCTCGAAGGGCTGGCTCTGCCACTGTGGAGTCTCGCAGCGATAGGTCGCTACCTCGCCCGTCCACTCGCGCGTAAGGCGCTTAAGCTGGAGCCCGTGCAGTTCCAGCCGCGCGATCACCTCCGTCCACTCGGCAGGAACGATGTACGCCGCCGGAATTTTCGCCTCCAGCGTCGCCTTTACCGAATTCTGCCGCAGCACGGTGATCGTCACCGGCTCATGCGTGTACTTCACCCACTCGCCGCCGGAGACTTCGCTCTGCTCGCTCGTCCAGCCATAGCCTTTGAACTCGAAGGGGTCGGTCTGGCCGGTTGCGGCAAAGCGCAGCGGCAGCGTGGAGTTGTGTGCTCTTCCGCGTGCAATCGTCTCGGCGTCGGCGCGGCGGTTGGCCTCAACCAGCTTCGAGGCATCGCGATTGATCACCTCCAGCAGCGCGCGCATCAGCTCATAATTGCCGGTCACGCGCGTCCGGTAGTCCTTCAGCATATGCAGCTCCACCAGCATTCCAGGCCGGTTCTGCTCCTTCACAAGTCCGTTGGAGTAGCGCGGCGAGGCGACGCCGATTCCGATGCCGGTGTCGGGCGTGCGGCCGAGAAACTCTATGTACGGCCCGATGATGTGCCCGGAGGCCGTGACTTTCTGGAATAGCTCCGGCTCCAGCGTCTTGCGAACCCACGGCTCAACCGGCCCATCGCTCTGAATGCCGAAGGTCACGTCGTACTGATAATCGGCCCCATCGGTGACGTGATTATCGACGAAGAAGTCCGGCAGCCAGCGATTCCACAGGCGCAGAAAGGCGCGCGTCTCCGGCGCATCGGCCTTCAGATAATCGCGATTGAGATTGAGCTGGCTGGCATTGGTGCGCCACCCCATCTGCTCGGGACCGTTCTGATTGATGCGGTTAAACGGACCGAAGCGCTCGTGGCCGTCGGCATTATAGATGGGCAGAATGATGAGCACGGCACGATCGATCAGCCGCCCCTGCTTCTTCGTAATCAGGATGTCGCGAAGCAGTGCCAGCGATGCATCCTTGCCATCCATCTCGCCGGCATGGATCGCGTTCTGAATCATTACCACGGGACGTCGCGTGCGATGCAGTTCAGCCGGTGAGAAGACGCCATCGCGCGAGACGATAACGGCAACCAGCGCGCGCCCTTCGCCGGTGAGGCCGAACTTCTCCACTCGCACCTTGCCCGGAGCCGCCTGCGCCAGCCGCCGCACATAAGCCATCGTCTCTTCGTAGCGCGGCGTGGTGCGATAGCAGCTTTTCTCCGCCGGAGTGCTCCAGGAGTTCACTGCCGGGCAGTGAGCGGCCGTCTGGATGCGTGGAGGCTGATCGAGCAATCCAGCGTTGGGCAATGCATCAGAAGGATTTTGCTGCGCAAAAGCTGCAGCCGAAAGAAGCAGAACAAACCAGAGCCGGAGCATGATCCATTCTAGAGCGTGTTTCACGAATAGTATCAACTTCAAACCGATACGGCTTTGGCGCGGGGCCAGCCGGTGCCTCACTGCTACATCAGCTCTCTCCGGCTGCCCCGCATACACTATGCGTGAAACGCGCTCTGGCAATGAATTAGACGTTGCGCACAAAACCCACCGAAGGCATCGCGCGGTGTGTGAGCTTATCCACCTCCTTCTGCGACGCAAGAGTGCAATTCGCGTGCCAGCTGCTTCCAGAGGACAACGCATTGCAGCAGGGTCACTTACGCAGAAGGAGATTGACTTTGACGAATGGCGGCGTGTTTAGCTGACGTCAGAATGACGAAACTTCGCCGAGACAATTGAATCGAGCTAGAGAAAGTATCTGTAGGCGCGATGCAAAGAGGATGTGCTTATGAACTCGCGGCGCGCTGACGCTACTGCACTCCGTCGCCGTCGATCGCTCGTGCGATGCTGAGCTCCGAATCCGCCTCAGCCTCGGCTTCCCGCAGCATGGCCTCCACCGAAATTGACTCCAGCAGCACCACCGCGTGCGCGATGGCCGCATTGTCCGTACCGGTGCCCTCGGGAGTCTTGGCCTTAATGCCAACGCATTCGGGAGCGATGCGCAGCAGCTCCGCCACCCGTGCGCGCAGATGCGCGGCGTGAGGAACAATCTTCGGCGCAGCCAGAATCATCGTGGTATCGACGTTCACCACGCGAAAGCCGGCGAGCGCAATCTGCCGCATCGCCTCCTCGATGAAGATGACCGAGTTTGCGCCCTTCCATCTCGGATCGCTTGGCGGAAAGAAGCTGCCGATATCTCCCGCGGCCACGGCGCCCAGCAGCGCATCGGTGATGGCATGCAGCAGCACGTCGCCATCGGAGTGCCCCGCCAGTCCGTGCGTGTGCTGAAGGCTCACGCCGCCGATGACCAGCGGGACTCCGGCCTTGAACTCGTGCGAGTCGTAGCCGTAGCCGATGCGGAAACTCATCGCGTCACCAGGCGGCGCTCGCGCGCAAGCACGAATTCAGCGAGCTCAAGGTCGGCCGGGGTGGTGATCTTGAAGTTCTGCGGCGAGCCCATCACCACGTGCACCTCGACTCCGGCACGCTCCAGCAGGCTGGCTTCATCGGTACCCTGGAAGCCCTCGATGCGGGCCTCGTTGAAGATCGGGCTGAGCAGCCCGTAGCGGAAGCCTTGCGGCGTTTGCGCCTGCACAATCTGCTCGCGCGGAATCGTCGCCTCCACCACGGCTCCGTCCGCCCGACGCTCCACACGCTTGATGGTATCCACCGCCGGAACACCGGCGATTGCCGCGCCGTGACGTGCCGCCTGCTCGATGACGCCGGCAATGGTTTCGGCGGAGACAAACGGCCGCACCGCGTCGTGAATCAGCACCAGGTCGCCGGACTCCGCCGGCAGTGCATCCAGCACATTGCCCACCGATTCCTGACGGTGTTCGCCGCCTTCCACCAGGTGCACCGCCTTGCCGATCGCGGCACGCTCCAGCGTCGGGCCAAAGTTCTCCATCTCCGGCTTGCGCATGGCAATCCAGATTGAATCGACCCGGTCGATGGCCGCGAACTTGCGCAGCGTGTGAATGAGTATGGGAACTCCGTCGAGCTCCAGAAACTGCTTGGAGCGTACAGGCGCCTGGCCGGCGTGGGGAACTCCCATGCGAGTTCCCAGTCCGGCAGCGGGGATGATGACAAATACTTTCATAAGGGCTTGCAAGTATAACCAGCACTGCGCCTCATCGGCAAATTGGAGAAGACAAAAAGCAAGGCGCGCTCGGCGGCGCGCCTGACTTCTATGCTTGGTTCCGGACGAGTACTCGGCGAAAAAATGCCGCTCCCGCCGCAGGTGCTGGCCGCTACCGCACCTCCTCAGAGCTTGCAGCGCTTCCCTGCGCCGATGCGGCACTCGCCGTCTCCGGAGCAGTTGGCTGCGGGTTGCTCTTGCGCTGGTCCGGCGGACGCGACTCCGGACGCGCCATGCCCGTCTGCCCGCGCTCGTCAAACTTGCCGAAGATCATCTTGCCCGCCGTGGTCTGCAAAACGCTGGTCACGGAGATCTCAATGGTCTTGCCGATCATCTTGCGGGCGTTATCCACCACGACCATGGTGCCGTCATCCAGGTAGGCCACGCCCTGGTTGTACTCCTTGCCTTCCTTCAGGATGAAGACCTTCATGATCTCGCCGGGCAGCACGATCGGCTTCAGCGAGTTGGCCAGCTCGTTGATGTTCAGCACCTCGACACCGTGCAGCTGCGCCACCTTATTCAGGTTGAAGTCGTTGGTGACGATCTTGCCCTCATAAACCTTGGCCAGCTCGATCAGCTTCATGTCCACTTCCCGAACCGCCGGGAAGTCGTCTTCGACGATGGTGACCTGGATGTGCGTCAACTTCTGGATGCGCTGCAGGATGTCCAGCCCGCGGCGTCCGCGGTTGCGCTTCAGCGAATCGGCCGAATCGGCCACCAGCTGAAGCT
>Ga0326727_10021978_pt1 | contig 12397 bp, 10 predicted proteins | sample MB2enrmetagenome_FD_207643 | JGI IMG/M metagenome (GOLD analysis project Ga0326727, IMG submission 207643) | Lab enriched peat soil microbial communities from McLean, Ithaca, NY, United States - MB29MY | ecosystem: Environmental > Terrestrial > Soil > Wetlands > Peat | place: USA: New York...
CGCTCTTATGCGACAGAAATCCGCACCTAGTGGGTTTCTATTCCTCTATCGCAAAGGGAGAAGTTACGTCAGCAATCGCCCGTGCTCATTTGAGAGATGAAGGGCATTGTCTCCTTGAGCGGGGCGAGAACCACTACTACGAAGTGCGGGATCGCTTCAATAAGCATCACCATCCGCTGGACTTTCTATTCCTGAACAGGGCCGGGTTCAATGGAATGATCCGATTCAATCGGAAGGGTGAATTCAACATCCCTTTTTGCAGGAAGCCTGAGCGTTTTGCCCAATCCTATATCACTAAGATTGCCAATCAAGTCGCTTGCGTGGAAAAACTGTTTCGCACCAAAGAGTTTGCATTCAAGTGCCAAGATTTCAAGCGAACAATCCAAGAGGCTTCTCCAAAGGACATAATTTATTGCGACCCGCCATACATAGATCGTCACGTAGATTATTACAGCGGCTGGAACGAATCCGACGAGACAGCTCTTTTTGATTTGCTTTCGGGCTTTCCCGGTAAATTCATTCTCTCGACATGGCATCACAATGATTACCGCGAAAATGAGTACATACGAAAACTCTGGAGCCGGTTTAATGTGCTGACAAAAAACCACTTCTACCACGTTGGGGGCAAAGAGGAGAACAGGAACCCTGTTGTTGAGGCGCTTGTCACGAATTTTCAAACAGATGCAGCAGAGTGCGTGCCGCCGAAATCCGAACAGCTGCTCCTGATCGCTTCCTGATCCCAAATTCTGCGTCGATCCCTTTTTCCGCTCTTGCATGCCGTGGTGCGCAATTTCTTCCGCGCGGTTTTTCCACCGCGGAGCAATGCTAGCCTTAATGTGAGCGCTCTTCCTCGACACTCAGCGGAATAGCGCTTATGAGGCAAGATCCGCCTTGGCTGCCAGCCCCCATCAGCCGCCGATCAAACTGCGGCCCGAATTGCGCACTCGCGAGACACGCGCGCCCGAATCGCGCGTTCAGGACCGTCGGACCCTGGCGCCGCTGGTTCCCGAGCATCGCCGCCGCAAACTGGCCGGCCGCTCGGCGCTGGCTGCGTTGATCTTTCTGGCCGCCGCCACCGGTTCGCTCGCCGGCCTCACTCTGGTCTACTCCGTCAATCTGCCGCAGATTCAGGAACTCGAACACTACCGTCCTTCCACCACCACCGATCTCTACGACCGCAAGGGTCGCATCATCGGCTCCTTTGCGCTGGAGCGCCGCGAGGTGGTCGGCTACGACGGCTTTGCGCCCGTGCTGCGCCAGGCCGTCATCTCCATCGAAGACAAAAACTTCGAGTCGCACTGGGGCATCAATGTCTTTCGCGTGGCTGGCGCCGCCTGGCACGACATCCGCTCGCACGGGCGCGCTCAGGGCGCGTCCACTCTCACCATGCAATTGGCGCGTAACCTCTTTCTCTCTTCCGACCGCACCGCCGTGCGCAAGATTCAGGAGGCCTATCTCGCCATCCAGATCGAGCGCGCCTTTACCAAGGAACAGATCTTCACTCTCTACGCCAACCAGATTTATCTGGGCAGCGGCATGTACGGATTCGAGGCCGCATCGGAGTATTACTTTTCGAAGCACGCCAAGGATCTGACGCTCACCGAGGCGGCGCTGCTGGCCGGGCTTCCCAAGGGGCCGGCAGCCTATTCGCCCATCCTCAATCCCGAGCGCGCGCTCACCCGCCGCAATCTGGTGCTGAGCGAAATGGAGTCGGACGGCGCCATTACGCACGCCGAAGCCGAGCGGGCCCGCGCCGCGCCGCTCGGCCTGCACATTGCGCAACCCGTGGGCGCGGTCGCGCCGTGGTTCCAGGAGGAGGTGCGGCGCGAACTCGACAAGCATTTCGGCTCTGAGGAAGTTCACGAGGCTGGCCTGCGCGTCGACACCACGCTCGACCTCGACCTGCAGCAGGTGGCCAACCGCGCCGTGGCCGAAGGTCTGGCTGCGTACGAGCGCCGCCACGGCTGGACCGGCAAACTTGAAAACGTCCTCGCAAACGGCGAGGCGCTCGCTTCCTATCGCCATCCTGACTGGGCTGTCACCGCCGGTCCCGGCGACTACGTTCACGCGCTCGTCACGCGCGTGCTTCCGCTGGAAATCGAGGCGCGCATCGGGCCCGCGGGCCAGCCCGGCTGCGACGTTGTCATTGTTCCCGCTGACTGGCAATGGACCGGCCAGCGCTACGGCGACGCCCTGGTGAAGCCCGGCGATATTATTTATCTCCGTCTGACCGCGGCGACGGAGGGCAGTGCGCGCCGCGCCACGCTCGAGCAGGACTCGGGCGCCGAGGGCGCGCTGCTGGCCATCGACAACACCAGCGGCGACATTCTTGCCATGGTCGGGGGACGCGACTACGCGATGTCGGTCTTTAACCGCGCCACGCAAGCGGAAAGACAGACCGGCTCCAGCTTCAAGCCTTACGTCTACACGGCGGCCATCGAAGACGGCGTCAAGCCCACCGACATCATTGTCGATGAGCCGACGAGTTTTGGCGGCTACGTTCCTCACAACTACGAGGGCGATTATCGCGGCGCCATGACTGTGGCCAACGCCTTCGCCGAGTCGCGCAACATTCCCGCCATCAAGCTGGCCGCGCGCGTAGGCATGCGCAACGTGATCGACGTGGCGCACCGCTTTGGCGTTACTTCGAATATTCCGCCGTATCTTCCCGTGGCTATTGGCGCGGTGGAGATCACGCTTGAGGAGCAAGTGGCTTCCTACGCCGTCTTCCCCAACGACGGCATCCGCGTTGCGCCGCGGCTCATCCGCAAGGTTTCGAACGCTGACGGCATCGCGCTGTGGCAAGATGCGCCGGCAGTCAACGTGGTCATTGAACCGAAGACCGCGCGCACCATGATGACGCTCTTGCGCGGCGTTACGCAGCACGGCACGGGCGCTGCCGCCGCACAGTTGAAACACCCTCTTGGCGGCAAGACCGGAACCACTTCGGATTTCACTGATGCTTGGTTCCTGGGCTTCTCGCCCTCGGTTACATGCGGCGTGTGGGTGGGTTACGACAGCCGCGAATCTCTCGGCAAGAAGGAAACCGGCGCCGCCGCCGCGCTGCCCATCTGGATCGACTTTATGCGCGCCGCCATCGCCGGCAAGGACGACGAGATGTTCCCCGGCGACGATGCTTCGCCAACCGCGCCGCAGAACTCCGCCCGCACCTCATCCCCAACGCGTTCTTTGCATTGATGGCGGGCTAGCACGAACCCAAGCTCACTTTATCGGCTCAGCGACAGAACTCCGTGCACCACGCCTTGCCGCTTTTTGTGAGGTGGGCTGCAGCTTTAAGCCCTCAGGAAACCGAAGATGCCGGTTTTCTTTTTCTCGGGCTTTTCTTCTTGCGTGCCACAGGCGGCGATCGCCATGTTCTTGATGACGCGTCGAACGCCGGACTCTTCCAGCGGCTCAGCGGTGTCCTGCATGCGGCGAACGGCTGCGAAATCGTTGGGAATTTTCCATTGGGGACGCAGCGTGAGGGCGCTTTCGATGGTCTCATCGTCGACGCCGAACATTTCGCCCGTGTAGCGATTCCATATAACTTCGATCTTCGCGTTGTAGTCCTGCAGACACTCGGTAATCAGCCGGTGGGCATTGCGCAGTTCGGTAACGCTCACCTGTGTCACGAGGTAGATGATGGAGGCGAAATCGAAGAGCCGCGTATCCACCATATCCAATCTGGAGCCCGCATCGACCACGACGTAATCGTACGACTTCGCGGCGGCAGTAAGCAGCTGGTCCACAGATTTTCCCAGGGGAGGCATGCGAAGATACCTGCCGGGAGCGCCGAGCACGTACAAGCCCGATTCATGCTTCGACACGAGCTTTGAAAGATAGGTCGCGTCCAGACGGTCCGATTCCTGCAGCGCATCGAGCACGGAAAACTCGCTGCGGATTCCGAGGCACAAGGCTGCGTCGCCGAGCGGGAGATCGAGGTCGATCAGAAGCGTGCTCCGTTCGGATTCCTGCGCCAGTTCAACGGCAAAATTGCACGCCGCCGCGGTCACTCCGGTACCGCCCTTGGCTCCTAGAAACGCGAACGACTTGCCGATCGCCTTTCTTGTAATGGGCGTTAACCGACCACGGCGCGCCCAGCGTCCGAATGCCTCCTGGATAGCACCCTGCTCAAAGGGATAGTTCAGAAACTCGCGCACCCCAGCCCTCATGCACTGGATCAGCAGCTCTCCATCGGGTCGTTCCCCATAGACGATGGGAGACAGCCCGCGCAAGTGGCAGATCGCGTCGATGGTCTGCCGCGCGCGCTCGATTTCGCCGTCCAGGGCGATGAGGGCTACGTCAATGCCCTGGCTCCTGAGAACTTGTGAGTCCTCCACATCGCTCAGTCTCGTGATGCGAGGCGTGGCTCCGTTGGGCCGCACGGTGCACACGATGGCCGACACCGCGTTGCCGCGTTCGAGGTCGGGATCGAAGATGGCAACCGACAGGCCGCGTTCGCGCTCGACGTTAGAGCGCAAATCGAAGCCTGTGCCAATCTCTTCGGTCTCCAGCGGATCCAAGAGCACAACCTTTCCGCGCCGGATGGCGCAATCCTGCGATCGGGACGTTGAGGTCCTCGGCATCTTGAATGCACGATGCGAGACTTCCTCAATGGGAAGTTTCGTGGGATCGGTATCGTGAAATCCTATCTATAGAATCGGCACGCAGGCGAATCGGGAAGAGTGTGTTTGTGGTTCGGGAAGTTACTAGAATAATGATAAGAATTGTCCGATGCGGGTATGAACGAGTCAAAAAGCAGGATTTGCCGCAGCGCGGCATCTCCGGCAGCGGTCGCACTTCAACCAATTTGAGCAAATACCGGCGAATCTACTTGACGCGGCGGAAATACCGCTTCGCCCGCGCCACATCCTTGAAGATCTGCGCCTTCAGGGCCTCGGGCGAAGGCCACTGGCGCTCGCCGCGCAAGCGCAGCAGGAACTCGAGCTCGACGGGCGTCTCTTCGTTGATTGCCACTGGCTCAAAGTCCAGGATGTGCGACTCGACGGCGAACGATGCCTCGCCGAAGGTGGGCCGGTTGCCGACATTGGTTACGGCCTGAAACGCGCGGCCGCCGATTTTGAGGCGCGTGACGTAAACGCCAAAGGCGGGCAGCAAACCGTCGTAGGGCGCGAGATTCACCGTGGGCACCAGCAGCCGCGTGCCGATTCCGCGCCCTCTTGCCTGTGTTGAAAGCACGGTAAACGGCCTTCCCAGCAACCAGCGCGCCCGCCGTACGTCGCCCGCGGCTACCATGGCGCGAATCGCCGAGCTTGAGACTTCCATGCCGCGCACACGCACCGCCTCGTGCAGGCGCACAGCGAAATTCCACTCTGCTCCCAACGCGGCCAGCTCTCTGACGCCCGCCGCCGCCTGATGGCCAAAGCGGAAGTTCAGCCCTTCGTGCACGCTTCGCACGCGGAGCGCATGAGCCAGGATTTGCTCGACGAACGCGCGCGGCGAAAGATTGGCCATGGCAGCGTCAAACCTGAGCACGAGCGCGGCATCGATTCCTGTCTCCCCGAGCAGCCGCAACCGCTCTGCAAGCGGCGTGATCAGCTTGGGTGCTTTCTCCGGGCGCAGGAACTGCTCCGGATGCGGATCGAAGGTGATGGCAACGGATCGCGCGCCGATGGTTTCCGCCTCGGCCGTGACGCCGGCAAGGATCTCGCGGTGTCCGCGATGCACGCCGTCAAAGTTGCCGATGGCGGCCACCGTGGGGCCAAAGCCGATGGGAATCTCCGTCATGGAGTGAAAGACCTGCATAGCGCCAGTCTCCGCGTTTCGATCGCCGCTCATAGCTTTATGGGCACACTCAACCCGTCGTAGGCCAACTGTGCATTCGCCGGCAAATTGCGGTTGGTTTCTTCATGGCCCAGGTCGTGCGCGATGTGCGTGAACCAGGTTTGCCGTGCGCCGATGCGCCGCGCCCACGCGAGCGACTGCTCGAGCGTAGCGTGACTGGGATGCGGCGCGTGACGCAAGGCGGAAATCGCCAGGACTTCGACTCCATCGAGTAGCGCGAAGCTCGACTCCGGAATCGCGCTCACGTCCGTCATATAAGCCGCGTTGCCGAAGCGGAAGCCGTTGATTGGCATCTCGCCGTGCAACAGAGGAATGCGCACAAACTCCATACCGCCGACGGTGTTGCGATCGGCCAACGGCTTCAGTTCCACGCGGGCTCGCGTGGGATAGGTGGCATGAGGCGAGAAAGTGTATGAAAAAACCTGCCTCAGAACCGTCGCCGTTTCCTGGTCGGCATAGAGCGGAATTGGCCCGGATCGCCGGTCCGCGATAAAGCTCAGCGGCCGCAGATCGTCCAGGCCGAGAATGTGGTCGGCATGACCGTGCGTGTAAAAGACTGCATCCACCAGCGAGAGCTTCTCGCCGAGCGCCTGCTGGCGGAAATCGGGGCCGGTGTCGATCACGACCGCGCGGCTAGTCTCTGTTTCCTTGTCACGCCAGCGCAACAGCGCCGAAGGCCGCAGCCTGCGATCGTGCGGGTCGGCCGAGGTGCACACCGCGCAGATGCACCCGAGCGTCGGAACGCCCATCGAAGTTCCTGTGCCTAAGAATGTGAGGGTAGCGTCCATTGGAGAGCTTCTAGCTCCTAGCTGCTAGCTTCCAGCCTGCTCCGAGAAGGCTGCCGCTTGCCGCGGAAATGCCAGCTCATAGTCCCGGGTTGAAAACCCATGAAAATGTTTGCCCCAACGGCGTCATCGCAAGAGAGTCAAGCTAGAGGCTAGGAGCTAGAAGCTATTTTCACTTCTTCGGCGGAGGCGGCGGCACACTGGGCACCGTCACCATGCCGCTCAGTTCCAGAAAGGCCATGCGCAGCTCAAACAGCACCGACTGCAGCACGCGATCCTCGGCGTCGGTCAGATTGCCCTTGGTTTTTTCCGCCAGAACCCCTAAAAGGTCAATCGTGGCGCGCGCGCCTAGGATGTCCACACGCGGCCGCTGGCCCTCCTGCGTGCCCGCGCCCATCTGCAGCATCGCGCTCAGGTAGAACTGCTGCACCAGGTGCTCGAAGCCCACCGGCGGCTGCGGGCCCACAGTGGGATTCTGTGCGCGGATCAGGTCCTCGATGCGTTGCGCCGAAGCGTCGTAAGCAGCCTTTGACTTGGTGCTTTCTTCGGCAGTCGGCGCCGGAGGCATCTCCTCCGCCAACTGCTTCTCGGCGGTCTGCGCTGACTCCTGCTCTTCGGCCTCGCGACCTGTCTCCTCGTGCTTAGCCTCGTTCACTACCAGGCGCGGTCCGGGAGCAGGCTCAATGGGAGCGGCTGCTGCCGGTTTCTCCGCTGGCGCGGTTTGCTGGGCGGTCTCGCTTTCCTTTTCTTCCTCCGCCTTGATCTTGCGGCGGTCGATGACCTCGAATTTGGGCGTATCACTCATATCTTTAAGTTTCTCATCCTCGGCGAACCGCGTTCCAGTTTTGCCTTCGGCTGCGGCCCATCTTCAAAATATCCGCGGCTCTCAATCATCCCACTACTCATCCTCGATCCAATGTCTGCTCGGGAGCATTCGCTGATGCAGAATGCGGCTGATGAAAACGCCGTCTTGATCCGCCCTGTAGATCACCACATGCATCTCATGCTCCATGCGGCGATATCCCAGCCGAATCCGGTCGCATGGTCGTCCTATTCCCGGAGTTCGCGCCAAGCGCTCAAAGCACGCTGCAAGACCGTTCACATAGCGATCGGCTTGTTTTAGGCCCCAGGTGTCCACGGTGTAGTCGGCAATCTCGATCAGGTCGAGCCGCGCCAGCCGGGAAAGTCGGTACTCAGGCAACGCTTATGCTCTTCCCGTCGCCAGCGCCCGCCTGCGCATGCGCTCTCGAACTTCTTTCAACACGTCTCCCTCGGCAATTCCGCTCTCTTCACCTGCCACAACCGCTTCGCGGATTACCTGCAGCCTGGCTCGATCCTCTTTCTCGTCCCGCTCCAGCGCTCTCAGGCCGGCGCGGAGCACTTCACTTGCGTTGGCAAAATGGCCGCCTCGGATTTTGGCGTCGACGTACTTGTCCATCTTCGGGGTCAGATTTATGTTGCGCGTTGGCATAGCTCTCCCGCCCTTTTCTTCATGCTAGCTCGATTGTCAACTGTTGGCAACCAGCTTGGGCGGCGCGTCCAGAATGCTTGCCGTCGCCTCGACTGATCCGGCTTTGTACGTGAAGCTCTGGCCCTTTGCCTCGGCTTCTTCGCGAATCATGCCCAGCGCAAACACTCGCCTTCCGCTCTTGAGCGGCAGCTCGGCCGCGCTGGTGATGGTTCCGGCAACCTTTCCGTCTGCGAGAGTCAATTCAGCGCCCGCCGCCGGAGCGGGGCCGGCCAGCTCAAGCGGGCGCAGGTGCCGGTGCACGCCGCCGCGCGAACGGATGCGCTCCACAATCTCCTGGCCCAGGTAACAGCCTTTGCTGAAGTTGAGCGCCCGCGTCTGTGCCGCTTCCTGCGGCAGATCGCGCTCCACCATATCGACGCCGTACATGGGAATCCCCTCGGCAATGCGGAATGCCTCAAGCGCCGCCGAACCCACGGGCGTGGCCCCGCCCGTGCGCAAACACGACCACAGCTTGGCCAGTCCCGCCGAGGGCAGCCAGAACTCGTAGTGCGGCGCCAACACGCCGTAGCCGCGCAGAATCCGCACCTGCCAGCCGTTCCACTCCACCGTGGTTCCCGACATTGCTGTGACAAGCGTCGGCAGGCCCACGCGTTCCAGCACCTCAGGCGCCAGCGGGCCGCTTAATCCAATCGCCGTCTCCGAACCCGCCTCGCCCACCTGCTCTTCACCCAGCGGGATCAGCTCCACATCGTCCATGACGATGAACTTATTGAGGTGAGCCAGCAGCTTGCCGAGCTGATCGGAAGCGATCTCCAACTCCAGCTCCGTCTCGCCGGCAAAAGGCGTTCCCAGCAGCTTGTCCGATGCGCCGTCTGCGCCCTTCGGCGGATTTGCTGGGCTGCGGCGCTTCGGCGACGGCTCCTCGCCGCCACGCCACACTGTCAGGTCGCCCTGGATGTGGCCCTGTGCATTGAGCACGAGGTTCCAAGCTCCGGTGTTGGGAAACAGATCGTTGACGGTGTTGGTCACCATCCCGCTCAGCCAGCGGAAGCGGTCGGCTCCGCGCACGTCCACGCGCCTGAGCCATCCCAGATCGTGCAGCGCCGCCCCAAAGGCCAGTGCCTCTGTTTCCACCTGCGGCGCGTCCAACTCTCGTGGGGTCAATGCGCCGTGGTAGGCGGCCAGTTGGTGGGGTGTATGTGCGGATTCAAGCAGGGCAGCCAACGCGGTGGCCTCAAGATTTGCGGCAAGTTCGGAGTTGGGCATGGGAAAAGTTCCGTGGTTCGGCGCCATTTTATTTGGAAACCTGGTGCAGAACCGCTTTTTGATTATAGCCTTGAAGTGATGACAGGAATGAAAGGTTCTGCAGTTGGCCGGCGAACCAGTTCCCGCGGGGAGAATCGATGAAAGCGCAACAAAAAGCCGGTTTTTTCACCCGGCGCAGGCTGTTTTTTGCCCTATCGCTCTCGCTGGCCCTGGCGACTACCGCGCAGGCTCAGGAAACTGCCCAGAAACCCCCTGCCAGCGCGACTCCCGCGCCTGCTCCCGCTCCTGCCGTGATTGGCTGCACACTCCCGCTGGGTCTGTCTGAGAGCGAAACCAAGGCCGCGACGCGCATCACGCCCGAGCAAGCCCAGAAGCTCTTTCAACTGGTCGATGTGCTGCTCAAGTTCTCCTCCGACGAAACTGGGCTGCCGGTCAAGAACACCGTCAAGCGGCAACTGACGACGCGCGACGACGTGGTGAAGTACCTGGAAGCAAAGTTCAACGAGGACGAGGGCACCAAGCGCCTGGAGCGCGACGAAATTGTGCTAAAGAAATTCGGCCTCCTCGATCACGACTTTAACCTCAAGCCGTTTCTTCTAGAACTTCTTAAAGAGCAGATCGAAGCCTATTACGACTCCAAGACCAAGACTGTGAACCTGCTGGACTGGATCGGGCCGGAGGAAGAGCAGCCGGTCCTTGCGCACGAGCTGACCCACGCATTGCAGGATCAGCACGCCGACCTCGAGAAATGGGACGATCAGACTCCCAACGATGTCTCTACCGACTGGGCCGGCGACAAGGATCATCTCTCCCGCGACGAGATGGACACGGCGCGCGACGCCGTGGCCGAGGGCCAGGCGACCGTTGTGATGTGGGATTGCCTGCTGAAGCCGATGGGTAAAAGCATTGTCAAGGATCCAGAGGTGCTTGATCTCCTCAAATCGCAGATGGCGAACGCCGGGGACTCGCCCGTGATGGCCCGCGCACCCCTGCTGCTCTCAGAATCGATGCTCTTTCCTTACCGCGAAGGCATGAGCTTTGAGCAGGACGTGTGGATGGACCAAGGCCAGGCCGCGGCCTTTGCCGGCACGCTGGACCGCCCGCCCACTTCAAGCTGGGAGATTATCAACCCCAGAGAATACGAAAAAAAGCATGTCCCGGCCGTGCCGCTGATGCCGGACATTCATCCCCTTGTCGACGCCGCTTACCGGCCCTACGACATAGGCCAGGTGGGCCAGCTCGACGTGCAGATTCTTGCCGAGCTTCTCGGCGGCGATAACGCGGCCCGCGATCTTGTTCCTGCCTGGAACGGCGGTCTCTACTGGGCCGGGCAGTTGCGCAGCGCCACCACGGCCGCCCAGCAGGCCGATACCGCCTCCATCGGCCTCTTCTATTTGTCAGTCTGGAGGAACGACGACTCGGCCAACGTCTTTGCCAAAATCTATTCAAACGGCCTGGCCCGCAAGTACTCTCGCGTGAACGAACTTTCCTCCGGCGCATCGGCCGCGGGTGACGGCTCGGTGGAGCGGCTCTTCAGTACTAACGAGGGGCCTGTGCTCATCACCACGCGCGGCAAGATGGTTTTCGTCGCGGAGAGCTTTCCGCTGCCGCTTGAGCGCAGACTTACGGCGTTGATCTTCGATGCCCAGGGCGCCGGACCGATGCACATGGCCGCTCGTCCGCTTGTGCCGGGCGCGCCGGGGCTCGAATCCGATGCACACGGCAGCGCGCTATCCGCCGATCTCGTGCACTTCTTCGCCGAAGCCGGCGTGATGAAGGCGGTGGTCGACGCGGAACGGATGATCATCGAGAAGTGAGCTGCCAGTGAACGGTCTGCGGCGCTATCATGAAAGTCCAGAAGCCATCGCAGCCGAGGAGACGCGCGTGCAAGGCAAGCTCGAACTGATGATGGGACCCATGCGCAGCAACAAGACCGCGGAGTTGCTGCGCCGCGCCGAGATGCGCCGCCAGTACGCCAAGCAATTTGTTCTGGTCCTCAAGCCCAGCGACGATACCAAGGGCGGGCCGGGCGTGGTCGAGAGCCGCAATCCCAACGGCCACGGCAAGATGGACGCCATCACATTCAACTCTGCGAGTCCCTGGCAAGTTCTCGAAGCCATACGCGACACGGAGCAGGAGATTGGCAAGCGCGTCGAGTGCATCGCCATCGACGAAGGCCAGTTCGTGAGTGAGCTTTTTCTCTTCACCCGGTACCTGCTCGACGCAGGCCACGACGTGCTCGTTGCGGGGCTCGACCTCGACTTTCGGGCTATGCCGTTCGGGGAGATGCTCAACCTCAGCTGGCTGGTGAACGCTTACGGCGGCAGCATCACGGAGTGCATGGCCTACTGCGCCTGCGGGGCCCGCGCGCTCTATTCGCAGCGCCTCATCGACGGCAAGCCCGCGCCTTACGACAGCCCCATCAAGGTTCCCGGCGACGCCTACGAGCCGCGCTGCGCCGAGCACTTTGTTCTGCCCGGCAAACCGCATTAATGCATTTCTTGCGCGATTCGGGAACGCACCCGAGGAAGGCTTTTGCGGTGGCGGGAAATGAAGCGGCGTGGGCCAGGAAACCCACGCTACAGCCGGTCAGGAAACCGGCGCTACAAAGCGATTGGAATATTGACGGCCGAATGCCGGCGTGCGCAGCCGGTTTAGGCTTCGATCTTGTAAGTAAATTCTTCGATGATGGGGTTCGTGAGGACTTCGCGGGCGATGCGCTCGACTGCGGTGTTTGCCTGCTCGGCCGAGATGCCCTCGGCCAGGGAGAGCACGAAGTATTTGCCCTGGCGCACGGCGGCGACATCGGCGAATCCGAGCTTGCGCAGTGCGTTGTGGATGGTCTGGCCCTGCGGGTCGAGGACCGAAGTTTTCAATGTAACGTAGACATGCGCCTTCATGATTCCTGATTATAGAGAAGACAGCGGTCAGTGGTCACCGATCGCTGCATCACGTTTTACATTTCCCCAAGGAGATCAAACGCAATGGTGAATTATCTGGAGTTGCCGGTGGGCGCGCGCGCGCCGGAGGTCTTTCGTGCAGTGATTGAGATTCCGAAAGGCGGGACGCA
>Ga0326727_10021979_pt1 | contig 12396 bp, 9 predicted proteins | sample MB2enrmetagenome_FD_207643 | JGI IMG/M metagenome (GOLD analysis project Ga0326727, IMG submission 207643) | Lab enriched peat soil microbial communities from McLean, Ithaca, NY, United States - MB29MY | ecosystem: Environmental > Terrestrial > Soil > Wetlands > Peat | place: USA: New York...
TGAATGATTGTCTCCAGATTGCTCGCTATCTTACGCGACAACTCCCGCCAACACTGCCCTACGTCATCCCAAAGAACTTTATATCACTTCGCCGTTTACGCAAGTAATACTTGCAATCCAATACTGTGTAGCGGTTACTCTTATCGTCTTCCCTTTCATCAGCTCAGTGCTATCCGCCCCCTGAAGGTGATGGGTTTACCAGCCCTCTGACTGGAACTATAAAAACGATGAATTTCTATCGAAAAAATAGATATATACAGCAAGCTCCTAATTCATGTTGCCGTCACCTGTCCACTTTTATTTGAGGGAACGATTACTTTGGTTGATCGACAAAATAGATCATGATAAAGCGATTTATTCTTCTTGCGCGTCGTAATTGTTTTTGTGTACAGTGCTCTTCCGGATAACGTTTACTGTTTCAAGTCACTCGTTGTTGCAGAGGATTGGCTGGATGCGAAGGAGGGGCAGTGGGTTGTGCCGCGAGATCGTTACATTGTGTGCACGGTAATGTCGATTCCTATCCGATGGAACGGAGACACACTGATGTTGCCGGTGCGCTCTACATCATGAGCCCTTGCTGTATGTCGCCAATGGGCGGAGGCATTTCGGGGAATCAAGCATCGGAGAGATTCGCGGTGATGGTCAAGCGAATGGAAAAGTCGGTTGCGGATGTTAAGTCGCCGGCGGAAGCCGCAGCCTTGCCCGGAGCCGTGACACAGTTGGCGGTTGCAGCCGCTTGGGCGCCCAATCCTGACAATTCTCCGCTCTATCGGGGTCTTCCGCCCGAAAAATGGCGGCGAATGCGCCGGCGGCTCTTGTCGACCAGTACATCGGAAATCTGAAAATGTATCACGCAATCGCAATTGATGTGGGCGACCAGGATGGATTTCGTTTTGATGCGGCCAAGCTGCACGACATTCCCGACAGCTATGGAGTTGATAACAGCTTTGAAGTCTATCAAGAAACACACACAAGCGAGGTGGCTGACCGCTTTCATAACAACGTAATGCTGTTCTTCAGCAAGAATCTATGTTTTCCGCACGATTGTCGCCAGGCAAAAAACAACCAAGATGCTCTTTGTTTAGTAGAGAGCCAAACCTGCAATTGCATAAGTTAATCCGTAAGAGTGAGGCAAAGTGAGGTTATGATGAAACTGCAACTACGCATAGTGGTGGCTGTTCTCCTGCTGCTAGGTATGGGGCCACTCGTTGCTCAGGAGTTTACCGGGCGCGTCACCGATAAGACCGGAGCCGTCATTCCAAACGCCACAGTAACCGCCCATAATGTCGATACCGGCGTGGATATCAAGACAGCATCCAATGGTACAGGAACCTACACAATACCCTATCTCAAGGCCGGAAATTACTCGGTGTTGGCTGAAGCGAATGGATTCCAAAAAGCACTCCGTGAAGGTATCAATCTGCAAGTTGACCAAATATCGGTAGTCAACTTCACCTTGCCGATAGGTAGCACAACCGAAACGGTAACTGTCAATGCCGACACGCTGGTCGACTTCGGCAAGGCAGATGTTGGTGAAGTCGTGGAAAACACACGCGTCGCAGAACTGCCACTTAACGGCCGCGACCCGATGATGCTTTCCGAACTTGCAGCCGGCTTTAGTACGACCTACACCGGCTATACACGTCCATTTGATGATACACAGCAATATACAGCGGTCAATGGTGGTGGTGCTGGAAACGTTGAGATGCTGCTGGACGGAACCCCAAACAACGTTTCACCGATCAATATCACTGGAGGTTCCACAGAAAGTGTTGCGCACACCGCATACACCACCCCGGTTGACTCTGTTCAGGAGTTCAAGATGATCACAAGCCCCTATGACGCGCAATACGGGCTAATGTCTGGCGGTGTAGAGGATGTGATTCTCAAGTCGGGAACAAACAAAATTCATGGCGATGTATACGAATATGCGCGTCGAACTTTTCTTGATGCTAATCTTTGGGAAAACGACTACCTGATCGCAAAAAATGGGCCAAGCTCTAACTACAAAACGCCCACTAGCGATTGGAATCAATACGGATTCGAATTGGATGGACCGGTCTATGTGCCGAAGCTTTACAACGGGAAAAATAGATCGTTCTTTACGATCCAATGGGAGCATTTCCACGCTCTTAGTCCCTTGACGGACGTAGCGAGTGTTCTCGATGGCGATTGGGCGAGCGGCGATTTTTCCAACCTCGACTACTGGACAGGTTCTGCGTACGCGCCTAAATACATCTTCAACCCCCGCTCATCTGCGCTGGATAGCACTACTTCGCCCACATCCGGAGATTGGGTACGTACACAGTTCAATGGCAACACCTATGCCAATGCCAGTGCGGCAGGCAACGTCATTCCTAGTGGATACATTGATTCCATGTCGCAAAAGATTCTCAAGATGTATCCCCATTGCTACAAAACAGGAGCTAGCAGAATTACCGGTGCTAAATCCGATCCGGGATGTATTGTTATTAATGGCAACGCCGATCACTGGGGAAGCAACTATGCTCTCAGCACAGCCGGAATCGATACCTATAACAACATTTTGCTGAAATGGGACGAAAACTGGTCCTCCATGGACCGCTTCAGCCTCCGCTACGGATACTGGATGCGAAACACCAACTATAACGGCAACGGCCTACCTGCGCCTCTTACAACCGGTCAGGTACCAATCGTCGCTCGATCGCACACTTTTGCGCTGGAAGAAACACACACGTTCAGTGCTAATCTTCTGTTGGATTTCCGGGCTAATGTGTCTGTTAGAGACGATGTAAACAACGCAGGATCATCATATAACGAGACATCGCTAGGGTGGAGTCAGTCGCAGGTAGCTAGCCTTGGACCAGCTGCCGTATCCACCTTCCCAAAATTATGCTTTGGAAGTAATTGGTATGGAGCTGCCTGTTATGGATGGGGAGCGCCAGGTGATTTTACGACGGCTGGAGGCGGAGGAAATTCCGCCACAATCAAGAATTCCATGAATCTGCTGACTACTGTGACTTGGATTAAGGGGACGCACACACTTCACGGTGGTATTGATATTCGTCTATGGCAAAATGGGTATCAAGAGTTGGGTGGTGGTCCTCTTATTTGGACCGATGATACTTGGACATGGATGACTGCGAATCATGCATATGGCAGCATTCTCAACGATGGAAATGATATTGCGTCTTTTTTGATGGGAGTACCAACTGTTGCCAGTAACCAAATATGGCCGAAGACCTATCAGTCGCAGCACTATTTTGCCCCGTTCGCCCATGATGATTGGAAAGTCACGAAAAAATTGACGCTCAACATCGGGGTTCGCTGGGACTTCATGCCGGCCGAAGTTGAGCGGCACAACAAAGGAAATTACGCCCTCGATACGGTTTCCGTGAATCCATACCTCACCGGTGTAAACCTTGCGGCCTACGGCCACGGTTCACTTGCCGGCGGCATTACTTTCGTAGGAGTCAATGGCAATCCCAGAGGCGACTATAAGACAGTAAAAACAAATATTCAGCCGCGGTTTGGATTTGCCTATGCTCTTAACAGCAAGACCGCTATCCGCGGCGGTTTCGGCGAATCGTTGCAGCAAGCTCAAAATGGTCTCAATGTTGCCGGCTACAGCGCCGCAACCAATGGTGTGACCTCAAACCCGAACTATGGATCCGGGATCTTTCCCAATCTGCTCAATCCGCTGGAGAATTTGTATTGGGGTGGTCCCACGGGCTCGGTTCTGCAGCCGACCGGTAATTCTCTGGGATTGGGAACGAATCTCGGGCAGGGTGTGAGCTATATCAATCCGAATTACAAAACTCCAAAGTTCTGGAGCTATTCGCTTGGTTTCGAACGGCAACTCATGAGAGACAGCAGCGTGAATGTTTCCTATGTTGGCAGCCGCCTCTATGACGGCAACAGCAGCGGCAATATCAATCTGCAAAACAATACGCTACGAGAGAGTTGCAACCCGATACTTGGCGGAAACCCGACACCGTGCCAAACCAACTCTGGCACAACCGATCCATACTATGCCACCAATCCCTTCAAGGGGATCAGCGCATTCAGTGGATCGAGTTTATACACGAGTTCTACCATGAGCACTTTTGATCTTTCACGTCCCATGCCGCAATTCCAGGATGTGACCGAAAACGAGCAGAACGATGCCAGAACCTGGTATAACTCGCTCCAAATTACTGTTCTGCGCAAGTTTTCTAACTCCCTGACGTTGCATGGAACTGAAACATGGTCGAAGGCGATGGACGCAGGTACGTGGGCCGACCAGTATTATGGAATCCGTAACCGCACGATCGACAGCAACGACATGGCTCACCGCATCACCATCTCTGGAATCTATCAGCTTCCTGTCGGACGCGGACACTTGCTTTTGCCCCATGCAAACCGGATTCTCGATGAGGCAATCAACGGGTGGCAGTTGGCAGGTATGTCAATCATACAGTCGGGAGTTCCGCAAGGCGTACCAGGCTATTACCTGCATAATGCTAAAGTCTCACGCCACACCCAAAGCAATGGCTACATTCGTGTCTTCGCCCCATATGCAGAGCATTACGTGCAAAACGGTAGCACGTGGAGCGTTCAACAATATGAGGGATCAACAAGCAATGGAGCCCCATTCCACTATACCTATGATGGCACAAATAACGGTGTCGTAAACTTCATGGATGTGCCGTACGACGCTCCGTCGGCCATGGTCGAGTATAGTGGTATTCGCCAAGCAGGTTTAAAAAGATTCGACGCAAGTTTCTCGAAGAACTTCACGATTTATGAAGATTCCAAATTGCAACTTCGCCTCGATGCCTTTAACGTCCTGAACCATCCGGAGTGGACGGGCGGCGCAAGTACTTCCACCAGCGATGCAAACCTTGGAGCTATCACCAAGGGTCCAACGGGGTCATCGGTTGATCCTCGTCGTATGCAGCTTTCCGCCAAGATTTCCTGGTAGATCGCTACATCCGACAGAACCATGGATGGGAAGAGGTTGTATCGCCTCTTCCCATCCGTATCGTCAGTACCGCGTAGTGCCACCGGGGCACGTGCGGGTGTATCTCAACGGAGGGAGACCCATGAAAAAGGCAGCCATTCTTCTGATGTTATTGGTTTCGGCAATCTGCTGGGCCCAGCCACCGGCCGATTGCAAACCGTCTGCGCTTAATATTCCGGGAGCGCCGTATCCCTGTGTTTTTCCCGACCGTCGCGCGATTTTTCGCGTAGCTGCTCCGGAGGCCCAAAAAGTGCGCGTGCGCGTCGGTTCGGGATTCGACATGACTAAGCAGGACGACGGGCTCTGGTACGCCACAACGACACCACTTGTCGAGGGTTTTCACTATTACATGCTTTCCATCGACAGTACGGATGTTTCCGATCCTGCGACTCAAACCTTCTTTGGCGGCGGAATGTGGAGCAGCGCCATTGAGATTCCTGCCGCCGATGCTGATTTCTATAGTCACAAGAGTGTTCCCATCGGCGATGTGCGCATTCAGCAGTACTACTCCTCCGTGACGCAGCAGTGGCGTCGTTGCTTGATCTATACGCCTCCTGGCTATGACAGCGACAAGAGCACACGTTATCCCGTGCTCTATCTCCTGCACGGCTGGGGTGAAAACGAGTGGGGATGGACTCTCCAGGGACATGTGGACCAGATCATGGACAATTTGCTTGCCCAGGGGAAGGTGAAGCCCATGCTCATCGTGATGGATAATCTCAACGCAGCAAAGCCCGGCGAAGATGGTTCTCTCTACAATGCGCGTGGCCCGATTACGCAGGCTGTACCTCAGGCTCAAGCTGGTGTGCCCGGAGCACCAGGAGTTCCGGGTGCAGGCCCAGGAGCGCGGCCGCCCGCCACGGGCACGGCATCGGCAGCAACGTCTCCCCGCCGTCCTATGTTCCGGCTCAGCACCACGTTTACCGACATGATGTTTACCGATCTTATTCCGATGGTCGAGAAGAATTATCGCGTTGCGCCTGGCCGTGAAAATCGTGCCATGGCAGGTCTCTCGATGGGAGGAATGCAGACCTTTACTACCGGACTCGAAAATCTTGACAAATTCGCCTATCTTGGCGGATTCAGCGGCAACTGCGGTGTTTTCGGCGGGGCGTTTGATCCGGCTACGACCTGTGGCGGTGCCTTTGCGGATCCGGCGGCATTCAATGCAAAGGTGAAAGTTCTGTTTCTGTCCACCGGTTCGGTAGAAGGGCCGCACGTGAAGCAATTCAGTGACGCACTTACTAAGGCTGGAGTCAATAACATCTACTTCGAATCGCCAGGTACCGCACACGAATGGCTTAGCTGGCGCCGGGCTTTCGCCGATTTCGCCCCCCGGCTTTTTCAATAGTTGTGTTCCAGGAAGAGCCAATCCATGGATTCCGAATGTCCATTGCACTCCATGGCATCTGCAAGGCGTTCGGAATCCATTCTACAGGGCGGATCGCATCCCGGTGTCTTTGTCCGCGAGGCAAATCGCGAGCGAATTGTGGCACAAGCTTTGCCGCAGCGCGGCGTGTCCTAGGAGTAAAAGACCGGTAACTCAGAAGGGTCAATTCTATGCATACGTTTTGCAAATCTCTGACGCTAGGAATAAGCATTCTGATTGTACTCAGTGTGGCGGTTCTCTCCTTTGCTCAATCTGCTCCGCCGACACCAGCAGGCTTGCCGGGAGATGGTCGGCTGCCTGCGAGCGTTCCCGGATCCGTCACGTCCAAGAACGACGTGCCGCGGAGCCTAGCTCCTTACTTTACGCCGGCCATCGGGGCACCCAAGCCCACGGATCCCGACGGGTTTATTCAACGCTGGATGCTGTTGGAACCGATCGTCAAACAGAATCGCAGCAACACGCCGTTTGTGGGGACATACGTGCGCAAGGCCTTCACTGCGGAATACTTTCCTGATCAGTTCACCGTGGTTCCGCGGGACGGTGACAAGGTGACGGTGAACAATCAGGAGTTAAAGTGGCACGCGCTTGATTCGGCGGCCTTCGATGTGAAGTTGTTCCGTTTCGCCTATGGCCTCAACAAGCCGACCTACGGCGTCATCTTTTGGGCTGTTGCCGTTGTCGATAGTCCGCACGAGATGAAAAACGTCCGCATGGCGGTCGGCTCAAATTCGGCGTCGATGTGGTGGCTTAATGGCAATGAAGCCGCCAATCTCTTCGATGACCGGCGTATGGTGATGGACGACGTGGTTTCAAATCGGTTGACCCTTCAGAAGGGAAAAAACACGATTCGCGGCGCAGTGATCAATGGCCCTGGACTGAGCGACTTCTGTATTCGCTTTATCGACGAGGACGGCAATCCGATCAAAGATCTTACCGTAGCGGTGCAGAAATAATTGAAATCCATGTTTCACCGATACCGATCGACTTACGGAGTTGGTATGAAATCCAAGTTTCTAGTTGTAGTGGCATTAACCATGCTGTTCATCTGTGCCTGCGGTACCGCGTTTGCGCAATTGGGCGGCGATCCTTACATTCACGATCCCTCGACTGTGATTCAGTCTGACGGCAAGTACTATGTGTTTGGTACCGGTGGCGGAGGTTTGATTTCCGACGACGGCTACACCTGGCACAGCGGAGCTGTGCGTCCCGGCGGCGGTGTAGCGCCCGACGTGATTAAGATTGGGGATCGCTACTATGTGGCGTATGCCGTGGGCGGGGGCGGCATGAGCGGCGGTCATGCCAGCAATGTGAAGGTAATGTGGACCAAAACCCTCAATCCCAAATCTCCCGACTTTGAATTTCACGATGTTGGTGTAGTTGCATCGAGCGATGGCGTCGAGGACTGCGATGCCATCGATCCCGCATTCCTGTACGCCAAAGGGCACTTATGGCTGAGCTATGGAACTTACTTTGGGTTCATCCGGATTGTGGAACTCGATCCAAAGTCCGGAAAACGCGTATTGGGCAACAAGCCAGTCAATGTGGCTATCGATATGGAAGCAACAGATCTTTTGTATCGAGAGGGATGGTACTACCTTCTGGGCACGCACGGCACCTGCTGTGACGGTCCGAACTCAACCTACAATATCCGCGTCGGGCGTTCGAAAAATCCGCTCGGCCCCTATGTGGATAACATGGGAATCCCGCTGTTAAAAGGTGGCGGCAAACTGGTGGTGGCGGCCAGTGGCCGGCATTACGGGACCGGCCACTTCGGTTTGCTCGACTTGGACGACGGCGTCCAGAAGTTCTCCATGCACTACGAGGCGGACATGGACCGCAGCGCGCGCAGCGTGCTCGACATCCGGCCACTGTTGTGGAAAGACGGATGGCCGGTAGGCGGCGATAATTTCGAGGAAGGTGTCTATGAAATCCAGTCCGAACGCAGTGGCGGCGCACTGGAACTGGCTGTAGATTTTGTACGTATCGACACCGGCCGACGCGGTGGTTTCGGTGCCCCGATGCCTTCGCAAACCCACCAGAATCTGCCTGTGCAAAACGGCCAGAATCCCGCTCCTCCGGCAGGCGGTTTCTGGGGATCACCAGCCGGTCCGGTAACTCCGTTGCCGAACCAGACCCTTGACCAGGATTCCGCGGTTTGGCCGCAGGGCAGCATCGGCGTCGACCTCAACGACTATATGGTTCGGCCGCATCAGATATGGAAGATTGCCCCGGTGCCTGATGCGGGCGGTTATCCCGGTTCGCCCTATTTCAAGATCACCATCGCGGGCACTGACCGAGCGCTCGCCGCATCCGTGGACGGCGAGGTTGTGACGGCTCCGTCCTTCACGGGCGCTCCCGAACAACTATGGCGCATTGATGAATTGACGGACGGAACCTATCGCATCATGCCCAAGCATATGCCAGGTTCGGACGATCAAGTGGCCTTGACCGCTATAGGCGCCAGCAGTCTGGCATTGATCAGATTCGATCACAACAGTGACAAAGCGCGGTGGAACTTCAGAAGGCCGTAAAAACGATCGAACGGCCGTAACCTGGGTGCCGTGTGCAGGCTTTGGCACGGTTGCAAGCGAAGAAAGAAGTCTGTAAGGTAGTGCACGAAAGGTTACTGATGCTGGCAAGAGAACTGTTATTGCCGATGTTTCTTCTGTTTCTGCCGTCCATGGCCGAGGCGCAGTGTAGCTCCATCGAACTCAATGCCGCCCAGGCGCACCAACAGTTGATGGATACTCTTCACATCCGTACAATTCGTCCAGGCTATTCGGGGAATGCAAACGGTCCGAATCCCGCCAATTACGATGATGCGAAGGCCGGTCCGTTCTCGAAGCCGCCCGATCCGCTGGTGTTCAATAACGGCAATAGGGTAACAACGGCAGAGATGTGGTGGAACCAGCGTCGTTCGCAGATCGAGGCCGAGTTCAACGAAAATGTTCTGGGCTATGTGCCCCAAGATGTTCCGCAAGTTCATTGGCGGGTGGAAAGCGCCGTACGCGAAATGAACGGCGATGTGCCGGTGATCACCAAGAAACTTGTAGGGCACGTTGATGACTCTGCGTGTCCTTCCATCCCGGTCGATATCCAACTGACACTTTCGACGCCGGCCAATGCCAAGGGGCCTGTCCCGATCATCATGGAGATGGATTTTGACCCACAATTCATGGCCATGTTCGCAAAGCGGTTTGCGAACATGCCAAAGCCTGAGGGGCAGACGTGGCAGCAGCAGGTACTGGCACATGGCTGGGGATACGCCAGCTACATTCCCACGAGTGTGCAGCCAGACGACGGTGCAAGTACCACCAAAGGAATCATCGGTCTGGTAAATAAAGGCCAGCCGCGCTCACCCAAAGACTGGGGGGCGTTGCGCGCGTGGGCATGGGGAGCGAGCCGGGCTCTCGATTACTTCGAGACCGATAAGACTGTGGATGCAAAACACGTTGGCATTACCGGACACTCGCGCTACGGCAAGGCGTCTCTTGTCGCCATGGCCTATGACAAACGATTCGCCATTGGCTATATCAGTTCGTCTGGAGAGGGCGGCGCCAAGCTCTATCGTCATATATTCGGCGAAGGCGAAGGAAATCTGGCTTCCGATGAGATCTACTGGATGGCCGGTAACTTTATCAAATACGATGGACCGCTTACCATCGACGATCTTCCAGTCGATGCCAACGAACTCATCGCGCTGTGCGCCCCGCGCCCCGTCTTCATCAGTGGGGGTGCAACAGAGGGCGATGGATGGGTTGATGCCAAGGGCATGTTTTTGGCCGAGGTTGGCGCGGACCCCGTGTATCGTTTGCTCGGCGCCAAAGGGTTGGGGACCGGCATATTCCCGCCGATCAAAACGCCCCTCACCGGCGGCGCCTTGGCCTTCCGGCAACACGATCAGGGACATACGCCGGGTCCGAACTGGCCGTATTTTCTGGACTGGGCGCAACGCTGGCTTGGCATGGAAACCAAGTGACCCTGGGTGACATGAAGATACAAGTTCTATGCTGATTCAGCGGTATCTTTGGCGCCACACTTTGAGGAGAATCAAGATGAAATTGCGATTGAAGACTCAACTCTTCCAAGCAATCGTTCTGTGGATGCCTGTTCTTTGTCTGCAGGTATTCGTTGCTGTAGAATTCTCCGCTGCGCAGCGCTGTGAGACATTGGCAAATACCGTCAAGAACGATGCAGCAATCAAATCCGTCAATAGCGTTCTCGTGCCTGCATCCGGTGCGAATGCCGCTCACTGCCAGGTGGACCTACTGTATGGAACGAATCCCAATCAGAACATCAATATTCGGATTGGCCTACCACTGAACACTGCGGATGGTGGTAAGGGCGGTGTGCAGGGAGCTTGGAACGGACGTACGGAAGGATTGGGTGGCGCCGTGTGTATGGGGTTCTTGGATGTGAGAGAGGCTGTCAACGCCGGCTACGTGGGATCGCGTACTGATCTGGGACATCAAGGAGGTGATTGCGAACCCGGAGTCAATCCTGATGGAACCTACAACATGCAGTTCATTCAAGATTTCCTGCGCAACGCGATCGAGCAGCAAGTACTTTGGGCAAAGCGGTTGGCGAATATTTATTACGAAACAAAGCCAGCTTATAACTATTGGAACGGCTGCTCGACGGGAGGACGTCAGGGATATCTTCTTGCGCAAGAGTTGCCCGACGAACTCGATGGTATTCTCGCCGATGCGCCAGCCATTTATTGGACGCGTTTTGGTTCGGCAGGGATGTGGGGGCAAATCGTTATCAAGGAAGTGAACGGTGGACCGATCGCACCGGCCAAGCTCGAGCAGGCGACTCGATCGGCGGTTGCAGCCTGTGATGCTGCTGACAGCGTGATCGACGGAATCATTGACGATCCCAGAACCTGCCATTTTAGCGCTGCGGCGAACATCTGCGGTACCACAACTGCACCTGCACAGAACTGTCTCACCGCGAAAGAGGCGGAAGCCATCGATAAAATATGGGACGGCCCGCGCAACGCGAACAATGAGAAAATCTGGTTCGGTGTCGACCGCGGTAGCGATCTCGGCGTTCTCAACGGGGCGTGGGTCTTTCCTTTGAATGTGACGCAGCTTCGCTGGGATGAACACAATCGAAACTTCGACTGGAAGAGTGTGGACATGGCAGGCTACGCTCGGGTGGCGCAAGACGGGTCAAGAAATATCGGTGACATTACCAATACAGATAAGCCGCTTGACGAATTCAGAAGGCATGGCGGCAAATTGATGACTTACGTCGGCGCCAACGACCAGTTGATTTTTCCTCGAGGAGTGATCCACTACTATAGGCAAATGGCGGCGCGTTACAGCACTGACGGCGTGCCGGACTTCAAGAACCTTTACAGCTTCTATCGCCTGTTTCGTGCGCCCGGCAACGGGCACTGCGGCGGTGGTAGCACTGGACCTGTCCCTGGTGATCGCTTTACTGCTCTCGTCAATTGGGTCGAGCATGGGCAGGCTCCCGACATGTTGCTCGCCTCCGGTGGTTCAGCAGCGCCAGAGAGCGGGCGTACTCGCCCTGTCTGCCTCTATCCGCAGAGGTCGATCTACAACGGCAGCGGCGACAGGAACGACGCAAAGAACTTTCATTGTGGTGGGAACCTGGAAACACAAGACGTAGTTTGCAGCGATGTGTTGGCAGAATACAAGCACGAAGCGGATGGTAAGCTCGACTTTCGCGGTACCGGAGTCAATCCCAGGATCTGCAATACCAGGACCCCAAGCAGTGTGATGTGAACTGGCTGATGAAACTGGTCCGTCTCTCGATTCGTACAGGTGCGCGTGCCTTCGAACACGCGCAGCGACAATCTCGTCAAGGGGCATCGCTGTTTCTGAGCGTGAAGACGCAATTTGGACGCGGATCTTATCGTCCTGAAAGGGAGAAGGAGATCCCCGCCTCTGGCCTTTCAATTACCCACAACTGCGGCAACCGGTGCTGCTGTTGGTAAAACAGATTCGGCCTCAAACGAGGTACTTTGCAGGGTGCTTGACGGACAGTGAACTGG
>Ga0326727_10021980_pt1 | contig 12396 bp, 10 predicted proteins | sample MB2enrmetagenome_FD_207643 | JGI IMG/M metagenome (GOLD analysis project Ga0326727, IMG submission 207643) | Lab enriched peat soil microbial communities from McLean, Ithaca, NY, United States - MB29MY | ecosystem: Environmental > Terrestrial > Soil > Wetlands > Peat | place: USA: New York...
GAAGCTTGATCCCTCGCGTGGAATGCGCGTGCTGCTTCAGCCCGAGGTGAACAAGATTGCCATCGCCAACCCGCAGCACGCTCCCTACGGACGCGCAGCGGTGGAGGCGCTGCGGAAAGAGGGAATTTACGATGCCGTGCAGCCGAAGCTCGTCATGGGAGAGAACATCTCGCAGGCGGCGCAGTTCGTCCACACCGGCAGCGCCGATGCCGGCCTGATCGCGCTCTCGCTGGCTCGCAGCCCGCAGATGAAATCAGCCGGGCGCTACATTGATGTGCCCGCTGCCGACTACACCGCCATCGAGCAGGCGGCGGTGATTCTGAAGAGCTCAAAGGAAAAACCAGGCGCCGCACAATTCCTCGACTTCCTCCGCCGCCCGGAGATCGTAAAGCTGATGACGGAGTACGGCTTCACGACTCCATCGGCAAAGTAAGCCGCTTCTTCTGACATAGTGCATCGAGTCGCAGTAGAATCGAGGAACCGATGCACGATATGAATTTGTTGAGTACTGACCAGCCCGAATACGCCGCTCCTGTGCTGGCCGTCTGCGGATTCTCCGGCGCGGGCAAAACCACGCTGCTGGAAGCGGTGATTCCGGTGCTGGTGGGTCATGGTCTTGCCGTTGCCGTCGTCAAGCACGATGTCCACGGCATCGAGGTCGATAAACCGGGCAAGGATTCCGACCGCCTCTTCCGCGCCGGGGCGAGCATCTCGCTCGGCGCTCCCGGAGAGCGGTTCGAGCATCGCCATGACGTCGAGCCATTGGAAGCCGCGATTGCCCGCCTGGCGCGCGATCACGACCTGGTGCTGGTGGAGGGCTACAAGCACACGCCGCTGTCGAAGTTCTGGCTGCACTCGCCAGAAGAAGACGCGAACCTCATCCCCGACGGTGTGAACAACATCGTTGCCGCGCTCGATCGCGACTGCGACCGACCGGCCGCCCTGCTTCATTTTCTGGAAGGCTGGCTGTTTCGCGCCTGGCAGGAGAGGCCTCTCCGTGGCGGCCTGCTGGTCGGCGGCAAGAGCACCCGCATGGGAACTCCGAAGCAACTGCTGCGGGTTGCCGGCCAGGCGGGCGGCTGGACGATGGCCGAGATCAGCGCCGCTGCCCTGGCGGGCGCTCTCGGACTGGGAAACATTTATGCCCTGGGTGCGGGCGAACTCTCTGAGCTGTTGACTGCCATGCCGCGCCTGGTCGATGCGCCCGGCATCGCCGGTCCCGCCGCCGGATTGCTCGCCGCTCATCGCTGGTGGCCCGATGCTGCCTGGATCGTCTCCGCCTGCGATCACCCGGCATTGATCGCCGAGCACATCTCCTGGATGCGAGCACAGCGGCGTCCCGGATGCTGGGCGGTGATTCCGCGGCAGAGCGATGGGCATCCGTGCCCAACCCTGGCGCTCTATGAGCCACAGGCTCTGGCCGTGCTGGAGCGACTGGCTCGGGCCAGCGAGGGCCGGGATGCGCAACCCTCGCTGCTGCTTGACCTGCCGCGCATCGAGACTCCCGAGGTCCCCGCCGAACTCGCCGTTGGTTGGCGAAACGTCAACACTCCGGAAGAGCTGCGAGCCGAAGAGCGCCGCATTCGAGCCGAGAGTATAGCCCGCGCCATCGAAAAAGAAAGCTAGACATATGCTCAGCTTTGAAGAGGCCCGACGCGTCATTCTTGAACGTGTCGCGTCGCTCGGCTACGAGAAGGTCGAACTGCTTGATACACTCGGCCGCGTTCTTGCCGAAGATGTGATCGCTCCCTGGAACCTGCCCTCGTTCGACAACTCCGCCATGGATGGTTTTGCCGTGCGCGCCGCTGAGTGCAGCAACCTCGTCGCGCTGCCCGTCGAGGGGTTCATCCCCGCCGGCAGCACCGGTGCGCCAGAGCTCGCTCCCGGTACCGCCATTCGCATCATGACCGGCGCCATGCTCCCCGCCGGCGCCGATGCCATCGTTCCCATCGAGCAGGCTGACGAATCCGGAGGCCGCATGCGGCCGGTCGCGACCGTCGCGCGGCACCAGCATGTGCGCTTCGCCGGAGAAGACGTCCGCCGCGGCCAGACCGTCCTCCCCGCCGGGACCGCAATCCGTCCTTACGAGATCAACATACTCGCCAGCTGCGGCTGCGGGCGTTTGCGGGTGGTTCGCCGCCCCACCGTGGCCATCGTCGCCACCGGAGACGAGTTGGTGGCGCTGGGCCAGACTCCGCGTCCCGGCCAGCTCGTCAACAGCAACACTTACGCGCTGGCTGCCGCGGTGCGTGCCCTCGGCGCCGTGCCTCGCGTTGTAGGCATCGCTCGCGACAATCCCGATAGCCATCGCGAAAAGCTCTCTCTCGGACTCGAGGCCGATGCGCTGATCACCTCCGCTGGAGTTTCTGTCGGTGACCGCGACCTGGTGCGCGAGACGCTCAGCGAGCTTGGCGTCGAGATCGTCTTCTGGAAGGTGCGCGTCAAGCCCGGGAAAGCGCTCGCCTTCGGCATTCACAACCGCCGCCCGGTCTTCGCCCTGCCCGGCAATCCAGTCTCGACGATGCTCAGCTTCGAGGAGTTTGTCGCTCCAGCGCTGCTCAAAATGATGGGCCACAGCCGCACCGTGAAACCGCCGCTGATGGCGATTCTGCAGCACGACCTGACAAAGAAGCCCGGAGAGACTCACCTCGTCCAAATGCGACTGGAGTGCGCCAACGGCAGGCTGCTGGCATGGAGCGCCGGCCGGCAGGCCACCGGCATCGCAAGCACGCTGCTGGCCGCCAACGCCCTGGCAGTCCTGCCGTCTGAACGCGAGTCCTTCACCGCCGGCGAAGAGATCCCCATCCACCTGCTCGACGGAGGGCTCGGCATCAGCGTGGAGTAAACCGGCTCCATCCGCCGGGGGGAGCGCTGCCTTGCCGCCTTGCGGCTATGCGCTCTTCTTGGAAGTGACGGCGTAGAAGATGGTGAAAGCCTGCTCCACGTTGCTGCTGCCGCATTTGGGACAAGCCACCGGCTGGTTCTCATGCGCCTTCAGGCTCAAGGCCATGTCGAACACGTGGCGGCAATCCTTGCAGAGATATTCATAAGTAGGCACGGTCGGCTCGCCTCCTGCAGGGAGATGTGGAGCACATTTTAGTACCGGAAGGAGTTTCGCGGAGGGGGTCGAGAAAAATAATCCGGGCTCGCAGACGGTAGACAGGCAAAACATGGCAGGAGCGGCAGGACTCGAACCTGCGACCCTCTGCTTTGTCCATCGCGCCGCGATTGGCGTGGCCTTGGTGGTACGCTTCTAGCATGCTTCGACAACTTGCATCTCACCTGCCCAGTTCCCTTCAAGAGGAACTGCGGCGCCTGCGTTTTCTGCACCGCGCCAGAGTTGGCAACTTCTCCCCGAATGAGCCGGAAGCAAACATCCTGTCGAGGTTCGTTTCTGACGGAGATTGGGTCATAGATATTGGTGCCAACGTTGGCCAGTACACACTCCTCTTGTCGCAATTGGTCGGTCCTTCTGGGAGAGTGCTGGCATTTGAGCCCATGACAGCAACGGCTGCGACTCTTGCCTCGATCAGCGCTCGATATGCGGTCTGGCATAATGTTTCGGTCCTTAATGTGGCTGCCTCGGATCATGTTGGCGCATTGTGTTTCGATCTCCCCATAGACGAAGTCGGACTTCGTAATTACGAGAGAGCGCAGGTCAGCAAGAATGGAACAATGCCCGTACTCGGAATTTCGATTGACGCTTTGCGGCTCCCCCACCGAGTGTCGCTCGCTAAGATCGACGCAGAGGGACACGAAACAGAGATCATGCACGGAATGCGCCATACGATTGAGCGTGATCTTCCCGTTTTGATTGTCGAAGACAACGGCCAACCCGTACCGGACTTCCTTGCTCACCTCAGCTATAAGTCGGAAAAGATTCAGAGCAATTCTCCCAATGTGGTCTTCATCCCGCGGTGCCTCTAGGCACGACGCCATGATCGCGGAACCAGCAATCGAGCGGCCCACAACATTGGTTACGTTCATCCGACTGAGGATGCGGCAATGGATGCGCTCTCACGCTTACGTGGGCACAAAACGGGGCACACCCATCAGTGAAGCAATAAGCCATTTCGAGTGAGTTCTTCTAAGTGATTGATCCACAAGGGGAGTATGGTAGGAGCGGCAGGACTCGAACCTGCGACCCTCTGCTTAGAAGGCAGATGCTCTATCCAACTGAGCTACGCTCCCACGCTTTGAGCTGGCGCTCGCTTTTATTTTAGCCGAGTTCTTCTTCCTGCGCCGATTCTTCCGCTGGACCGAGCCTCGTCCAGCAATGGGCGGCGAAGTCCATCCCCTGCTCCCAGCGGCCGGCGGCTTCCTCGGCGCTGCTGCCGTAGCCGGTGAGGAAGAACGTCAGGCAGTAGCCCTCGTCGGATTCCTCCATGTCGCCTTTGGTGTGAAAGTAACAGCGCCGGACGACAATCTCGGCCGTTGCCTGCAGGTTTTCGTCTTCTTCCAGCATCTGCGCCAGCCTGCGCGCGCAGTCCACGTGCAGCTCCAGCTCGTTCCTGCGCTGGGCGAAGGGTTGGGCCAGCACGAAATCCACGTAGCTGCCGTGCTCGCATCCTGCGCCGTAAAGATTCTCGTCCGGAGAGCAGGCCGCATACCACAGATCGCACTTGGCCGTCTGCCATGCGCTCAGCTCGGAATTCACGGCCACGAGAAAGCGGTGCATGGAAGGGAAGTCCCTGGCCTCGCAGATCGCCTCGATGCACTGTTCAATGGGCGTGGCTCCGCGCAGCTCCACGTACTGCATCCCGCCCTCGTCGTCCCGCCAGGGAAGTTCGAGCGCAGCAGCGTCGGGGCCAAGCTCGATGCTGAAGTCGGCATCCATTAGCGGATGGCCTCTTCGATGCGGGCAAAGAACTCGATGATTTTGCGCTCGGCCCAGCGCCCATCGTCGCCGGCGCCGTTCGGCCTGGCCAGAAACGCACAATGGCCGCCGTGCCGCGGATTCAGAAAGATCACATGGGGATTCTCGTGCAGCTTGCTCCGGCTCGCCTCGCTGATCACCACGAAGGGATCGTCATCGGCGTGGATCACCAGCGTGGGAATCGCGATGCGGTCCAGCACGTGCATCGAGCTGGCCTTGTCGTAGTAGTCGTCGGCCCCGGCAAATCCCATGTAGTGCGCCGTAATGTGCTCATCGAAGTCGCGCACCGAGCGTACGCCATTCAGCAGACCCACATCGAAATGCCCGGGCCAGAGCCTGCACTTGCGCCGATAGCCCGCGCGCAGCGCCGCCATGAACCACCACTCGTAGAGCGCGTTTCGCCTCTCGTGGATGCGATCGGAGCAGAGCGCCAGGTCGCACGCCGGCGAAACCGCTGCCGCCGCGATCACCTCCGGTGGCGCCTGCCTGTCCCACTGCCCCACCGCGCGCAGCACCTGGTTGCCGCCCATCGAAAAGCCCGCCAGCGCGACCTTGCGCAGTCCGTCGCCGGCAATCAGCTCGACCACGAGCTTTTCCACGTCGCGCGAGAGGCCGGAGTGATACAGCGTCGAAGAAAGATGCTCGGTTCCACCGCAGCCCCGGATGTTCATTCGCACCACGTTCCACCCGCGCTGCCAGGCGCGGCTGGCCGTCCCAATCACATACTGCGAGCGGCTCGAGCCCTCCAGCCCGTGGACGATCATCAGCGTCAGCCGGTTTTGCCGCTCCGGCTGCCAGTGGCAATGGCAGAGGACCTGCACATCGGATTCCATCGGAAAAAGGCGCTCTTCGGGTTTTGGCAGGCCATCGTTATGCGGGATGAAGTTCCCAAGAATCGTCTGCGCATGGCCGCCCCGCAGAAAGCGCCGCGGAACAAAATCGTCCGTAATCTGTGCGAGGTTCGCCTGTGTTGAGGTTCGTTCCGTGCTCGACATTTCGCTCTGGATCGCCTGTCCGGCCCTCCCGCTAAACCGCTACTATAATGAATGTATCAGCCCGAGGCCGGGCTTCCCATGGAGAACAGTGATGCCGATTTTTGAATACATCTGCAAAGGATGCGGAAAGAAGTTTGAGGCGATCGTTTACGGATCGAAACAGTCGGAGTGCCCCGCCTGCAAGAGTACGGATCTGGCGCAGCAGCTTTCGCGCTTCGCCACCCGCTCCAGTGAAAAGTCTTCGCCTGACGCTCCGCCCATGCCCTGCGGAATGCCCGCCGGCTCCTGCGGCAACGGCAGCTGTGGGATGCACTGATATGAGCGCAAAAAGCAAAGAGCCTGCTTCGCGCAGGCTCTTCTGAGATCTTTTTGGGGTGCCTGGAGAGATTCGAACTCTCGACAGCCGGAGCCACAGTCCGGAGTTCTACCGCTGAACTACAGGCACCAAACCGAATCTGATTATAACAGACACAGTTGGGTGCATCCGCGTCTCAGCTCCGCAGTGTGGAAAACACTCCGCTCAGGCGTTTGCCCGTCCAATTCCCAGGTACTCGAAGCCCATGCCGCGCAGGCGCTCGGCGTCGAGCAGGTTCTTGGTGTCAACAATCAGCGGACGCCGGAGGATCTCCTTCATCCTCGCGAAGTCCAGGCTGCGGAACTCTGGCCAGCCGGTTGCCAGGATCAGCGCATCGACGCCGTCGCAGGCGGTGTAAGCCGAATCGCACAGCGAGACCATCTGCTGCAGCTCCTGCCGTGCGTGGGTCATGGCAAACGGATCATAGGCCCGCACCTGCGCGCCGCTGGCCACCAGCTGTCTCGCCAGCGCCACTGAAGCCGAGCCCGCCACTGAGCTGGTGTGCGGCTTCACCGCCAGTCCCAGCATTCCTACCCGAGCATCGCGCAGCGCCGGCATCACGTCGCTGATCTTGCGCATTGTCCGCTCGGCGTGCTCCTGGGTTACCGTTCGCGCCGCCTCCAGCATGTGCAGTTGGACGCCTTTTCGCCATGCCAGCGCGCTCAGGCTGCTGATATCGGTCTCGATGTAGCTGCCGCCCAATCCCACCCCCGCCTGTAGACAGCGCGGAGCGATTCTCTTATCCAGTCCCAGCGCCAGCGAAAGGTCCAGGGCATCGGCGTTCACGTGCTCGCAGAGCGCCGCCATCTCATTGATGAACGAGATCTTGGTCGCGATAAACGCGGTTGCTGCCTCGCGCACCAGCTCCGCCGTTTCGGCGTTGGTCACAATCACCGGCGTGCCGCGCATCACCAGCGGCCGATAGATCACCTTCAGCGTGCTCACCGCCGCCGCGCTGCGGGTTCCGAAGAGCAGCCGGTCGGGCCAGTTGAAGTCCTCAATCGCGCAGCCTTCCGTCAGCGAAAGCGGATGCGAAACCACCATCAGGTTATAGCCCAGCGACTCCAGCTTTTGCGCGATGCGCGTCGTCGTACCCACCGGCGTCGGCGTGCAGATCAGCAGCAGCGCCTCGGGCATCAGGTGAGGCGCCAGGCGAGTGGCAATCGCCTCGCTCTCGGAAGGATCGTCCTGCGCCAGGTAGATCGCCTGCGAGCGCGGCAGTTGCGAGTCGATCTCCGTGGTGTATTGCAGGCGGCCGGCGCGCAGATTGCGCCTCATGATCTCTTCCAGATTCTTCTCATAGAAGGGAATTTCACCACGCTGCAGACCGCGGACCCGTTCTTCGCGCACGTCTCCGCAGACCACCGGAACGCCAAAGTCTGCCAGACAGGCGGAGACGACTGTTCCCAGATACCCCGCACCATACACGAATATCCGCATAAAACGTCCTTTTGGGGCTGACGATTGTGAATACCTCATTAGGCTTTCGGGCAAAAGAATTTGCAATCGGGAAGACGGCCATGTACAAGCGGTGCTATTAACACCCGGAATTACTTGAGCGGCGCGGAAAGCGGAATCTCGGCCAGGTCGGTCCACTGATGGTCATGCCCGCGCACAAACGTCAAACGATCCACCAGCACGCTGTGCGAGCCCTCATAATTCTCCCAGCGCTCCTTGCTGACGCGCAACACCTCTTCTGTCTGCTCATTGTCGTCGAGCTTGGCCACGGTTACGTGGGGCATGTACGGAAGTGTCTCCGTAAACGTCAGCCCATTGCAATTGAGACGGTCGTGCAGCTCGCGCATCCGGTATCCGGCGTGGGTAACCCGGATGAAGACCGTGGGAGTCACCGGCAGGAAGCTCTCCACATCGCCCAGTTCGACGTAAAAGGGGGAAACCTCCGCCGTCAGCCTGCGCAGCATCGCCAGCGCCTCCTCTTCGGTTCCCTGCAATGGACGGGGCGGCAGCACGGTGATGTGGGTGGGGAGATGAGCGTGTGGCGGATGCAACTCGCGGCGCAGCTCCTCCACAAACTCGCCGAGTTTGCTTTGGATGTAGGCCACCAGTGCGTATTGATCGGAGCCGCCGTCGCAATCCATGAACTGACGAGAATTATAAGCCCCGCGCGGCAGAGTGCAAGCTCGCCGGGTCGGCGCTGCTGCAGCCGCAGCGTACCATATGTATCTGCGGCGGCCCATTCTGGGTATCCCGCCCTTATCCGCGGCATCTTGCAGATAGGGTGGGGGCTTTAGTTCGCCGCTCCCGCGGTTCCCTTTGACTTTTCCAGGAAGCTGCTCACTTCGTCGCCGCGGAAGTACTTGGCCTGGTCGTGCTTCATCTCCGGCATCGCCGTGTACGGCTTGCTGTAGTCGTTATTGGCGTTCCAGAAGAGGAAGCCGTTACCGCCCTTGCTGCGGGCCACTGCCACCTGGACGCGGATATATTCCGGCGAGTAACTCTTCGTGCGCCATCCAAAGGCCTGCAGCCACGGACGCAGCACCACGCCGCTCTCCGACGTCACCTTGGCGAAACGCTCCATCGACTCGCTGATGAAGTGCTCGGGGGCATCGCCCGGAGTGTTGTAGCCGTCCATTCCGTAGAAATGCGAGGGATAGATCATCGGTGACATCACGTCGCAATACTTCGCCATCTGCGGAATATCCTGCCCGGTGTGGGACAGGTCGATCGGACGCTGCCATGCCATCACCCCGAAAACGTCCAGCGAGAACAGTACGCCCGAGGGCTTCAGCTCGGCCTGCGCCTGCTTCAGAAAGCTCGAGATCGCATCCGACCGCTTCCAGTCGGGATGCTCCTTCTCAAAGACGAACTTCGCATCCTTCTGGTCGCCCTCGGCAGGGAAGCGCACATAGTCGAATTGAATCTCGTCGACTCCGCCGGCCACGGCGAACTTCGCCAGCGCGATGTTGTAATCCCAGACCTTCGGATTCGAGGAATCCGTCCACACCAGCTTGCCGTTCTCGCGCCAGGCCCCGCCGTGCGAGCGCGACTGCACCGCCAGCTCGGGATGTTTCGTCACCAGCGCCTCGTCGCGGAAGACGGCGATGCGCGCGATGGCGTGCAATCCCTGGGCGTGCAGAAAGGCCGTGAACTTGGGCAGATTGCGGATCGGGTAGCTTTTCTGTTCCGGCGCCAGCGGCAGCCCGGTCGGCACGCTCACCGAGCCATCCGAGTCCTTGATGTCGAAGACCACGCTGTTGCCGCCAGCCTCGCGCCACTTGCGGATGATCTCCAGCCCCTTAGCGCTGCCGGCCATCGTCCCCGTCAGGTAGATCGCCCGAACCTCGAAATGTTTCGAGATCAGAACCGGCTTCTCCTCCCAGTTATCCTTGTAATTCGGGATGACGAGCTCGCTTCCTGGCTTCGGCCAGATTCCCTTGATCTCCGGATTTGAGTTCCGGATGGCGTGCTCAAGTTCGCTGCCGGTCATGAACGTCGTCTGCGGCAGGTAGCGATGCACGATTCCGGGCAGGCTCTCGCCCTTGGCAACCGTATGGATTTTTCCCTCTTTGGGAGCGGCAGGCGCAGCCGGCGCGTTCTTTGTGTCCACGGTAGTCACCGGGCTGGTGGAAGCTGGCGCCATGAGGGCACGGGCCCGCAACAACGGTTTGGCAAAGAACAGAATAAGCACAACAGTCAGCGCAACTGCGCTGAAAACAGACAGAGATAGCGATTTACGCGACATTTCCTGATCCAGAGTAGATTCTGAGCCGGATACTAGCATCTCCTATCCCTGCGCGAAGGGGGTAGATCACCTGAGTTCCTGTATTTATTTCCGGGATTCGCAGAAGATCCGCATTACTTCCGTCACGGCTCAGCAGCTTTGCGTACTTTTTGCTCGATTGCGCATCTAACTTCAGCAATGGGGCGTGTGGTGAGGGCGCAGCCGTTCGCGGGCTCGCGGGAAGACCCGCTTTGCCTTCAGTGCAACGCGGCACTCCGAATGTTCCATCTCAGGATTCATCCTCCGTCCCGGAGATGGTTCCCGAGCATAGACAGGGTCAAAATATGAAAACTGGATTGAATGCTGCTCTTGACCCCTCCCGCCGCTCTTCGGAGGCTCAGGATTTCGACAACGCGCTACGCCGCAAGATCGTCGGCCAGGACGACGCCCTCGAGAAGGTGACAGAGATCTACCAGATGTTCCTCGCCGGACTGAACCCTCCAGGACGTCCGGTCGGCAATCTGCTCTTCCTCGGCCCCACCGGCTCGGGCAAGACCCGTGTGGTCGAAGCCATCGCCGAGTCGCTCTTCGGCGACTCCCGTGCGGTCATCAAGATCGACTGCGCTGAATTCCAGCACTCGCACGAGATCGCCAAACTGATCGGCTCGCCCCCGGGATACCTCGGTCACCGCGAGACCCATCCCCTGCTTACGCAGGAGGCGCTCAACCAATGGCACACCGATCGCGTCAAGCTCTCACTGGTTCTCTTCGACGAAATCGAGAAGGCGAGTGACGCGCTCTGGCAACTGTTGCTCGGAATCCTGGATAAAGCCACGCTCACCCTCGGCGACAACCGCCGTGTCGATCTCTCGCAGTGCCTCATCGTTCTGACCTCCAACCTCGGCGCCGGAGAAATGAACGACCTTCTCAGCGGAGGCTTGGGTTTCGCTCAGCCCGTCACCCTGCTGGACAACAAGATCGACGCCAAGATGAACCGGGCAGCCGTGGACGCGGCTCGCCGCAAGTTCTCTCCCGAGTTCATGAACCGCATCGACAAGATCGTCGTCTTCAAGACCTTGCGTCGCGAGCATCTGGAGAAGATTCTGGAAATCGAGCTGGGAATGGTGCAACAGCGAATTCTGCAGGCCACCGGCAACAGCCAGTTCGTATTCAGCTGTACGCCCAAAGTGAAGGCGCTGCTGCTCGAAGAGGGCACCGATCCCAAGTACGGCGCGCGTCACCTCAAGCGCGCCATCGAGAAGAACCTCGTCTTCCCGCTGGCCAATCTGGTGGCTACCGCCCAGATCAAGCTCGGCGACTTTATCCGCGTCGATCTCAACGACCAGGGCTCGATGACCTTCGTCAAGGAAGCCGAAGGCGCGCTGGTCCCGGTGCTGCTGGAAAAGTACGGTCCCGAGTTCGCCCAGCCGGCCACGGCCAAGGTCAGCCGCCCCGCCCGCCGCGATGTCGCCGCCTCCGGCGGCCCGCAGCTCGATCGCAAATAGAAAGGGCACGGATTTCACCGCGCCCTGTCATTGCGACCGCAAGCACCTGCGGCCGGAGCGGTGCCGAAGGCGTCTGCCGCGTACCCGAGCACAGCGTAACACAACCTGTCATTGCGACCGGAGCAGGCCGGTTTGGCCGGTCTGCGGAGTGGAGCAACCCTCTGTCTGTCCCCTAAACCGGTATTCCCAGCAATTGTCGTAGCTGTGCCAGCGCCGCTTCCACCGTCAACCCGTACTTCTTGCGCAGTTGGTCGATCTTGCCGTGCTCGATGAACTGATCGGGCCAGCCGATGCGCACCACCGGCGTGCTCAATCCCTGCCGGTTCAGCTCTTCCAGAACCACGCTGCCGAATCCGCCCGCGAGCACATGATCCTCCATGGTCACCAGCGCCTCGGCTGAGCGCGCAAAGCGGCCGATCATCTCGCTGTCCACCGGCTTGGCGAATCGCGCGTTGATCACCGCCGCAGGAATCCCCTCCAGCTTCAGCGCCATCGCCAGCTCGCGCGCCAGCGGTAGCATCGCACCCAGTGAGAAGATGGCCACGCGATCGCGCCCGCTCTCTTCGATCAGCTCCGCCCGGCCAATCTCCAGTGCCTCCGGCATCTCCTTCACCACGGCGCCCGGCCCGCAGCCACGCGGATAGCGCACCGCCGCCGGCCCCGGATGCAGCATCGCCGTGTACAGCATATCGGCAAGCTCGTCCTCGTCTTTCGGGTCCATGTGGATGATGTTTGGAATGCCGCGCAGATAGCTGATATCAAACAGGCCGTGATGCGTGGCTCCATCGTCGGCGCTCAGGCCGCCGCGATCCATGCACAAGACCACCGGTAGATTCTGCAGGCAAACGTCGTGCACCACCGGGTCGAAAGCGCGCTGCAGGAAGGTCGAATAGATGGCGCAGAACGGCTTGAATCCCTTCGCCGCCAGTCCCGCCGCAAACAGCAATGCATGCTCTTCGGCGATTCCCACATCGTAATATTTG
>Ga0326727_10021982_pt1 | contig 12394 bp, 8 predicted proteins | sample MB2enrmetagenome_FD_207643 | JGI IMG/M metagenome (GOLD analysis project Ga0326727, IMG submission 207643) | Lab enriched peat soil microbial communities from McLean, Ithaca, NY, United States - MB29MY | ecosystem: Environmental > Terrestrial > Soil > Wetlands > Peat | place: USA: New York...
TTTCCACAAACTCAACCACAACATCGATTCAACGAGTTCTGCGGAACCGCTGCCTGTTTTTGGGCATGGATCTGCTGTGATTTCGAATCGCTGACCGCTCTCTTTTCTTCAGCGCCTTGAAAAAGCAGGTTCCCTATGCCACGCGGACTAGTGCCGCAATCCCCATGCCGCCGCCGATGCAAAGGCTCGCGACACCTAGTTCCTTCTTCGTACGCCGCAAGCCATGGATGAGCGTGACCAGCAGTCGCGCTCCGGAGGCGCCGATGGGATGGCCCAGAGCGATCGCGCCGCCGCTCGCATTCACCCTGGCAGGATCGAGATGCAATTCGCGGATCACCGCGACCGCAGTGGCAGCAAACGCCTCACTGAGTTCAATCAGATCGATGTCTGCCAGCGTGAGACCGGCTTGTTTGAGAGCCGCAGGAATGGCAAGAACCGGAGCGATGCCCATCACTTCGGGATCCACGCCGGAGACAGCGTAGCCGAGGATTTCGGCAACCATCGGGAACCCGTTGGCCTTCGCGTACTCTTCGGTTGCGACGGCGACCATGGCCGCGCCGTCGTTGATGCCGCTCGCGTTGCCGGCAGTTACGGTTCCACCGTCGGACTTGAACGCGGGCCGCAGCTTGGCGAGCCCTTCGAGCGTGGTATCGGCGCGAACGTGCTCGTCCTGGAGGAAGGTTACGGTCCCCTTTCGCGACGGGACCTCCACGGGCACGATTTCCTCGCTGAAATGCCCAGCTGCGATGGCCGCTGCCGCGCGGCGCTGGCTCTCGTACGCGTAGGCGTCCTGATCGGCGCGCGTGATTCCCCAGCGCGCAGCCACGGTTTCGGCCGTCACGCCCATGTGGTAGTTGCCAAAGGCGTCAGTCAATCCATCGCTGATCATGCTGTCGAGAATCTCACCGTGGCCCAGCCGATAACCGGCTCTTGCGCCCTTGAGTAAGTACGGCGCGCCCGACATGCTTTCGACGCCGCCGGCGAGATAAAGCTGTCCATCGCCGGCCTTGAGACCCTGCACGGCACTGATCACCGACTGCAGGCCGCTGCCGCAGGGACGCTGAATGGTTTGGGCAGGAACGCTGGAGGGCAAACCTGCGCCGAGAGCGATTTGACGCGCGGGATTCATGCCCCCGCCGGCTTGCAGCACGTTGCCCACAATTACGTCGGCAACATCTGCGGGTGGCAGGCCGGCAAGAACCGGCTTGGCCGCGGCGATGGCGAGTGCCGTGGCGGGAACGTCCTTGAGAGTGCCCATGAATGTACCAATGGCGGTGCGTTTGGCAGCAATAATGACGGTCTTCATAATCGTTTCGAGCTCCCTCGTTCAGATATGGTTCAGATGGTGCGTTTCTCCATTGAGTTTCTCTGCGTGCCGCCGGCGGCCCTCCCACTTGCGGCCAGCACATCAGACACAGTTCGAGCGCGCCAATCTCTCCTGCAACTCCTTCTTCGCGACTTTGCCGGATGAGGTGCGCGGCAACTCGGCGAGAAATTCGATCCGCTTGGGCAGCTTGTATCGCGCCAGACGCTGGCCGAGAAAAACTGTGACTTCCTCGGCTGTGATCGGAGCGCGTGCAACCAGGAATGCCGCCGGAACTTCGCCCCACTGCGCATCAGGCACACCGATGACAGCAGCGGCGGCGATGGCCGGATGATCGAGCAGCGCGGTCTCGATTTCTGCCGGATAGATGTTGACGCCGCCGGAGATCAGCATCTCCTTGAGACGCCCGGCGATCCAGTAAAAGCCCTCATCATCCACGCGGGCCAAGTCGCCCGTATGCAGCCAACCCTCCGCGTCGAAGGTTTGAGCTGTGGCCTCGGGTTGATTCCAGTAGCCTGAGGCTACGAGCGGCCCGCGCAGGCATAACTCGCCCATGCCGTCTTGAGCACCCGGCGCCGGGGCGAGCTTCGCCTGCGTGAAGAGCATGGGCTTGCCGATGGAGCCGGCCTTGCGTTCGGATTCCTCGGCGCTCATCGCGAAGCAGTTGACGCCGGCTTCGGTGAGCCCGTAACCCTGTTTCATCACCAGGCCGCGCCCGCGATAGAGTTCGGCGAGTGGAGCGGGCAGCGGCGCACCGCCGCTGATGCACCAGCGCAGGCTGCTCAAATCTGCAGTGGGCCAATGCGGTGCGTGCGTGAGCATTTCAAAGATGGTGGGCACACCAAAAAAGAACGTGCACCGCTCGCGTTCGATGGCGCATAACACTTCATGGGCATCGAAGCCATCATGCAACACGATGCGGCCGCCGAGCAGGAAGAGGGAGGGCATGGAGACACAGGCTCCGGCATGATAGAGAGGCGTGCAGATGCTGGTGACGTCGTTTGCGCTCAGTTGCCAAGATGCCGCAGTGTTATAGGCGTTCCACGCCACCATGCGGTGCGAGATCATCACGCCCTTGGGGCTGCCCGTTGTGCCACTGGTGTACAGTAGGAGATAGAGATCTTCCGGCATGCATACAGCGCATTCAAATGCCTCGTCGCCGCCGGCGTACGCGCGGTCGTCGAGTTGCAGCCGCACATCGATGGGCGCCACGCCGCACAGATCCGCGGCCGCCGCCGCATAACGCTGGCTATGCAGCAGCGCTTTCATTCCGCTGTCCCGCGCCACTTGTGCCAGCTCGATCGTAGTCAACCGCGTATTCAGCGGAACGAGAATGAATCCCAGGCGCCCCGCAGCGAAGAATGCGTCGAGAAAGGCAACACAGTTCTCGGCGAGAATGCCCACGCGATCGCCCTTCGCGATGCCCATGCCACTACGGAGCGACTGCGCCAGGCGGCTGGCGCGCGCATCGAGCTCGCCGTAGGTAAAGCGACGGCCATCCGCGACCGTGCACAGAGCTTCATCGCGCGGCGAGAGCCGTGCCCGCTCACTGAGGATGTCGCCTGCGATCATGAGGCCTCGTTTTCAAGCTCGGGCCGCGCCAGGGTCGCGCGCAGGGCTTGCATGAATCGCTCCGGGCAGTCGATATGCGGCAGATGGCCGCATCGCTCGAGCCGCGTAACACGCGCATTGGGCAGTCTGGCCAGCAGAATCTCCGCGTTGGCAAAGCTCACCAATTCGTCGTCCATGCCCCAGATGAGATCGACAGGCCGCGGGAAACGGTGGAGACTCTCGTCGAGGAAATACGGTTTCCAGGCCTCGAGATCGAAAACGAAACGGCTGATAGGTCCGTTTTTCGCATAGGCCATGTAGGCGTCAAGCATCACATCGCTGACTGGCGGACTGGTGGAGGAACTGGTCGCGGCAAAGAGTCGTGCCGCATCGGCGCGATTGTTGGGGATGAGGGAAAGGCCTTCGGGCCAGGGCAGCAGCAGCGGGCCATTCACCAGCACCACGCGCCGCACCAGTTCGGGATGGCGGAGCGTGATCAGGCACGCCAGCCACCCGCCCAGCGAGTGGCCCACCAGAAGCGCCGGCTCCGCGCACTCGGAATGCACGACGGCTTCAAGCGCGCTCAATTGGATCGCGAACGTGATGCTGCCCGTGAGTGGTGCACTGGCTCCGTGACCTGCGAGATCGGGAATCACCACGCGATACTCAGGGGAGAGCGCCTCGCCGACAGCCGACCAGCTGGCCGCGGCTGCTCCCATGCCGTGCAACAGAAGCAGGGGAATGCCGGAGCCCGCGGCCAAAACCCGCTGCGGTCCGGGGGCGGAGTCGACGGTATGGGATTCTAGCTTTGCCATCGGAACGCCACCGCTGCCTGGTTATAGCCCACGCCCGACCCAACCAGCACCACGATACTGCCCGGCTCAATCTTGCCCAGCCGGCGCGCGTCGTCGAGGGCCATGGCTACGCACGCCGATCCCGTGTAACCCTGCTCTTCCATGATGCAGTGGCTGCGTTCGCGGTCGATGCCCAGCGCATCCACAACTTTATCGATGGTCTGCTTGCGTACCTGCGTGAAGATCACCTGCCCGATCTCATCTACCTTGAAGCCGCCCGCGTTGGCAACCTGGTGCACCAGCTTTTGCCAACCCTCTTCATTCACTTCAGGCGGGTAACGCTCAATCAGTTTCACCTTGGTGCGTCCTGCCGCAAGCGCTTCTTCGCTCGCCGGCTCCGCCGTCCCGCCCGCGTAGATGCCCCAGTGTTTGGCATACGAGCCGTCGGCCAGAAATGCGGAGGACAGAAATCCCGGCTCGGCTCCGGGTTCGAGCACCGCAGCTCCCGCGCCATCGCCGTAAAAAAAGACCGTGGGATCTTTGGGATCGGCCAGCTTGTGCATCATGTAGGCACCGGCCACGAGGATGGTCTGCAGATTTCCATTCGTGGCCAGAAGCCCGGAAGCAATTGCCAGCCCAGCGGGAAATGAGGAGCAGGCGCAGCCCACGTCGAAGGTCCCCGCGCGCTTGGCGCCCAGCTTGTGCTGCAGAACCACCGAGGTAGCGGGCGTAATGTAATCAGGCGAATCCGTGCCGAGAATGATCAGGTCGACATCCTCGGGCTTGCGGCCCGCATCCGCCAGCGCTTTCTCGCAGGCCCTCAATGCCAGGTCGCTCGTGGCCCAGTCCTCGGGCGCATACCAGCGCTTGCGAATGCTCGTGCTGGCTTCCATCTTGTCCACGTATCCAGGCACGTGCGCCAGTTGCTCGCGCATCATGTCGTTCGTGATTTCGATTTCCGGAAGATAGGCTCCGGTGCCGATGATTTGTGCGTACCGCATCCGCGCGTTCTCCTGCCTGATCGTTTCGAGCCGCCGGGTCCCTATGTTCCCAACACAATTCCGCCGTCCACGCTCAGCACGGCGCCGTGCACGAACGCAGCTTCGTCGCTGGCCAGCCAGGCATAGGCGCTGGCGATATCGCAAGGCTCGCCCAGGCGGCCCAGCGGCGTGCGCCCGCGCATCCCTTCCAGCACCTTTTCCGGCATGGCGCGCACCATCTCGGTGGCGATGAACCCCGGCGCCACCGCGTTCACGCGAATGCCGTACTTTCCCAACTCGCGCGCCCAGGTACGCGTGAAAGAAATCACGCCCGCCTTGGTGGCCGCGTAATTGGTCTGTCCAAAGTTTCCATACAGCCCAACCACCGATGACGCGTTCAGAATTACGCCGGCATGAGTGCGGATCATGTGCGGCGCAACGGCACGGGTGCAGTTGAACACGCCGCGCAGGTTTACCGATAGTACCGCATCAAACGCCTCGTCGCTCATGGTTCCGGCGATCGCACCCTCCTTCACTTTCACCAGTTGCCCATCGCGCAAGATGCCGGCGTTGTTCACCAGCACATCCACTCCGCCCCACGCGGCAACCATCTCGTTCACCGCGGATTCGACCGCGCCGGAATTCGCCACGTCGACCGCAGCAAAGCGAGCTTCAGCGCCCAGGGCCTTCAGTTCAGATTCCCAGGCCGCCCCTGCTTCCGCCTTCACATCCCATCCCGCAACGCGGGCGCCCTCGCAGGCAAAGCGCTCCGCCGTCGCTTTGCCAATTCCCGCCGCCGCTCCCGTCACCAGCACGCGCTTGCCACGCAGGCTCTCGAAGCTCATAGATTCTCCTTGCCGATCTGTGCGATCCTCTTCGATGCAGATTCCTCTGAGAGATCCACGCTTTCCATAGAAAATGCGAAAAACGTGGACCCCGCTGAATGGTCAGAAGTGATACTTCAGCGCGAACTGAATCACGCGCGGGCCCGACGCGGATAGTGCCGGTGTCGTTCCAGCCGTGCTCGGTACCGCTATGTTGTTGTTCGGATTGTTGAAGTTCTCCCAGTTGCCCACGTTGAAAAACTCGGCACGGAATTGCACGCCGCTCGTCTCCGTGATGGGAAAGTTCTTGAAGAAGCTCAGGTCCACGTTTTTCTGGCCCGGCCCGCGCAGGAAGTTCCGCGGCGAGTTTCCGTACGGCGAAACGTAGACCCCCGCATCGCACTGGTACGCGTTGGGGTTGAATACGTCGCCGGCCGGCTTGGCTGCGATGGTCCCGGTTACGTAGTCGGCGTGGCTGTTCACTGCCGAACCGATCACGCAATCCACTGAGTAGGGGATGCCGGTCTGGAAGGTCATGATGCTGGCCAACTGCCAGTTGTTCGCGGCCGCGGAGGTAAATCTCGAGCTGCCTTTGTACAGCGCGCCTTCCTCCAGCAGTCCGCTCAGCACCAGGCGCTCCTTGCGGTCGTAATCTGAAACCCCGCGCTGGCTTTTGGGATTGTTCTGGTTTCCCGGCTGCGCCGCCAACTCGTTCTCCGGTGAGCCCGAATAATCATCGATGGATTTGCCGAAGGTGTACGACGCCATCATCTGCATGTGCTTGTCCATGCGCTTGGTCAGGCTCGCCTGCAGCGAATTGAAGTCGCTGTTGGCGCTGTTCTTCACGTATTCCAGGCCATTGAACGCCTTGTTCGTCGAGAAGGCCGCGCCGAACGGCGCTACGCCGGGGTACTGGTCGAGCGTGAGCACGTCGAGCAGCTTAACGCCCTGCACGCCCACGTAACCCAGTTCGACAAGCCAGTCGTGAACCGGTTCCATTTGCAGGTTCAGGCTGTACTGGTAGGCATAGGGCGCAGCAAATTTTGGGGTCACATAATAGCCGCTGATCGGCGTCGAGACTGCCAGCGGCGTGTTGTAGTAATAAAGCGGCAATGCGGCCGGCACCGTCGCGGACATGGGGAAGGTCACACCCGTGAAGTTCGGGAACGGCGCTTCCAGATCGCCAAATCCGACACCCACGATGTCGTACGGATAGTTGAAGATCTGCAGGTTGGCAATGCGCGACGAAACGCGATCGTGATACACGCCGAAGCCTCCGCGCACCGTCAAATTCCATACTGCCGCCGGCTGCCAGGCGAATCCCCCGCGCGGATCCGCGGCAATTTCGTTGTTGAAAAGCGGATTGGGTCCCATCTGGAATCCCGCGCTTGCGCCCGTGCACGAGGCCTTGGCCGCGGTGCAGCCGGACGGATTGTTGGTTGCGAAGACATTGGGCAGGAAGTTCACGAACCGGTTGCGAATTTCCCCCGGTCCGCCAAAACGATTCAGTCGCGCGCCCACATTGAACATCAGGCGTGGCGTGGCCTTGAAATCGTCTTGAATGAAATAGTCGCTGTCCCACATGCGAATGCCGCGGTCCTCGACGCCGTCTCCCAGTAGCCCCGTGATGTTGCCGGGATAGCCTCCCAGGGCGGCGTCGGCATCGTTGCCGCCGATCAGGAACGATCCGAAGGTGTTCACAATCTCCTCGCCGCGCGTGAAGGCCTTGAAGTAGAAGTCGATATGGTGGCGCAACTGGTCGGTCCCGATGCGCATGCTGTTCTTGCCCTTGTTCCACGTCACCATCTCGGTGTACATGAAGCTTTCCGTCACGCTCTTTTCGTCGGAAAGCGGTGCCGGACCGATCGTGAAATCGCCGGTCAAACCGATCGTCGCCATGCCCGGATAAGTCGCAGCCAGTGAGTTGTAAATGCCCATCTGCGCGTTGGTAAACGGCTCCGTCGGGAACGAGACGCCCTTGATACGGCTGAACCCGATGCGCATATCGTTGAGCAGCGACGGGCTGAACACGTGCGTTTCATCCAGTGACAGCAGCCGGTAACGGAAATTCACCGGCCCGCCATAGCCCGGCGCCTCGTTTTCGTTCGCGCCCAGGAAGCTGAAGATTCCCTGGTACTCCGGCGAATTCGAAGAATAAAATTTGCCGGTGGCATGATCGGCCGAGCCGATGTTCTGATCGAGATTCACGTCGAACTGGTTCTCGTCGAACGTCGACCGCGTGCTGATCGTCGTGGGCACGGTGCAGAAAGTTGCCGGGGCGCCTGTGTAAGAAAACAGCGGGTAGGCCGCCGTCGAGCAGGACCCGCCCGTGGGCGCGCTGGGAATGGCAAACTTCCCGTTGGGCAGCTTGGCCTGCAGCAGCGCCAGCGCCGTAGGATCGATCGTGGTCGGCCAACTGTCAATGTAAGGCCAGGGTAGGACGTTGGCGTAATACCCGTTGGCGTTATAAGAGACTCCCAGCGTGGCCGCGTAGTTCTCCAGCGTCGTTGTCGAGCGGTCGTTGGTGAGCCCGCTGGGAATGTTCAGGTACGCAAGGCTCGACAGCGGATCGGCCCCGTTCACTTCGCGCTGTCCCTGGTACGACAGGAAATAAAACGTCTTGCCCTTCACCAGCGGTCCGCCCACGGTGCCGCCGTACTGGTTTTTCTTGAGCTCCGGCCGGGGCTGCCCCTGCTGCTTCAGATAGTAGTCGTTCGCGTTCAAGGCGTCGTTGCGGAAGAACTCAAACACGCTGCCGTGCAGATTGTTCCCGCCCGCCTTCGTCACCAGCGCCACGTTTCCGCCCATGTTGCGTCCCTGCGTGGCGTCGTAGAGCGAAGTCTGCACGATGAACTCCTCCACGGCATCGATGGAAGGCACGGGAATATTCGGCGTCGAGTTGGTGCCGATCGAGTTCACCTGAATGCCGTCGATGAGCACGTTGTTGCTGGTCGCCTGCTGGCCGTTGACGTTGATATCCACATCGCCACGGCCCAGCGCGATGTTATTGGTCAGGGGAATGCTCGTTCCCGGCTGCAGTCCCAGCAACTGCTGGTAATTGCGCGTGGGCAGCGGCAGCTCATGCACCTCCTGCTCTTCGACGACGCGCCCGGTCGTGGGGCTCTCGGTCTGCACCAGCGGCGCCTCCGCCGTCACCTGCACGTTGGCCGTCGCGGCGCCGAGCTGCATCTGCGGCGAGACTTCCACGGTCTCTGTCACCCCCACTGTGATGTTCTTCGCCGTGTAGGTTGCGAACCCCGCCGCCTTCACCTGCAACAAATACACGCCGGGCTCCACACCGGAAAACCGGTAATATCCCTCGCGGCCCGACTGCGTCTCGCGCGTCTGACCGGTGGGCGCCGTCAGAACCACCTTCGCCCCCACAACTACGGCTCCCGAGGGGTCGTGAATGGTCCCCGTAATCTGTCCTGATGTCGCTGTCTGAGCCCCCAAATACGCTGCGGACGCAAGCAAGCAGCCCAACAGCACCGCTGTGAGTCGGATCCTCATGTCGCACCTCTCGATTTGTCAATTGCCAAGGCTATTGCGAATTCTTTTTCTTGGATGAGGCCTTGGTGACCGCTTTGCCTGGCTTGCGCAATCTCTTCCCGCTTCGCACCCGACGTGCCTTGTTTTCCACCGCCGGGGAATCAGCGGTGTCCTTTCTCCAAATTCCGTTCAGCGTCATGTCAATCATCCTCCGGATCGCGGTCTCTTCCGGGACCCCGAGGTGTTGCTCGCCGCCAAACAGCCGTTCCACCAGAAAATACGTCAGGATTTGCATGTAAATCGTCGCTAATACGAAGCCGGGATCGATCCCGCGCCATGCGGGGTTGGACGCCACTTTCCTCAATTGCGCATCCAGCGTCCAGTTGAACTGTTCAGGTATGTTATGAAAGCTGTGCGCAAAGTGCTGGTTCTTGAACTCCACCACGTCGATGTACATCAGCTTCCAGTAGTCGGCGTGATCGTAGACAAAGGACCGGATTTCGCGCGCCAGCCCCTCCAGGTTGTGCCGTGAGAACGGCTCCTGGGAATTATCGAACTCACGCGCCAGCCAGGAGCGGATGCGCTTCTGGTAGCTGTGCACCACGCTCTTCTGGTAGCTCTGTACTACGCTCTCGTACAGCGCGTCCTTGGTGAGGAAGTAGGTATAAATCGCCCCCGTCGACACCTGCGCCAGCTCGGCAATGTCCCGGATGTTGGTGCCATGAAACCCCTGCCGCGTGAACAGGCTGAAGGCGGCCTGCTCGATCTGGTGGCGATTCTGGTCGGCGCGCTGCTTGGCGAGTTTCGGCATAAACAAAAACGAACGCTCGTTCAAAAAACGAACGATCGTGTTTTTAGCAGAATCGAAATAACGATGTCAAGGGTTATTTTGGGGGCTGGCCGAGCGGCTGCAACGCCCTGGTTTGCCTGAAGATCTCCGCCTGGCAGAAGCATCGAGCCGATTCCAGGTCAGGTGCGCAGCCGGAAACTCCGCCAGCCTCTCACCGAACGCGAGGTCGCCAATGTACGCGTCGTAGCCGGTGAGTCCCGGAAGGCATAGCGGATGAAATCTCACAGACTCCAGGGAATCACGTTGGCCTGGGATTGGGTGAGAGATAGGAGCGGCTTCCATCGTCCATCGATCAGCAAAGCGTGCGATCGTGCGCGATAGGGAGCCTCGCTAACGGCGGCGTCCTCAACCTCTCCGACCCTGTGCAGAACGCCGCACTGCCATCCATGATTCAGGACAACTGGGGAAGCACCATTTACCTGGCAGTTTACTTGCCAGCCTTCCGGATTGCCCTCTTTGCCGGCCCCTTAGCCGCTTTGCCCGGCTTCGAAGGTGAGCCCTTCGCGCTTGTACTTGCCGGCTTCAGCAGCGGAATCAGCTTGTTGGCGATGGGCGACCCAAGCCCAGTGCAGGCGTCCCAACCCGGCCCGGCTGAAAAGGCCCCGTTGTTGCCCACGGTGATGTCGTTAAATGCCGAGGCGGCCTGGGCCGCGTAGATGGCCGGCTGAATGAACCCGACCTGGGTACCGAGTTGCTGGTTGGCCACCGCTACCAGCCCAGCCCACAGCGGAGCGACCGCGCTGGTTCCGCCGATTACGGTGGTCTGGCCGTCCACGCGAATGGTGTAACCCGTGGTTGGATCGGCGTCTCCGGCCACGTCCGGCACGCCGCGTCCTCCCGTGCTCGTGCTCGGTGCCGGGACGTTCGCGTTCGCCTGCCACGATGGCAGAGCAAACACATTGCTCACGCCGCCGCCGGTCGCGCCTTCCTTGTTGGCCAACTCGTTCCATACCACCTCAGACACGATCGTCGCTCCATTGGCATCGAGATTGGTTCCCCCGCAAGCCAGCACGTGCGGACTCGATGCCGGAAAGTCGACGTTATTGCCCATACCTCCGTCCGACGAACCGTCATCGCCGGCCGCAACAGTAATTGTTACCCCCAATGCCGCGGCCGACTGGCAAGCCGCGTCCAGCGCCGTCATCGATTGCTGCGTCCAGCTCGATTCCGGCCCGCCCCAACTGATCGATATCACGCTCGGCTTGTTGGCAACGTCATGCACCGCGGTCGTGATGGCGTCGATAAACCCCTGGTCCGTGTTGGGTGTAAAGTACACGGCGATCTTGGCGCCAGCCGCCACCGAACCGGCCACTTCAATGTCCAGCATCACCTCCCCGTCCGCACTGTTGGCGTTGGAGGGTTTGTTCTTCCCGCCGTCTACGCTGACGGCAGTGATGGCCGGCGCCGCGAGGTTGAGCGACTTGAAGTATGCAGTCAGATCGGTCTGGCGGTAGCCCCCGCCGAGCTCGATGATGCCGATGGTCTGCCCCTCACCACTCGAGCCTGAGGGGAACTTGTATGCCTCGGCGACCTGGGGTGGGGTATAGCTGCTGGGGGCAGCGGCCCCGGCGCGGGGCTTGCGGTGACGAAAGTGAGGCCGTGCCTGGGGCCGGTTATCCAGTCCCAGCACAGCCTCCACCACCCCGGTCAGGGATTCTGGAAGGTTAATCCCGCCCTCGCGCACGCGGTGCTCCTCACCGTTGATTAACTTTTGCTCCAGTACGACGCCAAACGCCTTCTGCATGTCCGCAGCTGTTCCCGTCAACTGTACAGTGCGCCGCACCGCCTGAGTCGGATCGTCCACGACCTTCAGGTTGAACTCCCGTGCAAACGCCTTCACCTTCTTGATTGCGTCCGGATCTGCACTATGGTGCTTCTTGTACTCAGCTCGGCTCACGCGAACGGGCCCGCTCGCCCGGCCGCCGCGCCGGTTGATCTTCAGCGGCTCTTTGCGTTTCACGATGACCGAGACGGTCACTTGAGACTTGACCGACGTAGCCTTGCGCGGCACCGCGTTGGGAGGCGGGGCCTTCTCGCTCCCGGGGAGAACGACACGTGCCTGATCCGCGAATCGCGGAGGCTTGATAGACAGGGATTTCGCGCGTGGGGATTTCGCCATAGTTGACCTCTCTCTCGTCCAAGGCTTCATTCTCCTAGCCCCGGACCCGATGACTCTGAATGATAGCCTCTATTGCTGCTGAGAGATACAACAAACTGTGCCGGTCGGAGATTTTAATGATTCCCGCACCTGTTCCCTATCAAGGTGGGCGTCCAGAGCCGGGTGGGGCGGGTGGCGGGTTCGATCCTTCCCGCAGTCTCATCGCGGGAAGGGTGAGAGCGCGAACTTTCACGCTCCCGCTTCGTCGAGGTCTAGAGTTCAATCGATGCTAATCGGCGAGTCACGCATCGAGTAGCGGATCAGTACTCTGAACTCGGCTCGTGTTCGCCGATCTAAATGCGCATGGTCCTGGTTGGCGACGACAGCCCAAAGCGCGTTTCTAGAACAGAGTTACCGGGATTCATGCAGTCGGGATGAGCAGTTCCGGCTGTTGTTCCTCACATCGCCGGCTGGCGCACCCACC
>Ga0326727_10021987_pt1 | contig 12393 bp, 12 predicted proteins | sample MB2enrmetagenome_FD_207643 | JGI IMG/M metagenome (GOLD analysis project Ga0326727, IMG submission 207643) | Lab enriched peat soil microbial communities from McLean, Ithaca, NY, United States - MB29MY | ecosystem: Environmental > Terrestrial > Soil > Wetlands > Peat | place: USA: New York...
CCCACCAGCAGCGTCGCCGCAATCCCCGCCTTGATGGCTTTTTCGTGCCTGCGCCCCACCACGAACCGGTCCACCACCGCGTCCATATCGCGGATCTTTGAATCGTCCAGCTCCACTTCCGCCGAGATGTCCACCGCCTTGCCGTCGATCATCACCACCCGGCAGCCCTTCTTCCGTACCTCCGTCAGGACGAAATCCAGCTCCTCGCCGTATTGCCGGGCGACCGGCGCCCGCATCTCGATCTCCGTCCCGTCGGGCAGCGCCAGGATGGCTTCCAGAATCTGGCTCGCCGTCCGGCTGGGCGTCGGCTCGCCCGTGCGCGGGCAGTGCGGCTCGCCGATGGTCGCATACAGCAGGTTCAGGTAGCTCGCGATATCGGTCATGGTGCCGACGGTCGATCGCGGATTGCTCGAGATGGTCTTCTGCTCGATCGAGATCACCGGCGACAGCCCATACACAAAATCCACGTCCGGCTTGGCCACCTGCGAAACGAACCGCTTGGCGTAGCTCGACAGGGATTCCATGTAGCGCCGCTGCCCCTCGGCATAGATCGTGTCGAACGCCAAGCTCGACTTTCCCGAGCCCGAAAGCCCGGTCACCACCACCAGCCGGTTGCGCGGAATCTCCACCGTTATGTTCTTCAGGTTGTGCACCCGCGCCCCGTGCACCGCGATGGTGGTCCTGGCGGCCCTTTGTACTGCCGGCTTAGGATTCATCTTGCCCTACCCCCGTGTAGACGAACGCCAGTTCCTCCACCATCAGGTTGCTACGCCTGGTGAGATGTACCGGAATCGAAACCTTGCCGATCAGCCCCTGGTCCGCCAGGTACTCGCACGCCACGGTCACCCCCGGCACGTCCAGGTTCCGCTTGAAGTATGCCTCGATCTCGGTCGCCGAGCGCGCTTCGCCCACCTCGCGCAGATGCTCCAGCACCGGCCCAAACAACTTCGCCGCCCGCTCGGCCATATATCGATCGATCGCCTCCAGCGCCGCCTCCACGCTGTGCCGCGTCTTTCTCGCATTGAGGATGTCGGAATAAATCTTCCGGAAGAACGCCGGATTCAGCTTCATCGCCTGTGGAATCACCTCCCGATCCGCCAGTTGCCGGGCGCCCAGCACCTCGATGCGCGCCAGCGGCGTCGCCGCGTAGAGAATCCAAAGCGCCGTATAATCCAGGTCGCCGCGCGTGACGAGCCATTTGTGGGCTTTGTCGATCGGTCCCAGCGCCTCGGTCGCCGCGGCCAGAAGCTGCACCTCCGTGTCGCGCTCGCCGATCTCCCCCAGCCGCGCGCACAGCCGCGCAATGGTCTCATCGTGCGTGTAGAGCAGCCGTCCCTTGGCCAGCAGCGAATGCCGGAACGAGTTGCGCACCGCGCCTTCCACCGTCTTGCGGAACTCCGAACGCGGCATCAGAAACGCGTGCACGTTCACCCCATCCGCGTTGAGCGCCAGTCCGCTCGCCTCCACCTTGCGATCGTCGATGGTCACCAGCGCCAGGTCGATGTCCGACTTCTCCCACACGGTGTCGTGCGAGAGGCTGCCGCACAGAATGGCCGCCAGGATAGACCGGTCCTCTTTCACCTGAGCCACCAGCCCCTCCAGCGCCGCGGTGAACTTCTCCCGTACCGATTCCGCCGAACCGCTCACTCTCCCAGCCTTGCCCTCAAACCCGCGTGATCTGCGCCAGCCAGGCCTGAATCCCCTCGGGCCTGACGCGGGCGTCCATTTTGGCGGGCTCGATCTTCTCCACCCGCCACCCCTCCGTGAAGCTCGCCCGAATCTCGTTCTGGCTTACCCGGCGCGGGCCAAATTCGCCCGGTTGCCGGTCGCTGAAGCATAGCATGAAATAGCGCCCGCCCAGCGGCATGGCGGCCTTGAGGCTGGCGGCGAAAGCCACGCGATCCTGGTCGCCCAGCACATGGAAAAACCCGCAATCGAGCACCGTGTCGAATGTCTCGCCGAGCGAAGCCAGATCGAGCGCGTTCCACACCAGGAAGCGCGCCGCCACGCCGCGCTCTCTGGCCTTCTCTTCCGCCTGCGCGATAGCCGCCGCCGCCGTGTCGATGCCCGTCGCATCCAGTCCCAGGCGCGCGGCCATCAGCACGTGCTCGCCGGTCCCGCAGCCTACATCCAGCACCCGCCCCCGAATGGCGCCCGATTCCGCCAGGGCCACAAATACCGGCTGGGGCCGCCCGATGTCCCAAGGCGGATTGGCCGCATAGAATGTGTCGAAATCTTCCGGCCGCCGCGGCTGCATCCAGTCCCTCTCTGCGTCAGTGAACCGTGTACCGGGCCTTCAGCGCGAACGGCGCGATCTCGACATCGAATTGCTCGCCGCCCGCGAGCGCCATCCGATAGGTGCCGTGCATCATCCCGGTGGGCGTCTTCAGCGGGCACCAGGACGAGTATTGGAACGATCCCCCGGGCGCCAGCACTGGCTGCTCGCCCACTACGCCCGGGCCCTTCACCTCCTGCGTATGGTCCAAGGCGTCCGTGATGATCCAGTGCCGGCTGAGAAGCTGAACCGTCTCCGTTCCCAGATTGGTAATCCGCACCGTGTACTGAAAAACCCAGTCGCCCTGGCCCGGGCGCGAGTTCTCCGGCGAGTGGCGCGACATCACCTCCACGCGCACGTTTCTTGTAACCGCTTCGGACATGGGAGCCAGATCCGATTTCAGCTCGGCCATAATGCAACGCTCCATGATATCAAGCCCGCTTCGCGCGGGGGCGGACCCGCGCCGGGAGCGGGCGGACTCCAGCGGCGGCGGTGTTCTCCGCTCACTCCGCGTTCGAACTACGCGAGTACAGAGTCCCTCCCCACTGGCGCCCCAAACCCTAATCGTGCTTTTTCTAATCTAAGCGTCCTCGCGACCAAGCGCTTCCAGTGTCCCTCTCCGCGTCAATCCCCGGATAATTTGCTCACCGCCGGAACTTCTCCGGGCGCAGGCGCGGATTCACCTTGAAATGGTGGATCTGGAACTGCTCCGCGGGATACCCATCGGCCAGCCACGCCAGGGTGTGCGGAAAGCGGATTCCATCTACCGCCCTGTAATCCTTGAGCCACAACTGGTATTCCATTCCGCCCTCGCGATACACCATGGTGACCAGCAAGTGGGTCTGAGCGTCGAGATAGAGATGCACCTCCCATTCTCCCGGACCCTTACCGTCGAGCGCGTCCACCGTGCCGTTGGGCGATTCGAGGCGGCCGCCGTAAGTGAAGGCAATGGGAAACCCCGCCGGCGGCGAAAGCGTGAGCGCGAGGGTGTAGCGGATGAAGTTCGCGATAAACAGGCTCTTCCCCGATCCCGTTCCGTTCCGCGTCCAGTAGTCCGCGCCGTCGAAGCCTTCGATCAGGCTCAGCGAAAGTCCCGGTCCGCCGTCGTCGCCCGGCATGCCGCCGCTTACCGTACCGTCGCCGCCGACCCTGTCTATTTGGCCTCCCGACGCCAGCGTGCTCTGCTCCTTGAGATATTTCCCGGAGAGATCGATAGTCAGCGCCATTTCGGAAGCCTGCGGCCCGCGGCGGTCGGCGCCCCAGAGCGAAAGCGATTGCACCGTGGAGAGCCTCGCCCCGAGCGCGGCCCGCGCGGCCTTCAGAACCTCCTCTGCTTTCGCAGCGTTGCTGGTCGCAGTCTGGGCAGCCAGCGGAATCGCGAGCGTGCAGCAAAGTGCCATCAGCCTCATGCTACTTACTCTAAATCAACCGGCGGCGCCTGCGTGCGCTCAACGTGCTATACCGGAGTGGGAACTTGCGGAACCCTATGGGCGCAGCCGGGTCATTTACACGTGCTGAAAAGACACCGCGCCTGGATGATGCGGCTGTTCCCGGCGCGGTTCGGCACGCCCGTCAAGCTCGGATCGTGGCGTGAGGTTCGTGATATGGTGATTGGGGAAATATGGCAGCGCCCCAAAGTGATGACCACGCCATCGCGGAGATCCGCTGGTTTCCGGTCCGCGAGCCCGCATCCGGCAATCGGTACACGCTCGTGCGCGTGAAGACGCGATCCGGCGTGACCGGATGGGGCGAGTGCGCGCAGGCTTCGGAGCCAGACGCGCGAGCGCTGGAGAAAGAGTGGGTCGGCCGGCCGGGCACTCTCTATGCCGCGATCGACGCTTCCAGACCATTGGCCGGCGCCCTCGATATGGCCATGCTCGACATCCTCGGCAAAATCTGCCGCGCCCCGGTCTACCGCGTGCTGGGAGGGCCGACGCGCAACAAGGTCCGGGCGTTCACCCACTCCGCCGCCGCGCCGGGATTCCGCGCCGTGGCTCTCGACGTGCCGCCCCCCAAAGCGCGCAACCAGGGCAAAGCTTACCAGAACCAGGTGCAGGCGCTCGCCAAGCAGGTGCCCGACGGCCACGACTTCGTCCTCGATGCGCGCGGCCGGCTGACGCCCGGAGACGCGGCCTCGGTTGCCGCCACCATCGAGAGCAGCCATCCGCTGTGGTTCGACGAACCGTGCTCCGTCTCCAATCTCGAAGTGGTGCGCAAGATTTCGGCGGAAACCGTCACGCCGCTGGGATTCGGGCGCGGCATCAGCGACCCCGGCGTGTTTCAGGCGCTCCTGCGCGAAGGCCTGGTGGACGTGGTGCGCCCGGACATTTCGCTGCACGGCATCAGCGGCGCGCGGCGGATCGCGGTGTTGGCGGAGCCGTACTACGTGGCTATCGCGCCCAACCACGATGGCGGACCGGTGGCCACCGCGGCGGCCTTGCACCTTGCCGCTTCCGTTCCCAATTTCTTCATCCAGCACGTGCCGTATCCCGCGGACGCGGCCGATCGCGAAATGCGCGCGGCCATTGTCTCCGGCGGCCTGGAGACGGCCCGCGATGGATTTCTCGATCTGCCGCAAGGTCCCGGCCTGGGCATCGAAGTGAACGAGGCGGCCCTGGAGAAATACCATGCGGCGTAGAGATTTTCTGGCGTTGAGCGGCACCGGCGTGGCGTTCGCGAAGGACACGGCGAAGACCGGCACACGTCGCGCGCCGGCGGAGGTTTGCGGCTGTTCCTTCGCGCCGCAAACGGCCGGCAGCGGCGCATTCGACCGCCTGCAATCCGGGCTCAAGGTCACCGGGATGAAGGTCTTCGGCGTCTCGCTGACGCGCACCTCCGACCGCCCCTACGTCTTCGTCAAGCTGGAGACCAACCAGGGGCTGATCGGCTGGGGCGAGGGCACGCTCGAAGGCAAGGCCGGCGCGGCCATGGCCTGCATCGAAGACTTCCGCGACTTCGTGGTGGCGAGCGACCCGATGCAGGTGGAGCACACCTGGCAATCCATGTACGTCCACAGCTTCTATCGCGCCGGACCGGTGATGGGCTCAGCGATTTCGGCCATCGACCAGGCGCTGTGGGACATCCGCGGCAAAGCTCTCGGCATGCCCGTGTACCGTCTGCTGGGCGGCCCGCTCGACGCGCGCGGCGTGCGCGGGTACTATCACGCCGATGGCGTGCGCACGCCGGAGGCGTTGGCGCGACTGCGGCAGACCGCCATCCAGCAAGGCGTTTCGTGCTTCAAGACCGGACTGCCCGACTACTACGAGTGGATCGAAACGCGCCGGAAAATCGAAACCGCCGTGCGATCGATGCAGGTGCTGCGCGAAGCGCTGGGGCCGGAGATCGACATCGCGGTGGACTTCCACGCCAAGACCAGCCCGAGCGTGGCTTCGATCCTGGTGAAGGAAGTCGAGCCGCTGAACCTGCTGTTCGTCGAAGAGCCGTGCCCGCCGGAAAACGTGCGGGCGATGGCCAAGATCGCGCGCCGCTCCACCACTCCGATCGCCACTGGCGAGCGGCTGGTGGCCAGTTACGGCTGCCGCGAGCTGATCGAAATGGGGGTCGTCGACATCCTGCAGACCGACATCAACCACGTGGGCGGCGTCACCGGCCTCTGGAAGGTGGCGCAGATGGCGGCGGTCTCCGGTATTTCGATGGCGCCGCACGCGTGCGAGGGGCCGATCGGCGGACTGGCGACTTTACAGGTAAATGCCGCCATGCAGAACTTCGTGGTGCAGGAGATCTGCGGGCAGATCCAGCCGGGCGCGGCGGACAAAGTGTGGGAAGAGTGGCTCGGCTTTCCCGCCATGCGCATGGTGGACGGCCGGTTCCCACTTTCCGAGAAGCCCGGCCTGGGTTTCGAGCTGTCCGAGGCGAGCCTCGCGAAGTATCCGTTCGGCGGCACGCGGCCCATGGCGCGCGTGTTTCACCAGGACGGATCGGTGGCCGAATGGTAATGGCGGTCAGGTCAGGACTGCGTGAGCGAGCCCATCCACTGCAACTGCTGCTTCACCTGCGAATGCAGCTTGTACGTCTTGCGGACGGCGGCGAGCTCGATGTTGCCGCGCACATCGATGCGCGATAAATCGAAGCAGCCGAGACCGGCCTCGGCGCAGTAGTTCAGGTATCCGACCCACTCCGGGTTGACGCCCATGGCCTCGATGCCCACCCGGTCGGCGGCGATGAAATCGGTGGAGGCGATGGCGATTTTGTGGTCGACCGGCGTGCCGTTCACCGGGCCATCGTTCTCCATGCCTTGAAAGCCGTCGATGACCGCCGCGCCCCAGTTGTGGTGGAGTTCCTTGGCCGTCATCAGAAGATTGAGATGCATCTGGCGGTACCCGGCGTGGAACTTAGGCTTGTCCTGCCACGCCTTGGCTTCTTTCACGCTGCTGTGCAGCGGCGAGCCCATGGCCATGTTCTTCACCGAAAGCGTGGCCACCACGTAGTTGTGTGCTTTGGGCATGGCGGAGGCGATGACGAATGCGTCGGGATCGAAGAGGCGCGCGGCCAGGCGGACGGGCGTAAAATGCAGGTTGCGGTCCACGATCTGGAATGGGTGGATTCTGGCCTCCTCGTTGAGGTCGATGAGCTCGAGCTTCTGGGAGCGAAATTCGCCGGGCAGACGGTTGTAGAGGTACGTCTCGTAGCCCTGCGAGGTGTTCTCGCGGGAAGCTTCGGCGATGACGATGGGGCCTTTGAAGCGCGGCGCGAGATAGTCGAGGATGCCGCGGATGGCATCCGCGTGGGTGGCCGCAAGCTGCCGCTGGACGGAAACGAAATTGGGCTTGATGAGGACGTACTTTTTGCGCTTGAGCTGCGGGCGGATCTGGGCGTCGATAGCCGTCAGCGCGGCGGTGACGTTCTTGCGGCGTTCGTCCCCCTGGATCAGCGCCACGAGCGAGCGCGCGGGCGGCTCCGCGGCGCGGCCGGGCACGGCGGCCGCTGCGGCGAGGGCCAGCATTTCACGACGTGAGAAAGAGACCATGATGTCTGAATTATACACAACTGGCGGCCGCCCAATGCCGCGATGGCATGGCCGGCCAGAGAGCAAAACCGTAAGAAACGCCACGGCGCGCTGTGCGCGCCCACCGGGGCGGATGAAAAAGCACTGCGCGCGGCGGCGACTTAATTATTGCGATGGAGGGGTGGCGGCGTAGGGACCTTATTGATTTGACGCTTCCGGGGCGATGTTTTAACTCTGTTTCGACCGTAAGTATCTTAGGGTTTGGATCGGTTTCCCGAAAATGCGAGCCGGCGGGCCGGCGGGGCATCAATCCCTTCCCGATTTCAAACTAGCAGGCAGGCGCGCGCCGACAGGTTGCCGCGTCGCCGGGCGGAGTTTTGGAGCGGGGATTTTTGATGTGTTTTGGTGGGGCGCAAGTGGAAGTCGAAGGTCGTCCGCGTCCGTCGGATTAAGGCGTCGATTGGACCGCAGCCGGCGCTTCCGGGCGTGGCGCGTTTCGCGTCCCGTTGCTGAGCGGGGCTTCGCGGGAGTGGCTGTCGCGCGGTTCAAGTGTCGGCTCCCGGTTCAAGTTACGTCCCGTTCTCGCCGGAGAAGCCTTGGAGGGCGGTCCTCCCGGCGATCGAAATTCACTGGTATGCGCCGCGTCAGGCGCTTACAGCGCCAACATCGACAAAACATTGTCGATGTTGAGAAGTCAGAAGACAGAAGTCAGGAGCCAGAAGTGTTAATCCACCGCGCGGCGCCCAGGCCGCCATGCCGGCCAGCTTTGGCGAGGGCGTTCTGGCTTCCGACTTCCTCGACTCCTGACTTCCTACGGCCCCGCCAGGGGCCACTCGTTCGGGCGAAGTCCCGAACGAGCTTAGATCAGTTCCACCGCAGTTGGCGGCCGATGGCCACAGCGGCGCGTTGAGGTGGCGTGCAATAGCGTGCAATGCTGCGCGGCGGGTGTGGCATTCTCGCCATACGTAGTAACGCATTTTCTATAAGTTATGGAAGCGATTGGCCGCGCCAGCGCTCACCAGCCGCCAGCCCCCCGCGGCGGCCAATCGCGCCGAGGATAGATCGCGCGCCGCTCGTGATAATCTGATTAACAGTCGGAAGCTGCATGCGATATCGTTCAGTAGCGTTGCTGGTGGCCGCCGCATCGGGCGTCTTAGGGGCTTTATGGGCGCAGCGGCCCTTCAAACAATACGATGCCGCCGAATACGTCGACTTTCCGCTTCCCCCCGACTGGAACGTCAAAGCTGAGTGGACCCGCGCGCGGCTGCGCTACCCGAGCGTCTACGGACGCTTTCGCGGCGAGGATCTGAACTGGACTATCGATTATCCGCGCTCAGACCGTCATCTGCTCCAGGGCATGCGCCGGCTGACGCGAATCGATACACGATCGGTGGAGCAGATCGTCGATCTCGACGGCACCGACGACGTGTACAACTGGCCGACGATGTACGCCGTGGAAGTCGGGCACTGGGTGCTCCCGGACGCTCAGGCAGCCCAACTGCGCGAGTTTCTGTTACGCGGCGGATTCCTGATGGTGGATGACTTCCACGGCGACCAACCATACCATAACGTCTTCAGTGAATGGCAAGTGTTTCTTGCCAGCATGCGGAAAGTTTTTCCGGACCGCCCCATCGTTGATCTGGAAGACTCCAACCCGATCTTTCACACGGTTTACGATTTGGACGAACGCTTCCAAGTCGCTGGCTGGCAGTGGCATCGCAGCGGCCGGACGTATGAAGCCGGGGAGACGGGGAAAACTCCGCACTGGAGGGCGATCTATGACGATAAAGGCCGCGTGATGGTCGCGATCTGCCACAACATGGATCTGGGGGACGCCTGGGAGTGGTCGGACGACCCGCGGTATCCGGAGAAGTGGGCCAGGCTGGCATATCAGATCGCGGTAAACTACTTCATTTACGATCTGACGCATTGAAGGCCACTTCACTTCCGGCTCCCATTGGCGCGATTTCGCTGGTGCGCGCGGCGCCCTGCGCGAATCGCACCGTCCAGCTCCTGGTCTCGGATCCTTCGCGAAGCGCCTGAACCGCGCGCAATCTCGCCGCGATCGAGCGGGCGCCGCAACTGGCCGCAGCTCGCTCGATCGTGGCCCGCGGGCCAATCGTGCGATCGCGCGGCCGAAGGCGCAGGAATCGACCGCCGCGCCGCCTGCGCAGCCGCGGCGGCCAGATGCGTTTCGTCCCGTCTCCGCTGCGGGCGCGCACCGGCGCCGAGGGCGCGTTTGACGTCGGCAGGCACGGCGTGCGGTCTGGCGTCTTCCTCCGCGAGCTCGCGCGAGGTTGGTTTCGTGAGCGCCCCTGTCCGGCGCCTCAGCCACAACGGGCCAGATGTTCTCGCTCAAAACCATCGACATTGCCATTGGCGTGGCACTCCTGTACCTGCTGCTCACCTTGGCTGCCAGCGCGGTGCTGGAAATTGTGTCCTCGATCTTGAACTGGCGCGCCCACATACTGCACGATGCGATCGCGAATATGCTACGCAACAGCTCTCTGGCAACGGTCGACGAGATCTACGCCAATCCGCTGATTCTCGCGCTTTGCCGGAACCTGTCGAACCATACAGGCGGGCCCGGACGTCGTCGACCTGGGCTGACCTGACGACGCGGTTGTCGCTGTCGAAGGAATCTCGCATGACGGCATCGCGGGACAGGACATGACCGCTAACGTCGGAGGGATCCACCCAAAATCGCCCTTTCGATTCTGGATTTTGCGGGCCACCCTAACTCACCGCTCGAACTTGTCGACGGTTTCGCGTATCTTCGTGGGCAAACCGGTCCGGTTCCGCAGCATCGCGCTAGCGCAGTTGCTCTATCGACCCAAGTGCCTGCAAATCCAGCACCTTCAGCTTGAGCCTGCCCTGGAGCCACTCTGCCCGGTCAACCCTGGCGGCGGAGTTCAGCGCGTGGCCTGCATCGTAGAACTTAATCCGTTTGGGCTGCTGGAAGTACTCGAAACTCTTCCTGACAATTCTCTCGGGGAGGGCCTCATCCAAGCGGCCGTTCTGGAGAAAAACGGCTGCAGGCGCGGAATGACGCACGAAGGGCGCGGAATCGTCCCAAGGAAACTGGCGAAAATAGCTTTGAATCCAATCCTCGCCCACCTTGTTGCGCATCGCTAGCATGTCCGCGTTCTGCTCGTCATAAATGTAGTCTCGAAGCGAGTACACGTTCGCCATCAGAACAAAGGATTGAATGCGCTTCTCAACGCCAGTGAGCTTGGCTCCAACGCCTGCGCCGAAGCTGTGCCCCACGTAGGCCACTCGTTTAGGATCCACGTCCTTGCGAAGCAGCAAGATATCGAGTGCCCTGCGCCACTCAAGCGCCATCTGCAGGGCGGCATTCGGACCTTGGCCGTGCATTGGATCGGGATCTTCGATGATTCCGTCGCGCACAAGCGGGCTGTCCAAGAGCAAGCAAATAACACCGGCACGAGCGTAGACGATTGCCTCTTCAAGGAACTCGGTGTGATCCCGCATCGGAGATCCGGCCATCATCCAATGCCCAAACAAGATGACTGGGAACCGGCCGGGGTGGTCGGGTATGACCAACACACCTGGAACCCGACCGGAGACAGGACTTGAAAACGAAAAGTCGAAAGTCCGCACGCCCCTGCCGTGCCCCATCCCCGACAGTTCAGCGCCTTGCGGCTGTCCAGGATTGACCCGGAACAGATTGGTGAGTTCGTCAAAGGTCGCTGGTTGCCCGAAGGCCGAGAGCGCAAACGCGAGAAGCGCCAGGACAATCTTCATCAAGAACCATTCTCACTCATGGCATAGAGCCGAAAAACGCCGGGGTGTTTACGTTACCCGTCCCGGTCCCGGATTGTGGGCTCGAGGTGCTGGTCGCCATGTGGTTCAAGAGCAATCCATACTGGGTGCCCAGTCTGGATGGGCGTGTCCATTCTGCGCGGACCCCATTGACCTGAGACCTGTTGGAGTGGTTCGAGCGGACCGCGTTTCATTTCGGAGCGTTTCAGACGTTTCTTCTGGATTGGCCCCACTTGACAGTGACCCCGGCGTGGACTCGAACTCCTTATCCGGCCAGCATCCCCAAACGAATCGGCGCTGGCCCACTATGCGTGCCAGCTTCCAGATGGACGGCCATCCCCCAGACAACGCCGCAATCGCTCTACGCTGTGACATTTATCGCGAGCTATCACTCGACAAGAGCCCCACCGCCAACCGGGCGCGGCTAATCGCGTACTCTCTTATTCGGTTTTCGTGAAACGACCGTGGTCTCGCTGAAACCAGTTCAATACCCGTAGGGCGCGCAGCGTGTTCCATCGGCTCGGCTGTCCCTTGCCTTCGTCCATCTCGACGGGCATCACGCCGGGATACCTGGTCTCCAGCGGCCACAGCCCATCGCCGTCACGCTTCGATGCGACCAGCTCGATAGCCTCGGCCATCCGTTCATCGTACGCAACGCCGGCGCTGCACAGGTACTCGAGTCCCCTCAGCACGTCGTAGTGCCACCACGTCGGGAACGCGAAACGCGTCCACTCGGAGCCGCCCTTCCGATCTCGCTCGATTACCTCGCCGGTCGACCGCCGGCGGAAGAGGCGGCGCTCGAGAAGATACTCCTGCCCGCCAAGACGGGCTTCGATCGTCTCCTGGCTGCCCCCGACGGCGCGTTCGTATGCGAGCAGGGCTTCGAGCACGCAGATCGTGGTGTTAAATGACGACCGCGTCGAGCCGGTGGCGGCCTCGCAGTTCCAGCCGCCGTCGGGCAACTGTTCGGCGAGCAGTCGGGCGGCAAGGCCATGGACGTCCTGGCCGAAGTAGGCGCCGACCGCCGCGACCTGTCCATTAATGCAAGGCTCGACCTCGCCGTCAAAGAAGGCATTGACATCACATTCCTGCGGGCCACATCCCTTCCACGTTACCCGGTCGCGGACAAGTTCCGTTGCGCGGCGTGCCTGGTCGCTTGCTGGATCGAGCCCCAGGTCGCGCAACAGCATGAGGACATGCATGGTGGAACTCCACCCGCGGTTCCATGCCGCGCCGCCCCACCGCCCGTCGGACGCCTGGAGACTAAGCAGCCTTGCTCCAGCGCCTTCGGTAGCAACCCGCGCGCGCTCGGCCGCGACTTCTTCTGCCGGCGAACCAATCAGGTCCCGCATCACCTGCCAGCGGATCG
>Ga0326727_10021989_pt1 | contig 12390 bp, 10 predicted proteins | sample MB2enrmetagenome_FD_207643 | JGI IMG/M metagenome (GOLD analysis project Ga0326727, IMG submission 207643) | Lab enriched peat soil microbial communities from McLean, Ithaca, NY, United States - MB29MY | ecosystem: Environmental > Terrestrial > Soil > Wetlands > Peat | place: USA: New York...
CCCGCGCTCCCTCGGGACCGTGCAGCCGAACCTTCGCTCCCAGGGCTAACAGAGCGGGCCCTAAACTCGAGGGGCTCACGAAATAAGCGGGTCCGGAATTGCCCAGGATGGCATGGTAGCGGTTGTCCCCGTCCGGCGCCAAGGGCTTTCCCTCGAAAGTCCCCAGTAGCCCATATCCCGCACGGTAGTACCAGCAGCGCGGCCGCTGGCAAAGGTCGCCACCCACAGTTCCTACGCTTCGAATCTGTGGGCTGGAGACGCCCTCGGCAGCCTGGACCAAGGCGGGATAGTGCTGCTGCACATCCGCATTTTCAATCAGCTCATCCAACGTGACCAAGGCGCCCAGGCGCAAGCCGGACCCTGATTTGAATTCGATGCGTCTCAGCTCCTTGAGTTTTTGCAGATCGACTACCCGCGCGGGACTGACAATGCGGTCCTTCATCAAGCTGAGCAGGTCAGTTCCCCCTGCCAGGACCGCTGCTTCGCCATTCGCTTCGGCCAACAATTGCACGGCTGCCTGTAAGGTTGTGGGGCTTACATATTCGAAGGCTTGCATCAGGCTACCCCTCCTTTCTCGAGTGCGGCGAGGACCTTCTCCGGAGTGATCGGTAAGGTAGGCACGCGCACGCCGATGGCGTTGGCCACAGCGTTTGAGATGGCCGCGCCCGGCGAAATCACAGGTGGCTCACCGAGGCCGATCGTGCCGCGTTCGTCGTATCCCGGCCCCGTCATCATGTGGACCACTAATTCGCCAATGTCACCAATGCCCGCCAGCTTGTAAAACTCCATATTGGGATTCAGCATCCGGCCCGTGGCATCGTCCATGATTTTTTGTTCGAACAGCGCGTAAGAGATGCCCATGATCATGGCGCCGTAGCACTGGCTCTCCGCCGTCTTCATGTCGATGATGAGTCCGCAGTCCTGCGCACACACCATTTTGTTGATCATCACGATTCCTGTCTCGGTGTCCACGGAGACATCCGCCATTTCCACTCCGCCCACACCACTGGAGCCCAGCGAGCAGGGACCGGGGTGCTTGCCAGTTACCTGAATCGTCTTCACGCCCAGCTTGGCGCAGGCTTGCTTCCAGGTCAGGCTCTTAGAAGAGTCGGCCTTCGCCTGGATCTTTCCACCAGCGGCTATGAGTTGGTCAGCGGGAACCCCCAGGCTGGGGGCCACAGCAGCGAAGAGTTGATCGAGGGCGTCCACGCATCCGCGACGCGTGGAGGCGCTCACTCCGCCCACTGTGGTGCTGCCGCCGGAGGCGCCGTCGGCCGGATACTTGCTATCTCCGATATTCACGGTAATGGCCTCGAGGGGAAGGCCCAGGGTCTCTGCCGCCACGATGTTGATTACGGTCCGCGTCCCGGTGCCCAGGTCCTGGCTCCCCAGACTTACCTCAACGGAGCCGTCGGGATGAATGTTCACATTGCAATTGCTGTTGTGCCCTCGGCCACCCCAGGTGTGCAGGCTGATTCCCAGGCCATGCTTGATGTGGCTCGGAGTCTGGTGGCCGCGCGGGTGCCAGTTCTTCTCCCAATCAATCAACTCAGCCGCCTTGCGAAGCTCCTGCCGGTACACCTCCGCGCGCTCGCCCGCGAGATCGGCGTTCTTGGAGAAGAACTCCAGCGGGTCCATGTTCAGCTTAGCGGCAAGGTCCTCAAGAGCGCCCATCGTGAGCAGTGCCGCTTGGGGGTGCGTCGGGGCACGCCAGGCGCGCGCGGGACCGGTGTTCGTGCTGACCGAGGTATGGTGAGTGAGCTTGTTAGGTATGCCGGTGAAGACGTAAGGAAGGGGAGGCATGGTGGCGCCGGCCGGACCCCCCGTTCCCCAGGAGTCCGATTGCCAGGCTACGATAGTCCCATCTTTCTTTGCCGCCACTTTAATCTTGGCGTAGCTGGAAGGTCTCGCCCCCGCCACTTCCAAATCCATATCACGCTCGAGCAGCAGCTTGACGGGCTTGCCTGCAATCTTTGCCAGACGGGCGTTCTCAATGCCCCAACGGTCAGGAGAGAACTTGCTGCCAAACCCTCCGCCCATGTATTGGCAGATGGTCTCAATGTTGTTGTTCTTGACATCGATGCCCGCCTGCCTCAGGGCTTCACCGATTTCCCCGGGCAGCCCGGATACGCTTTGAGTGGAGAAATAGGTCTTCAAGGTGTCCGGATCCGTCCACTCGGCCACGCTACCGTGTGTTTCAAGGCAGCAGTGTGTGATCACCGCGATGCCGTAGTAACCTTCGGAAATGACCACATCGGGGTCGCTGAAAGCCTTGTCAGGGTCACCGGCCTTCTCGCTGCCTGCCGCCTTGGCATGCTCACCCGCCTTACTTAAGTCTTCTTCATTAACCAAATGGGGTAGCTGTTCAAATTCGATTTTGATCTTATCCAAGGCGTCTCGAGCAATCTCTTCGCTTTCCGCTGCCACGGCCACGATTTCATCGCCTGCCCATTGAATTTCCTTGCCCACGTCCTGAATCTTGCGGACGGCCTTCACGCCAGGCATGCTTTCAGCGGCGGACGTGTCCAAAGCCGTGATTTTGGCATGAGCATAAGGTGAGCGCAGAATCTTGCCAAAGAGCATGCCCGGAAGGTTGACGTCGTAAGTGTACTTGGCCTTGCCACTCGTCTTGGCGGGCCCGTCCACGCGGCTGGTCCGCTGGCCAATCAGCTTCCTTTCTCCTGCTTCCGGCCAATCGTATTTGCACTTAGGCATTGGCTTTCCCTCCCTTCATCGACTTGGCGGCCTCGAGGACGGCTTGCCGAACGCCGACGTACGTCCCACACCGACAGAGATTCCCCCCCAGTCCCTCTTCAACCTCATCAAACGTGGGGTCTGGATGTTTATCCAGGAAGGCCTTGCATGCCACGACAAAACCGGGCGTACAAAAGCCGCATTGCTGTGCGTCGTTTTCGACAAAGGCGGCCATGACGGGATGCAGTTGGCCATCGTGCGAAAGTCCTTCGACAGTCACGATGTCATGTTCCTCTGCCTGTATGGCGAGCAGGTTGCAAGCATAGACTGGTTTGCCATCCAGAAGGACCGTGCAAGCGCCACAGACCCCGCGATCGCACACCTTTTTAGCCCCAGTTAGGTCCAAGTAGTTCCGCAGAGCATCGAGCAGTGTGACGCGTGGTTCGAGATTCAGTTTGTGAGGCTTACCGTTGACCTTCAAAATAATGGGGACAGGCCCTGGCCCGGCGACAGGCTCCGGCTCTGGTGAAGGCGTGGCCGCGTGCCCTTCCGTGATCAGCAATCCGCTGGATACGGCGACACTAGCCCCTTTCAAAAAGTCGCGCCGGGTCAAACTTTCCTGCCTTGGCGCAACCTCTTTCGGCTTCTGCGTTTTCCGTTTCATGCTTTGCTCCTTCGATTTCTGAACTCAACAAGACGCGCGGATATGAATCGCCCTGCTTGTGAGCTCAATAGTTGACGAAGCCCGACCGTCTCAGTGGATGAGTGGCAAAGGGACATTATAGCACTTTTCTTTATGCGCGGAATGTAACTTCTTGCGTGGGTAGTGGGTCAGTAGCTTCTGGAATTTGAAATCTGGAACTTGGGCTGCGGCTCTGCCGCCCGGTGTTCTCCCTGGCTCGAAAAGGTCTGAAACATCTCTTCTATCTGGTGAGCGCTCCCCGGAGCGCCTTGCGATACTGATCGAATGCTTTGCGGCCTGCCGGTGTGAGCCGCAAGAGCGTTTGTGGGATTTTCCCGCGATACGTCTTGGTGATCTCGACGTATCCTGCTTCTTCCAAACGGGCCAAGTGACTTGAAAGCGTGCCCTTATTCAGCGCGGTCTCATGCAGCAAGTAGACGAAGTCGGCCTGGTCGATACCCGAAAGCAAGGCAACGATCATCAGACGTGCGGGCTCGTGAATAACCCGATCGAGCCTGGAGATATTCTTCGTCTGGTCGTTCATTCCGCCTCCTGCTCCGCAGGCTGGGTGCGACGAAGGTAAAGATAAAGAGTAATCACGCCGGATACGAATAGAGTCAACCCCAAGAATCCCACGTGGAGCCCCCCCAGCCATTCGTGATCCAGAGGGAGCGTGGAAATCGCCACCGGGCCTGCGACCATCACCACCAGGGCAACCCATCTGTAGGCCCTATCCAGCTTGGTCGCGAAAGCGTAGAGGAGCCCCCACATTGATGATTCCACCGCCACCATCACTGAAAACGGGAGGTGCCGCCACAGGAAGACGGAATATATGGTCACAGGGATTGCAATAGCGCCAGCGATCGCACTTACAACCCAGGGCTTCCCTGCTAGGCCCCGATACTTCACAAACCCAGTGCGGGGATACGTAATACGCTTTTTTAGCACTCTTACGCCACACAAGACCACGAACCCGAGCAACGCCACGCTCAGGCCAAGCGTACCGTGCCAGTGCCAAACCGAGTTTCTAGGCGCGCTCTTTAAGGAATTCTCCAACAGCGGCATTGTCAACCCCATAAACCCGATACCTATCTCCCAGATTCCATCAATATTCTTGTATCGCATGGGCCGACGCGCGTAATCATCAAGTTGGTCAGACGTGGTCGCACCTCCATGCCAACTAGTATGTATTGCAAACTAGTCTGTGTCAACAACTCTTTTAAGTGCCACAGCCGCTCTTGGCTGTGCAAGGAGCTCACGGCGATGTGAAGTTGCCGCCTCATCAGAAGGGTTGGTTTTTTCAGCCTCCCGTGAAATCGACCCATTCCCAGTTTTTCGTGGTGTCCTATTTTGCGTGTAGCGCCGACCTTTAGGTCGGCAAGTGCTGGCCTAAAGGCCAGCGCTACGAGTGAAATTAGGACACTACCCAGTTTTTTGTTCTCTGGCGTAACGCGGGCACATCGTCTTATACTTTCTTTCGTTTCTTTTTCCGAAGGTAGACTGAGTGACGAGCTCGACTGAATTCGCCCACAGCCGCATCGAACCGCTGAAGGGAATTGGAGGCCGACTCCTTCCGAGCCTGCGTTATTTGTCGGCGACGGAGGTGCATGCTTACGCCTTCTCGATAGCCGCCAATGCGTATCTCTCTTTCTTTCCGTTCACTCTCCTCTTGCTCACGGTTTGCCGCAGATGGCTGCGCTGGGAGAGCGCCTACCGTGTGATCCTGGAGCTTTTGCGGATTCACTTGCCTGCGGGAGCGGATTCCATCATTCGGAACCTTTCCCAGCTCGTTCAAGCACGTCCCAGGCTCCAACTCATCTCCGTGGTTGTGCTCTTTTTCACCAGTTCGGGGATCTTTCTGCCGCTGGAAGTCGCGCTGAACCAAGTGTGGAGTATTCGGCGGAACCGCAGCTTCCTGAAGAACCAAGCTATGTCCTTCTTTTTGGCTGTGACGACGGGTTTTATGGCGTTTCTTTCGATTCTCCTCTCCACCGCCGCGCAATGGGTGCTCACCCTCACCCTCGGATGGATCCCGTCCCGAGGGGTAGTCGCGGCGATCTCCCGGGGTGTGATGGAAACGATCTCGGTCCCGCTCGCCGTCTCGATCTGCTTCGTGATTTATTTCTTCTTGCCCAACGGCCCGGTTCCGGTCAACCAGGTTCTTCCCGCGGCCATGATCGGTGGTGTTATGACGGAGGTTGGGAAACTCATTTACATGCAGACGTTGCCGCTCTTTCGCTTCCGGGAGGTCTACGGGCCATTCGCTATTTCCGCCACTCTGTTGTTCTGGGCTTATGGAGCAGCTTTGATCCTCCTCTTTGGCGCCCACCTCTGTGCGCATGGTTCCGGCATTCCCGCTGAAGCAGGGAGGCCGGGCGTGGAAAGAGCGGAAGAGTTGCGTTGAGGAGTGTAGCGGCGACTTTATCCGTCAGCCGACGGACCATCGCCAAGTGGAAACAATTGGGGTTATGGTCCGTCAGCCGACGGATAAAATTGCCGCTACATTATCCTCGCAAGGTGGCCGCACATGGATACAAGAGCGCAGATCCTGGAAATCCCCCGGCTTCTCCGCGAGACCCTGGAGAAGGGTGTCCGCGAATACGAAACGCTTATCCGCCACGTGCGATGGGGAGCAGCGCCAATCTACATTTGCGGCTGTGGCGCATCATTGCCGGTTGGCATGGCGGGGGCTTATTTGTTCGAGTGGCTGGTCGGCTGGTCGGCGCTGGCGCGCTCCGCAAAGGTCTTTGAAGCGTACACGGTTTCCACGGTGGGTCCCCGATCGGTCTTGTTAGTGATTTCGGCATCGGGTGAGGATCCCGACGCGCTCGAGATCGTCCGCATCGCACGCTCCCGAGGCGCCGTGCCCCTGGCGTTGACGCGCCACGCCGACGGCCCGCTGGCCAGGGCGTGCGAGGGCGTTTTTCTCACGCGGGATGATGGCGCCGAGGATTCTGCGGCGACCGCGGTCTGCCAGCTAGCGGCACTTTCCAGCATTGCTCTGATTGCGGCGCGCGTCCTCAAGCACTCCAGCGCAGGGCTTGAGCTGATCGAAGACGAACTGAAGCGATTGCCGGAACAACTCGAGTGGTCTTTCACCCAGCTCTCTGACGCGCTTCATTCGTTGGCGCAGGAACTTCAAGCTATGGACCGGTTCTGGCTCGTGGGAGGTGGTCTTTATCATCCCGTGGTTGTTCGCGGCGCCCGGCGGCTAAGCGCGTTTGGGGGGATTCATGGTGAGGGAATTGAGGTGTCCCAGTTTTGTTCCGACCCCCTGTCTCATTTGCGGCGCGGTGATGTCGCCATGTTTGTTTCCGGGTCGCGTCTGAGGATCAAGCGCGTGGTCCATCAGGCCGCCGCCCAAATCAAGGTTAAAGGGGCAAGACTGATTTCGCTTACCGACAGTAATGATCGTGATCTTGTCGATCGTTCGGAGATTGCGATTCTCGTGCCCCCTCTTAGCGAGGTGGGGGGCTCGATGCTCGCTTTGGCGCTCCTGGAGCTGCTGGCGACGCTAGTGGCGAGGAATCTCGACCGGAACCAAGCCGGAAAGCCCTTGCCCAGGCTGGTTGATGAGTCTGGTTACTGATTTTAATAAGTGCGAGACTATATTAACTGCGCGTGATTGACACTTGTGCTCAATTCTGATTTAATGACTGCATGGAACTTGGAAAAAGATTAAGAGCGCTGCGCGAAGCAAAGGGCTTGTCGCAAGGTGACATCGAAAGACGGTCTGGTCTCTTGCGTTCTTACATATCTCGTGTAGAAGGCGGATATACCGCCCCCTCCCTTTCGACCCTGGAGAAGTTCGCCAAGGCACTGGAGGTCGAACCGTATCAGATCTTGTTTCATGGAGAGGGCAAGCCCGGTGCGCCCAAGGTGCCTGAACAAGTCAGCTCGGGGAAACCTGTCAAGCGGTTGGTGAAGATGTTCGAAGGTATGTCGAGCGCCAATCGCAAGCTTCTCCTGAGCATGGCTGCCAAGCTCAGCAAGCACTAGTGCGGGGCGAGTTCGCGCAAAGCAATCATCGGGCCTCCGTCGGCAGGGAAACGGGGGTGGTTGTGTACCCCGCCAGCACGCTGAGCCAACGTAGTGCGGACCTGTTCTTTCTGTCGTTCGGCTCTGGTTGAAATTCCTGTCCCTGGAGACCCTGAGCCACGAAGCGGCGCATCCTTGTCCGCAGGCAGCCGCTCCCGATCCACCTTCCGTCCGCACTACCTCTCCTATTCGGCGGCATCCACCCTCGCGTGCTCAGTCAGGCAATCCACGGTCACGAAGGCCTAGCGGTCATAAAAGAACGGGCGCCGCAACTTGGACATGCGATCAATCTACGCGCGATGCCGTGCGGAGGCAATAGTGAACCAAACCGGCGAGCGCTGGCGGGCGGAAAGCCGCAGACCTACCTGGGCCGCCGGAGCCGGTTGGGATCAGGAAATGAAAGAAAAGGGCTCCCCGGAGGCGGTGGGATGTACAATCGATGCGGGACAGGATGGCAAAACGGAAATTCCAGGTATATTACCCCTGCCCCGAGTACCGAAATCGAAATCTTGATGGAGGAGAATCCAGATGAGCAAAATCGAGCGGCTCGTTGCTTACACGCTGTTTCTCATGCCGGTGTTGTGGGCCCCTGCATCGTCGTTTGCGCAAAGCCCCTTCGACGGCACATGGCGCATCAAGATGGACGTATCCAAGTTACCACCACCGCCACCGCCGCCGCCTATGTTCTTTTCGGTGAACAAAGGCATGTATGACTGTTTCCATTGCAGGCCGAATATCCACGTGAAGGCTAATGGGCAGGACCAACCCGTCACCGGCCAGTATTTTGACACGATCAGTGTGCGTGAAGTTGATCCGAAGTCGATTGCAATCACGTTCAAAAAGAACGGCAAGACGGTGCGCGAGGAGACTCTGGCCGTGTCGGACGACGGCAACACTCTGACGTGGAAGATTACCCGCCATTGGGAGAACAGCGATCAAACGGTGAGCTCGGAAATTACATACACGCGGGCAGGAAAGGCACCGGCTGGAGCGAATGGGACTTCTGGCGTGTGGTCGGGGCGAATCAACAAGGAAAAAGTGAGTGAATATGACCTCATAATGACTTACAAGAGCAGGGGCGATGAGCTGAGTATGTCCACTCCGATAGGCCTGAGCTACACGGCGAAGCTGGACGGCAAAGACTATCCGGTCAAGGGATGGTATCAGTGGAACTCTGTGTCTCTGAAGCGTGTTGATGACCGCACGATCGAGGAGACGTACAAGCGCGATGGCAAGGTAGTCGAAGTAAACAAACTGACCGTCTCGCCCGATGGGAAGAAAATGACGATAGTCGAGACGAGTAAGCCGACCGGCGGAATATCAACAAACGTCGCCGAGAAGCAGTAGTTGCTTCCCGGCTTTACATTCCAATTTCAAGATTTTGGCCCCGACGTCGTTCCGATCGGGATCAAGAAGGGGAGTCCCTGTTTCATTTACCACTGACTGCTAACCACTGGCCACCAACCAGTAACACTACTAACCACTAGCCACTAACCACTATTCAGTGGATATGCTTCACCTTCTTTTCCAGGTAATCCATCAGAAGGTACTGTCCGAGGGTATAGGGTGTGGTGAAGTAAGCTTTGCCGCGGCAGATTTCCGTGACTTTCTGGACGAAGTTGATCAGGCTGTAGTCCGAAGCCAGCATGAAGGTGTTGATTAGAATTCCGTTGCGGCGGCAGCGGGCCACTTCGAGCAGAGTTTCAGAAACGACAAGCGGGTCCAGGCCCATGGAGTTCTTATAAATCCGGCCATCTTCCAGTGTGAGTGCGGAGGGCTTGCCATCGGTGATCATGACGATCTGACGCATGTCCTTCCTCTGGCGGGAGAGAATCTTCTGCGCCAGGCGCAACCCTTCGCGGGTATTTGTGTAGTAGGGGCCGACGCGGATTTGCGCCAGGTCGGAGAGCGGTACTTCTTCTGCCGAATCATGAAACAGCACCAGGTGTAACGTATCGCCCGGGTACTGGGTTCGAATGAGGTGGGTAAGCGCCAGCGCAACTTTCTTGGCCGGAGTGAAGCGGTCCTCTCCGTAGAGGATCATGCTGTGGCTGCAATCGAGCATGAGGACGGTGGCGCAGGAACTCTGGTACTCGCATTGGCGGACCTGAAGGTCCTGATAATTCAGCTCGAGGGGGATTTTGAGGCCGTTTCGCTGAATGGCGGAAAGAAGCGTGGCATTGACATCCAAATTCATCGTATCGCCGAACTCGTAGCGCCGGCTTGAACCGTCCGATTCGACCCCGGTGGCGAGCTCGCGCGTGTCGTGCCGGCCAAAGCTCGACTTGCCCAGCGAGCCCAAGAGATCCTTCAGGGTTTTGAAACCGAGGAAATCCAATGCCTTGTCCGTGACTTCGAACTTTGCTTTCCCCTCGCCTTCCATCACCTGGCCCTGGCCTGGCTCCTCGGATTCGCGCTGTCCGGGATTGGGTTGCCCAATAGTGATATAGCCTTCCTCCGCAAGCTGTTCCAACAACTTATTGATGCGTTCGGCCAGCTCGGATTTCTGGTATTCCTCCCAATTCTCGAGCATCTGCCGCAGAAGGTCCTCAGGGATTTTCCCCTGCTGCTGAAGAGCTTCCAGCAGCGCCTGGTGCAGTTGTTCCATGGTGCGCTCGGGATCCATTTCATAGAAGTTGGAGTACTGGTTGTAGAAGCCGCTGTCGAGAAGGAAGTCCTGAAGGAGGTGCAGCAGGTCTTCAGTGCTCAGGTCGTCGAATGGATTGGGAACGTACTTGGTATATTTGACAAATTTCATTGCAAACACCCTCAGTTGTCAGTAGTCAGTTGTCAGTTGAAAGAACAGGGCCAGCGGAGAAGGTCCTTTCTCTTTCCCTTTCCGGCATGCTGCACTGACTTGGTTCCCTCCACCCCCCTGCAATTCGGGGCAACTGACCACTGAAGACTGACCACTGACAACTGACGACTGACAACGGACCACGGACAACTGACAACGGACGACTGCCTTAGTTCAGCGAGCGCCGCCGATGCCCCACCGGACTGGGTTCCTCGCTTTGGCTCTCGGCACGCTGTCTTTCAACGTAATAACCCAATTCCTCGTTTCTGCTGATCCTCTTTAGCGCAGCAAGCCCTTCGAGTATGAACTCCGCCCCCGAGACCAAGAGCGTGGGATCATCTTTCGCTTTGACGCCGAGACGCTGGGTCTGTTCGAGCAAACCCTGGATCTTCTTGAACTGCCCGCAGAGTTCTTCGGCGGACGCATTCGGGGGGTACTTGAGTGTTCCTCCCAGCTCGAACCATTGAACGATGGAATGGAGCGGGACTCCATCGAAGTACTTTTTGAAGACTCGAGCGGTCGCCTGCCGGATGATGTCGCGCACCACATTGTCCGCCCCGCGCATTTCACCCTCGTACTCCAATTCAACTTTGCCGGTCAGGGAGGGCATGGCCGTGTAAATATCGGAGGGTCGAGGGACTGCCTTATCCTCATGGTTTTTTACCGCGCGATACTCCGCGCTGCTGATGACGTTTTCCAGGCAGGTTATGGGCACGCGCTGGCTGACGCCGCTGCGCTTGTCAACCCTTTTTTCCTGGCGGGCCACGAAGGCAATGCTTTCTACAACCTCTCTTAGGAACTCGGGGATCACCAACTTGGTGCGGCCGTTGCGATTGGTCCAAGCTTCCTGGGCCGTGATCGCCATAGCATGCTCGAGGGAAGCGGGATAATGGGTGCGGATTTCGGAGCCGATGCGGTCCTTCAAGGGGGTAATAATCTTGCCGCGCGCCGTGTAATCTTCCGGATTGGCGGTGAAGACGAGCGCCACGTCCAGAGGAAGACGGACAGGGTAGCCCTTAATCTGCACATCGCCCTCCTGCATGATGTTGAACAGGCCAACCTGAATTTTGCCGGCCAGGTCGGGCAGTTCGTTGATGGCAAAGATGCCGCGGTTGGCGCGGGGCAAGAGGCCGTAATGAATGGTCAATTCGCTGGATAGGGCGTGCCCGCCCCTGGCGGCCTTGATAGGATCAAGATCACCGATGATGTCGGCAATAGTCACATCCGGTGTTGCCAGCTTTTCAACGTAACGATCTTCGGCGTGGAGGTAGTCAATGGGTGTGTCATCGCCCATCTCCGCTAGCCGCTCGTGGCAGGCCCGGCAGATCGGCTTTAGGGGATCGTCATTGATCTCACAACCGGCGATGAAGGGGATGGAATCGTCCAGCAGCGTTACCAGCGAGCGAAGAATGCGGCTCTTGGCTTGACCACGTAGACCCAGCAGGATGAAGTTGTGCCGGGAAAGAATGGCGTTGGCAATCTGGGGAATCACCGAATCGTCGAAGCCGATGATACCCGGGAAGAGCGGCTCGCCCGCGGCGAGCTTGCGCAGCAGGTTGGCGCGCATCTCATCCCTGACGCTTACACTTCTGTAGACAGACTTCTTCACCTCGCCCAGTGTTTTTGGTTTTTGCATATGCCCTTAGCCCCAACTCCATTATAAGCCAGCCACGGCCTTAACTCAACGAAGAGCGCGCGGGGCGGTCCATTCGGTCCTGAAATTTCAAGGGTCCTGACATGGCGCCACCAAGACAGTTTGGCATGGGCCTAGCCCCTGGATGGAGGGGGCGGGTGTGCCTGCGGTTTTGGAGGGACCGAAGCAGACTTCCTGTCTCTTGACAGACACAACGAAATAGGCTAGCATAGTACGCTGAGGTTGTGTTGGAGGTCACGCCCTGCTGAGAACGCTATGCTGCATTTCTACTGCCCGTCCCAACCCGCTCCCCAGAATGCGCCAAGCGGGACGAAAAGCCCGCGAATTGGTTCGCTGCGCCACAGACAAGAAGTCTTTCGTGGCAGAGGGAGCAAGAAAGAGTTCTGTAAAATTGAAGAAACGAAGCGGGAATGTCTAGTGCGCCCCAACAGCGCGGATTGCCAGTGGGTGGAAGTCCCACCCAGATAGCTGTCGGTAAGTCTGGTAGCTGACAAGCGGCTTAGGACGGCGACGGGCTGGACCGGG
>Ga0326727_10021991_pt1 | contig 12389 bp, 13 predicted proteins | sample MB2enrmetagenome_FD_207643 | JGI IMG/M metagenome (GOLD analysis project Ga0326727, IMG submission 207643) | Lab enriched peat soil microbial communities from McLean, Ithaca, NY, United States - MB29MY | ecosystem: Environmental > Terrestrial > Soil > Wetlands > Peat | place: USA: New York...
GCTATCATCCTACTTTCTTTTTCCTTTGGTCTGCACTACGGCCTGTTTTTTATACTTTTACTTCCATTGTGTTATAACCGAAGTCTCGTATTGCGTCTGTTGAGTCAGAAACTGTATCCATTGAGAACCTTTGTGAATTTCTTCTGGCAGAATATTGCTGTCGTTTGGTTTGGGACTCGCCCCCGGAAAGATTTACTGTCAAATGCGACAGTGACACTCCGTTTGATTCCAACATCTGCTTCATTTGAGGAACCGAAGACTCAAGATATGCATGCGCATCTGTCGTCCTCACGGTGAACTCTGCACTGATTTTACCATTGTCGCTTGACACTCTCAAAACTACGGACCCAAGAGATTCAGGCTCAAGTTTGACATTTACCACAGTTTTATTTTCTTGAGTCATCATCTTTGCTTCGCGGATGATCGTCTGTGTCACTTGAGTTACATCCGGTTTGGAAAGTTCATTATCATGGCTGTTCTCAACGGCGTTTGAAAATTCTTGCCTAAATCGAGGATCAACCTTCGAATCCATAGAAACACTTTGATAAATTCCCGATCCATCTTGCTTTATCAAGCTACCAAGAGCGTTGTCAGATTTTTGCCGAAGGAATCCATTCGAAGTGGACTCTTGCTTGCCGGCCACCGGGAAGGTTTTCTGACCTGTTTTATCGGAATTTCCAGTTGCATTTTCTGTTTCGATTACGTTTTGATCGTTGAGCTTAGCAGAGTTTTTATCGGTCTCCTTTGATGTATTCGCCGCCGATTGCAACGAAGTGGCAGCAGACGAATCTTTAGCAATTGACCGAGATGGAAGAATTTGCGCCTCTTGAATTTTGTCAGAAAAGCTCTGAGCCAATTGACCATCCTTTGCAGGTTGTGGAACCTCTGCTTCCTTCGTCTCACTCTGAAAAACTTTGTCGGCCTGAATTTTTCCCTGCGGTTGCGAAACTTTGAAAGCCTCTGCAACATTGCCTGCGGACTTCCGCAAGAAATTGGCCCCTGGATTGCCATTATCGAGCTGTGAACCCGATTTGGAAAGCTCCGACAAGATTTCTTCCACATCATTGGAGGAATTCCTGTTGATCGAACTGTTCGAAGCTTCTGACAAGAGTTTCAAAAGATCCGTCTTTGTGGCTGCATTTTCAGCGACCTTCTTCGAAAGCATCGACATAAAGCCGTTCCCCAGATTTGAAGCTTGGGATGGTGAACCTGCAACAGGCGAGCTGGGCTGGCTTGACGCAGACGAATCTCCGTTTTTTGAATTCTGCGATGTGGTCAAAAAAGCTATCAGCTGTTGCTCGATGCCCGTCAATAGAGGCTGTGAGCCGGCCGCGAGTGATTCGGGCGAGCCGCCAATACCGGCGTCACCTGACTTGCTCCCGGCTTGCACATTTGATTTTGCTTGCACCGTGCCAAGAATCAAAGAAGCTAGACCTGAGCAATCGATCACATTTTCCAGCTCGTGCTTCGATGGTTCCTTATCGGCAGTCATGTCTCCGGAGGATTCACCTGATGAGTCACCAGAATGGATCCCTTCAGGAAAAGCCAGCAGCGAACCTGTTAGCCCATTTTTGCCAGAGGCTCTGCTTGAGAAATTTCCCTGATCATTGCCGTTCAGTTTCGCATCCGGTGCATCAATGAACAGATTCTTCAATAATTCCGCGAACGGTCCTTTCGTCAAAGAAGCCGCGTTCGCTTTAGAACCTTGTTGGTTGCTTAACATTGAAACTGCTGCCCGTGTGTTCTGGGCCAAACTATCTGTGGAGGGCATTACAGAAGATTCCATATTATTTTATCTGACTTAGACTGGTCATCAGTCTTGCGGCGCGACTAGGATCGAGCTCACCGAGGATCTTGGCAGCCTGTTTTTTCTGAACACTCGACAAAATGAAAATGATATCCTTGTCATCCAATTTCGTCATGATCTTTGCAACCGAGGCTGCATTCATGTCATTATAAGCGCTTGCCATATCTTTTCGGCGTTGGCTGTTCCATGAATTAACCTGGCTTTGAAGCTGCGTAACCACGATATTAGCATCGGAATTTTTCTTTTGAAGTTGAGCTACCAATGAATTCAATTGTTGGATCGAATCATCCTTTATGGAAATTGAGTCGTTTTTCTCTGCCAACATGGCTTTAAGGGTATTCACAGTTTCGTTTGATTCTTTGGTGGAGTCACTCGGCTGAGAAGGATTCTCCGCTACTGCAACGCTAGGAGGCAAAGCAACGGTCGGCTTCAGCGTTCCACTGTCGGTCCCGGAATCTCCCGACTTGAACATCCATGGATATCTCGATGACATGAAATACATCCCACCGGTGATGACGGTAAACGTCAATGAAAATCCGAGAATGTACGCAAGCGCCGTTTTCATACTCAGGCATTCATCCTCTGAGCAATAGCGTCAATCAAAACTTGTTCTTTTCTTTCGAGGTCGCGCTTGCATTCTTCAAGGCGCTTTTCCCTGAGATGCTCGATAGCCTCCCGATCTTTCTTAACGCCAAGAACCTCATCAATCTTTTTAGACTCAAAGTCGTTCAGGTTCTCTATCTTGTTGTTTTCAAACCGAATTTGCTCAGATATTTTCTTGATATAGTCCTGGTGAACTACGATGTCAGCTGCCTTCATCTTTCCACTCAGCTGGGATGAAGAAAGGACTCTCTCTCGTTCATCTTCGAGGTTCTCAAGATTTTCCTGCTCCTGCAATATGCGCCTCTTGACCTGAGCGATCTCACGCTGAATTTTCTTTTCCTGTATTTCTTTAACCTTTATAACCGACTGTAGCCTGAATTTGAACCTTGCCATTTCACATCATCCTCACCATTTTAATTACTGCCTTTCTCCATTCATATGCCGTACAGCTCCTTACCCATTTTAGATCATCTGCAACATTTTAATTGCATCCTTTTCATGTCCATATGCCATACGGCTCCTTATCCATTTTAGACCATCCTCAGCATTTCAATTGCATTTTTTTCATGTCCATATGTCCTGCAGCTCATTATCCATGATGCAGTCCGATCAAGGTGCGGTAAGTTCCATCAATTTTCTTATCGCGTCCTCCAGGTCCGACGTCTCATCCATGCCTTGCCTGAGAAATGATCTTATCAACTCGATCATCGCGACGGACTTGTCGATCTTTTGGTTGCTTCCTTTTACGTATGCCCCAATGTTGATAAGGTCTTCCGCCTCGCGGTAAGTAGCGAGGAGATCCATAATGTGGCTCGCGGCCTTTCGGTGGGCGGGCGTCGTTATGTCGGGCATTACGCGCGAAACGCTTTCAAGCACATCAACCGCAGGATATTGTCCAGCGGAAGCCAGCTTACGAGAGAGGACGATATGTCCATCTAAGATTGAACGGGCAGCGTCAGCTACGGGCTCGTTCATGTCGTCGCCTTCAACGAGCACGGTATATAACCCCGTTATGGTTCCACTTTTCGCATTTCCAGCCCGCTCAAGCAGCCGTGGAAGAAGGGCAAACACGCTTGGCGTGTATCCCTTTGTGGTCGGAGGTTCACCTATAGTCAGCCCCACTTCTCTCTGTGCCATCGCGACCCGGGTGACAGAATCCATCATCAAAAGAACATCGAGTCCTTTGTCTCTGAAGAATTCTGCTATCGTGGTCGCGATCATAGCAGCCTTCACACGAATGAGAGAGGCCTGATCGCTTGTCGCAACGACGAGAACACTCTTCTTCAAGCCTTCTTCCGCAAGCTCCTTCTCTATGAAATCTCTGACTTCTCTTCCACGCTCCCCCACCAGAGCGATCACGTTCACGTCCGCACTCGACTTTCTCGCAATCATGCCGAGAGTAACACTCTTGCCAACTCCGCTTCCCGCAAAAATTCCGATCCTCTGACCTTTTCCTATCGTCAGAAGCGCATCGATGGATCGGATTCCAGTCGAGATCGGACTTGTTATCCTTTTCCTTTCCAGCGGATTTGGTGGCGCATTATAGATTGAACGAACTTCTTCAGGCTCGGTCGGCCCCCGTCCATCCATCGGCTTTCCCAAGCCATCCAAAACTCGGCCCAATAAGCCCATGCCGACCCCAATGGAAAAGCTTTTCCCGCTCGCAACGATCTCGCTCCCCGGACTGATGCTGGACGCGCTTCCAAGAACCATAGACAAAACTCTGTTGCTCCGAAATCCGACTACCTCAGAAAGACATAGTTCTTCTCCGCTGCGCGACTTGACGCTGCAAACGTCGCCAAGGGAGGTAGTCGGACCGACGGACTCGATTACGAGTCCAATCACATCTGACACTCTGCCGTTTACCTTAACCAATTCAAGCCTGTCCAATTGATCGATATATTTGTCAACGTGCTCCACGACTGAACTCATCATTTAGCCAGTTCTAAGAATGCCTCCTCGATCAGCTCAAATTGAGTCGAAATTCTTGCGTCGATATTTCCAAGTTCACTTTCGATTATACATCCGCCTCGCTCAACTCTGTTGTCAGCTTCTATCGCAATTTCCCTTACAGAATCGGCATAATTACTAAGCTCGTTTCGATGCTCTCTAATATATTCTTCATCGGCAGGATTAATGTGAATCTTTACTTTTTCTACTCCTATGATCTTCCTAATCGCTTCGCGAGATCGAGCAAGAACCGCGCTCTCATCGAGATCTATCTCGCGCGCCACAACTCGTCGTGCCACTGCCAATGCAAGTGTCACTATGGCTTTGTCATACTCTTTGTTGTATTTTCCTATTTCACCGGAAAATTCGTGTACCATGGCTGCAAAGTCACCCATGACGCCTTCGACTTTCTTTTCATATTCCGTTTGAAGCAATCTAGTGGCTTCAGTTTTGCCGGCTTCGAATCCTTCTTCATATGCCCTGGTAATTTCGCTTCTCGAGGAACTTCCGTTCTCGTCAACCTGATCAAGATCAAAATCTCCGGTTCCTGCTCCGGCAATCAAGCTTCCGAGGCCGAAGTCGGGTGCCTTATCCGCTTCTATCTCTTCCAAGAAGCTTCTATAATCGGCAATTTTCATCTTAGCAGGGGTCGAATTCACCTTGATGATATTTAAACCCTCGCCGTCACGTTTTTCTTTAGACAAAGACATCTTCCGGGCCTCCTCTCCCTCCAACTACTATTTCTTCGTTTTCTTCCAGTTGACGTATGACTTCGATAATTCTTGTTTGTGCCGCTTCCACGTCGCGAAGGCGCACAGGACCCATAAATTGCAGCTCTTCTTTTACCATATCGGATGCTCGCTCGGACATGTTTGAGAATATCTTCTGCTTCAACTTCTCATCCGCAATCTTGAGCGAAAGAGTAAGGTCTTTTTTATCGACCTCACGAAGAATTCTCTGGACGCTCCTGTCATCGATGTAAAGGACATCTTCGAACATGAACATCAGCCTTTTCACTTCACTCGCCGCCTGCGGGTCACGCTGCTCGATAGAACCCATAAGAAACTTGGCTTGAACGACGCCAACTTTATTTAGGATTGCCGCCATCAATCTGGCGCCGCCGCTTGAAGTGCTGTTCTCATTTACAACCTCTTCCGCAACCTGGTCCACGACGGTCTCGATTTCCCCGACAAGGTTCGGCGACACTCTTCCGAGGGTAGTTATTCTGTATGCCACATCTGAACGCAACTCTTCCGGGAACGCCTCAAGAACATCCGCGGCAAGCTCGGAAGCAAGATGGCTCAGGATCAGCGCAATTGTCTGAGGGTGTTCCTTTTGGAGAAAGTTAGCCAATTGTTTTGGCTCCGCCTTCTTGAAGATGGAGAACCCCTTTATTGTCGTAAGCTCTTTCACTTTTTCGATTATCTCACCGGCTTTCGACGAACCCAGCGCCTTTTCCAAAACTGAATGAGCATACTCGATCCCACCCTTGACAATATATTCCTGCGCGAGACCTAACTGCTGGTACTCCTCCATTACCTTGTTTATAACACCCGAATGGATTCCCTGCATGTTGGTGATTTCTACCGTTAGCTTTTCTATCTCGGTCTGGTCCAAATGCTTGAATATGTGTGCAGCACTTTCAACATCTAAAGCGATCATCAGCACAGCAGCTTTCTGCCTCCCTGTCAGTTGCTCGAAGGTAAGTGATCGTGCAATCTCTCTAGACATTACAATTACTCTGCCTCCTTCTTCTTGTCATGTGCCCTGCAGCTCCTTAGTCACCATCCGTCAACCACACTTTAAGAAGTTTAGCTGCATCTGTCGGTTTGTTCTGAATATAGCTGCTGACATCTTCTTTGACTTTATTGGCCCGCAATGCTTCCTCGGAATATTCAACTGCTTGAATTTTCTCCGTCTGATCGGAAATGTGACCGGCGGCTGAGGAGGAGCTTTGCAACGTCGGCCTTGCCTGAGTCAATACCGTGACAGGAGTCGATATTGCGACTCCGTTTCTTCGCATCTTGCTGAAGATAGAGAGAAATACCACAACGGCGCCTATCATTGCTGCAAGAATAACCAACTTGTTTGCATAATCCTGCAGTTGAAAGCCGGATTTCGGTTTAATTTGGAAGGCTTGGTCGCCATTCTCAAACGGGATATTTATTAATGACACGTCGTCGCCACGAGTAGCGTCAAAACCTATGGCGGTTCTTACAATGTTAGTCAATTGAGAGATCTCGTTTTCATTTCTCGGCGCATATGCCACACTGCTTTCACCATTTTTCTCTATCTCAGTATATTTGCCATTTACTAACACTGCGGCCGAGAGCTTCTTTATTCCACCCATGGTTCCGACAATTTTCTCGACCGTCTTTCCAACATCGTAATTAGTTACCGAGTTTGTCCTCGTCGAGTTATTGGCGGCTGTGTCCCCAGGGACCGATGAGCGCTCTTGCATTGTCTGCTCGCTCAAGACAACACCGTTGGGATCAAACTGCTCGGTCGTTTTTTCAACCTGATTGAAATCGAGTTGCGCTGTAATTCGAACTATCGCATTTCCCGGACCGAGAACGGCATCTAACATTGATTGCGCCTTGCTCGCCAAATAGGATTCGACTTTAGTCTGAACATCATACTGGGCGGCCGACATCGCCTCGATTCCATCGTTCTTCGTCGACAACAAATTTCCTCTCGAATCCACGATTGTAACGTCGTTGGCATCAAGCCCTTCGACGCTTGCAGCAACTAACCGCTGCACACCGCTAATTTCGCCAGGGCTCAGATGTCCTCCATCCTTAAGTTTCAAAAACACCGACGCTGTGGTTTTCTTCTGCTCGCTTTCGAAAAGCGCCTTCTCCGGAATGACAATATGAACGCTCGCTCCATCGACTTCATCGAGCTGAAGGATGGTCTTCTCTAATTCGCCCTCAAGCGCTCTCTTGAAATTTACTTTTTGCGTGAAATCTGTCATGCCGAACGAGGGCTTATCAAAAATCTCATAACCAACCACGCTTGTCTGAGGAAGACCCTGCCCAGCCATTTGGAGGCGCAGCTCGTAAACTCTATCCTTGGGCACAAGGATGGCCTTCCCATCATCACCGATCTCATAATCAACTGAACTCTGTTTCAACTTGTCGATTATTTTTGAAGCGTCCTGTGGATCCAAATTCGAGAATAGAACCCCGAAAGTCGGTTTGTTCGCCCAGGTTATCAGCATAACCAGCGCAATTATTGATGCGATTATCGAAACCCCAATGCCTATTCTCTGACCGATGGTCAGCTTCTTCAAGACGGATGTCAGTTGTGAAGTATAGCCCGATGCTGAATTAGCCATGTCCTACCAGTCTATATTTGCATCTGCATGATTTGCTTGTATGCATCCAGCATCTTATTCCTGATCTGCACCAGCAAATCAAAGCTCACCTTAGCTTTCTCGACAGCAATCATCACCTCATGAACATCTGCCGCTTCACCTGAAGCCATCTTGCCAATAGCAGTATCCGCGCTGGTCTGCAAATCATTAACGTTGTTGACAAAGCCATCAAGTGTCTCCTGAAAACTTTTCGTTGCGTCTTCAGCACTCTTGCTCGCAGAGATATCGGGAGACACCTGGCTCATCATCGATTGAATATCGCCAACTTGCATATTATCCCTTTCGATTTACTATTTGTCCGAGTTCGACCTGTGCATTCATTCCAACAGGGGTATAGGTTTCACGCGGACCGATTTGATGAACTGAACCGGGGAACAGTTTAGCGAAGAAAGCTCGTTCTGCCCCGGTCAGTCCATCTTCAGGAGGAGCGATTGGGGTCTGCTGAGTTTTGTTTTGGGGTGCTTCATGGACGGCTGCAGTACGACCGGTGCTCGCCACGTTTTCCGTGTATGCAAAATTAGTAACCGAATCTATTCTCATGCCTCACCTCAGATATCAAATGAATCTTTTATAATGTTCTTGGAAGCATTGACGGCCGTAACGTTCGCCTCGTAAGAACGAGTTGCTGTGATCATATCGACCATTTCGGTCACAACATTTATCTTTGGCTCTTTTACATAGCCATCTTTGTCCGCATCTGGATTGGATGGATCATACACGGTCTTCGTTGCCGAAGGATCCTGCACAACTTTTCCCGCAACCTCCCGTACGGTATAATCCGTGGAAACAAAATCGTCCGGCAAACTCGCTATTTGATTTTGGTCCGATATCGCGAGAGGAATAAGCTGATTTTTCATTTCCTCTGAAAAGGGGATAGGTTTGCCGGGCACAGCTTGAACTTCCTGCCTCTGATAGGGTTTTCCATCCGGTCCGACTGAATCAATGTTCGCAAGATTTGAAGCTATCGCGTCCATCTTCTTTCGTTGAAGTGCGAGACCGGACGCGCTGATATCAATAGCCGAGAATAATTTCCCAATTCTCATTATCCATCACCATTTATGCTTTTGTCTATCAATTGAAATGTTGCCGCGGTCAATTTTGAGGCAAGACTGAACTGCAATTGATTCTTTGCCAGCTCTGCCATTTCATGGTCGATGTCGATGTTGTTGGTTCCACTTGGATCTGCCGGATCGATTTCGATGCGCGGTTCAACCTGACTGACCTTGTCACTGAGATCGATGGGGTTGCCTGCCTCCGAAATGGCATCTGAAAGTTGTTGCTCAAAACTCACATCGAGGCGCTTGTAATTGGGAGTTCCTATGTTTGCAATGTTGCTAGATATTGCCTTGTTTCTGAGAGCAAATGCATCCAACTGTTTCTCGAGAAGCGGAATAGTGCTTCGATCAAACAAATTTATTTTCATGGTTATATCCCGAGGTAATCAGTTGGTGAATCATCATAAGGATATCCCATGTTTCCATCGACATTTCTTCCGGCTCGTATCAGCGCAGCGAGCGCGGAAGCCGCTACCACTGCTGCAATCAATATCAATATTTTTTTCATTTCAACGCTCCTTAACTTTGCAAACAAACGACAACGTTTGTGCCAATCGGATATCCGACAAAAACCATCATATTTCTTCAAAAAGCCACGAATCCTGAGGATTCCCATCGGGAGGGTCAGAGAAGAATGTTCAATATTCTCCAAGGTTGCTTACTATTCGCCAAAGTGTTACCTTTGTAGTCCAGTATGTCGAAGGCTGATATCCCCATAAGGCGGTTTGCCCTCGATTGATGAGTGAACATAGTGCGACGAGTATTTCTACGTAATTAGACATCATGGCACACTGGCACAAATGGTCGAAAGCAGGAATGTGAAGAGATCCGGTTCAATATTATGGAAAGACATTTTTTAAGACATGAAATGCTTTGCCTTGCAGGCCTCCCTACTTGTCCAGCGGAGTCATTTGTTCCAATTCCCCAACGGCGAGTCGTATCGACGATCGGAGCTTACAAATTCGCTGGTGATTATTATTCAATAAGCTGGCTAATATTCATCACTCAAATTTTCATCACAACCCACATTACAGAAAACTCACAAAATTCCGATGAATTGACATGGCACATCAATTGAGGCTGGATATGTTTGTGAAAGCGGCGCTAATATACTTGTAAGACCATGACTTTTCGCAGCATTAGCACCGCGATTTACTTTTACCAAGTCGAAAGGAGTCGTGGATACTCCTTTGAGTATATTGGAGACAGTAAATAATGCGTCCGTTCTACAAAATTGTTGAGATAGTTGTCATTGTTCTTTTCATCGCTGTGGTTTTTGTCAGTACACCGAGCGCGCTTGAAACGAATGCGACTCCTCTTCAATCACTTTTCATGATCAAGCAGCTCATCCCTCAGGCTCAAACAGTTGGAGTGATGTGGAACCAGAACAAGACAAATGCGAGCGAGCTTTTGCCAAAAATAGAAAGAGCTTCCGCATCAACAGGCGTCAAGGTCATTGTCGAAGACGTAGAGGAGTTGAGTGACGTGTCGCAGAAATTCAGAGAACTGAAAGACAAGTACCAGGTTCAGGCAATTTGGATCATTGAGGACAACGACCCGATGAGTTCCACTGTCGGAAAAGATTTTCTCGTCAAGAACTCGATTGTGAACGGGATCGCGCTTTTCGCCCCAAACACCGACTGGGTTTCATCTGGCGCATGTGCTGCGTTGCTATCCGATGGCAGCACGGTGAAACTATATGTAAATAAGAAAACGATCAATGCGCTCGGCATAAGAGTCCCTGACAAGTATTTGCAGGATACACAATTTATTGCAACAAATTAAGGCGAGTGATATGAACGTAGACCAGAAGCTTACGAACTTAAGCCTGCGCAAAAAGTTCTCCATGATTCTGACTGTGATCATGCTTTTCGCATGGGCTTTGCTATTCATTTATTCAAGGTACTCCTTGAGCACGACTGAAAACGAGTTCAATGAGAGAGCCAACCTTCTCGCTCAAACGATGGGTGCCCAATCGCAATTTGGATTAATGATGAGCGATGCAGGCGGACTCACTGATGCGCTTAAGAACGTGATTGGAGCCGGAGATGCAGTCGCAGGCGCGTTTTACGATCCAACGGGTAAAAAGCTCGCAGAGATGAATCTAAACTCTCTCGATTGGAGCCAACCTGATTTTTCATCGGTCACCCAATTGGTGCAAGCCGCCGAAACAAAGGATGGAACTCCAGTGATCGTGGCGACTGCAAGAGTAACAAATCAAGCAACACACCAGAACCTCGGTTACGTGTCAATCGCTATCTCTTCAAAATCGCTCGAGGCAGAGAAATCAAGCAGCCTGATCATTTCCATTGTAAGTCTCATAATCTTCGGCATCTTCGGATGGATCGCCCTATTCCTTATGAGAAGCGGAGTGATAATACCACTCGAGTCGCTCAAACAATCAGTACAGAAAGTTGCCGCCGGAGATTTCGAGACAAGAGTGGAGCTCAATCGCGGCGATGAGATCGGCGAACTTGCAGCGGCATTCAACATAATGGTTGAAGATAGTAAAAAAGCGCTCGATGAGGTGAAGCTCAGAACAAGCCAAGCAGAAGAAGCCCGAAGGCTCGCGGAAAGCATGCGGCAAGAATCTGAGCAGCAACAGAAATATCTGAGAGAACAGTTTGAAAAAATCTCTGATGTTGTCGAAGCGGTGACGAAAGGCGACCTGACCAAAGAATTGAAAGTCGAAAATGAAGATGAAGTGGCGCGTCTGATGTTGAAGATCAACCAGATGATTCACGATTTGAATTCGCTCATCGGAGAAGTTCATTCTGCGGGAAATTCTCTTGGGGAAGCTGCCACTCAAATTTCAACGGCAGCGGAGGAGATGTCGACCGGCGCCGCGGATCAAGCCAACCAGACTCACGAGGTCGCCACCGCAGTGGAGCAAATGTCGAGGACGGTGATCGACTCATCGAAAAATGCAACCGAGGCGGCAGATATGGCAAGGAAGGCCGCGACACTTGCAAACGAAGGCGAGAAAGTTTTCCAGGAGACTATCGGCGGCATGACAAAAATTGCCCAACTCGTCAAGAAATCGGCTGAGATCGTCGATACTCTCGGCAAGTCAAGTGCTCAGATTGGCGAAATCATACAGGTCATTGATGACATCGCCGACCAGACAAACTTGCTCGCACTAAATGCAGCAATTGAAGCAGCAAGAGCCGGTGAACAAGGACGCGGTTTCGCCGTGGTTGCCGATGAGGTTCGCAAACTTGCCGAACGTACGACATCAGCGACAAAAGAGATCGCCGGTATGATCAAACGAATTCAACAGGAAACGACTCAAGTTGTGTCTGCTATGACGGAGAGTAATTCGCAAGCCGAAAATGGAATGAGGCTGGCAGACAAGGCAGCGGAATCACTCTCCGAGATCGTCTCTTCCGTCAACAGCGTCGTCAACATGATCAACCAGATAGCAGTCGCAGCACAGGAGCAGTCAGCAACAAGCGAGCAGATCTCACACAATGTTGAAAACATTTCATCGGTGGCAAACAATGTATCTGCAGCGACGGTAGACCTCGCCCATACCGCAGAGAATCTTAACAAGCTCACTCAACATTTGAAAGATTTGATCGAACGATTCCAACTCGAT
>Ga0326727_10021992_pt1 | contig 12389 bp, 9 predicted proteins | sample MB2enrmetagenome_FD_207643 | JGI IMG/M metagenome (GOLD analysis project Ga0326727, IMG submission 207643) | Lab enriched peat soil microbial communities from McLean, Ithaca, NY, United States - MB29MY | ecosystem: Environmental > Terrestrial > Soil > Wetlands > Peat | place: USA: New York...
GTCTTTTTCCGCGCCTCCCTGGAAGCTCTCCAAATACTCTTGTTGAGTGATTTCCTTGTACTTTTCACGAGCTTTCATCGCTTAGGCCTCCTGCGTCATGAATGCTAATACCCTTAGGTTTTTCATAAGTAGGTTCTCCTTGGTCAAGCCACCTTTAAAAAAGATTTAGTTCGTCAATCGGTGGGAACATCATTGGCGATCTTCGGCTCCGGGCCGCTGCTGATCTCGCGATAGATCAGGACGGTAAACAGCAGACCGAGCAACAGATAAAGCCCCATAAAGCCCAGCAGCGTGAACAGGCCGTTGCTGGCCGAGACGGTGTTCGAGTAGCCCTCGCTGGTGCGCATCAAACCGTAAATGAGCCACGGCTGGCGGCCCAGTTCGGCGGTCATCCAGCCGGCGGTGTTGGCGATGTAGGGCAGCGGGAAGCTGAGCAGCAGCGCCCACAAAGCCCAGCGCGCCTGGTAGAGCCGCCCGCGCCAAAGCAGAAACGCGGACACAACCATCAGCAGAACGAACCAGGTCCCCAGGCCGGCCATGATGTGGTAGGCGTAGTAGAGCAGCGGCAGGGCGGTAGGCCACTGGTCGTGCGGAATCTGGTCCAGGCCCTTCACCTCGGCCTTGGTTGTGCCGTAAATGAGGAAGCTCAGCGCATCGTTGACCACGATGGGGTTGTCGATCTGGCCGGTCTCCTCATTGGGCTGGCCCATCAGCACCATCCCTGCGCCGGTTTCGGTCCGGAACAGGCCCTCCATCGCGGCAATGGCGGCCGGCTGGTTGCGCGCCACGTACTTGCCGTGCAGGTCTCCGGTGGGAAAGATGATCAGGATGGAAGCCGCCACTCCGGCGATGACGCCGACCTTGAGGAAGATGCGGGCATACTCCTGGCGCCGCCGTTCCAAAAGATAGAAAGCGCCCACGGCGGACATCACGAAGGAGCCGGTGACGACTGCGCCCGTCATGTTGTGCGCATACTGGAGCAATCCCCATGGATTCAGCAGCAGTTGCCAAAAGCTGAGCACCTGGAACTGTCCGTCGGGCAGGCGGTCGTAGGCCACCGGATGCTGCATCCAGGCATCGGTAACGATAATGAAGAACCCCGAAATCCACGAGCCAACAAAGACCATCACTGCCGAAAACCAGTGCATGAGCTTGGAAATCCGCTTTTCCCCGTAAAGGAACAGTCCCAGAAAGGCCGACTCAAGAAAGAAGGAAAAAACGCCTTCCATCGCCAGCGGCTGGCCGATCACCCCGCCGGAGAGCCGCGAGAACCGCGCCCAGTTGGTGCCGAACTCGAACTCCATGGGAATGCCGGTGACCACGCCGAAGACGAAGTTGATGGCGAAGATGCGGCCCCAGAAACGCGCCGCCCGGTCCCATTGCTCACTGCCGGTTTTCAGAGCCACCGACTTGAGAACCACGATCAGCAGGGCCAGTCCCATGGTGAGTTGGGGAAAGAGGTAATGGAAAGTAATGGTGAAGGCGAAATGCAACCGGTGGATCAACTCAGCGGTCATAGAGAGACTCCTGTTTCATGACAGACGCGCGGGGAAAAGAAACCAAATCGGCGGAGAACTGCGATTCAGGACGAAAGCCATTGTAGACGGAACGAAAAGGGAAAGCTGCCACGATTGTCGCAGGACACACACGTGATCCTAATCACACGCAACCCAGATCAGCCGGCTTGATTCTAATTCGGCGGGGGAGAAGATTCGCCGCAATGCGGGAGGGTGCGGCACTGGATGTGCGTCCACCCGGAGACTGCTGCGATGATGGCATGGGGACAACAATGCGAACGGCAATCGTTGGCGGTGGCATAGCGGGACTGGCGGCTGCTTATGAGCTGGAGCAGGCGCGCAAGGCGGGTGCAAAGGTCGAGTACACGCTTTTCGAGTCGCGTGACCGGCTGGGCGGGTCCTTATCTTCGGAAATTGTGGACGGGACGGTGCTCGAGCGCGGCCCGGATTCCTTCCTGACCGAGAAGCCGGCCGCGATCGAGTTGTGCCGCGAGCTGGGACTTGGGGCCGACCTGATCCCCTCCAACGACGCCGAGCGCAAGACCTACATCCTGGTGCGCAACCGGCTGGTGCCTCTGCCCGACGGGCTCATGTTTCTGGTGCCCACCAAGCTGATTCCCACCGCCCTGACGCGGCTCTTCAGCCTGCCCACCAAGGTGCGGATGGGGTTGGAACTGCTGTTCCCGCCGCGTCCCAGCGGCCAAGCGGACGAGGCGGTGGCGACGCTGGTGGAGCGCCATTTTGGCGCCGAGGCCGTTGACCGGCTGGCCGATCCGCTGCTATCGGGCATTTATGGCGGCGATGCCACGCAGTTGAGCGCCCGCACCGTGCTTCCGCGCCTTGTGGAGATGGAAGCCGAATTCGGCTCCCTCACCCGCGGCATGTTGGCCGCGCACCGCAAGATGCGCGCAAAGGCCGCAGCCAAAAACAATGGAAACGCCAGCGGCCCCGGCAAGTCCCATGCCGCGCCCCGGCCCATCTTCACCACTTTGCGCGGCGGCCTGCAGCAATTGATTGACGCCCTGGCTGCGCGGCTCGACCCTGCGTGCGTGCGCCTGGCCACGCCGGTCAGCGGCCTGGAGAAGGTGGCCGACGGATGGATGGTGGATGCCTGCGGCGGGACGGAACTCTACGATGCGGTGATTGTGGCCTCGCCCGCCTGGGCCGCCGGCGTCCTGCTCGGCCGGGTAGACCCCTTACTGGGCGAGGAGCTGAGCGCGATTCCCTACTCTTCGTCGATCACCGTCAATCTGGTTTACGACGAGTCGCAACTGGGCCGCCTGCCGGACGGATTCGGCTTCCTGGTTCCGGCCAGCGAAGGCCGCTCCATGCTGGCCTGCACCTTTGTCCATCGCAAGTTCCTGGGGCGCACGCTGCAGGGCAAAGCGGTGCTCCGGGCTTTCCTGGGCGGGATGAAAAACGAGGCCCTGCTGGCCGAAACCGACATCGCCTTGGCGGCCACCGTGCGCCGGGAACTCAGCGAGATTCTCGGCGCCAAGGTTCTGAGCCCGGAAGCCGCACCGGAGCACACCCAGGTTTCGCGTTGGCGCCGGGCCATGGCCCAGTACGCGGTCGGCCACCAGGAGCGCAAGCAGCGCATCGCCGAGAGGGCAGCTAACCTCCCCGGCCTTTGCCTCGCGGGCAACGCCTACGACGGCATCGGAATCCCGGACTGCATCCGGCTAGGACGGAAGGCGGCCAAGGATCTGCTGGCCGCCTGCCGCTAACTTCCAGCCTCTATCGCGGCACCACCGGCAGCACCAGCGCCGAGGGATGCGCCGCGTCGTGCAGCACGATGTTGGTGGCCTTCACAAAGCTCGCGTCCGTGCTCGCATTCTTCCCCGTGTTCAGGTTGCGATCGAAGCGCGGAAAGTTGCTGCTGCTCACTTCCAGGCGAATTCGGTGCCCCTTCTGGAACACGTTGCTCGTGGCCCACAGGTCGATCTTGTACTCGTAGACCTTGCCGGGCGCCAGCGGCTTGGCCTCTGCCGTCGATTCGCGGTAAACGGCGCGGAGAATTCCCTCGGTCAGGTTCTTCGCAAAGCCGTCCTGGCCCACGTCCACCAGCTTGGCGGTGAAATCCGTGTCCACGGCGGACGACTTGGCAAAGAGGTCAAGCGTCACTGGTCCGGTGACTTCCACGTCCTGCTCCAACGGCGGTGTGGAATAGACCAGCACGTCCGCGCGGCTCTCCACATCCTTCTGGTCTCTGGGACCGGGCGCAAGGTGCGCTCCGTCGCAGCATAAGGGCCCGCCTACCGTGGGAACCGGGTTGACGGGGTCATACACATAGCTGTCCGCCGCCTCTGTTCGCGCGGCAGCCTGCGAAAGTGCGCCATCGCCCGATGCAGAATTCGCCTTCCCGTCCGAGTGCAGGAAGTAGCGCGTCTCCTTGGCCCGCTCCAGCGGCCAGGAATCCTCATCGCGCCACTTGTTTTCGCCCATCACAAAGATCCTCACCGGCTTGGCGGAGGCAAAGCGGTTCTGCTTGCCCTGGAGCAGGTAGTCGTACCACTCGAGCGTCAGCGCGTTCTCGTCGAACTCTTCGGCCGCGGGGCCAAAATCGACTGCGCCGATGGTCCGGCCGAGGCCGGAATGCCCGCCGATGGCCACCAGCAGCCGTTGCTCCGCGCGCGCCGTTTCGTTGCCGGCGTGGGCCTTCAGCCCCAGGTAATTGCGCAGCGAGCCGCCCTGGAAGATGTCGTACCAGGCCGTCACGGTCAGCGCCGGCACCTGGATTTGCCCGAATTGCTCCTCGATCGACCATTGCTTCCAATAGCTGTCGTAGAGCGGGTGGTCGAGCCAATCCAGAAAATAGGGCGCGAGTTTGCGGGTAAGGTCCACCGGTCCGGGGCCAAGCTCCACGTTGAATAGCGGATATTCCTTGAGCGGCAGAATCTTGCTGCCGGCCACGGCGTTCGTGCCCTGCTGGATGGCCCGGTTGGCTGTGTCCTGCGCCAGCCCCGAGGTCCAGGACTCGTTGAACCACTGCTCGAACGCGCCGCCCTGGTAGGTCCAGTTCTCGTGGTAATTCGAGGCCGTCACCACCGGGCAAATTCCGGCCAGATGCGGCGGATGGCCAATGGCCGTCAACATCTGCGTGGCTCCCACATAGGAACCGCCGAACATGCCCACTTTGCCGTTTGAACCGGGCAGCGCAGCCGCCCACTCCACCGCATCGAATCCGTCCTGGGTCTCGTGCTTGAAGGGGTACCACTCGCCCTCTGAGGTGTACCGGCCGCGCACATCCTGCACCACCACCAGGTAGCCACGAAGCGCGGCTTGGCGCCCGAAATCGGCGGCATTGTCCTTGTTATACGGCGTGCGCTGCAGCAGCACCGGGAAGCTGCCCTCCCGGGATGGCCGGTAGATGTCGGCCTTGAGCGTGACGCCGTCGCGGGTCTTCATGGCCACCCCGCGCTCGACAACAACGCCGGCGCCGGACACAGAAGCCGACTGGCTCCGGACAGAAACGCCCGGCAGCAATAAAGCGATAAGCGATAGCAGGCAAAGAGTCTTCTTCATCATGGGGTGGCGGAATCCTCGGAGGTAAGAGCCACGCCCATTTTATAAGCAATGCGCGGCCGAACAGGCTGCGGAAAAACCTCGAATGAATTGCGAAAAAACCGAAGAATGTCCCGCAGGGCCTAAAGGCCGCGTTCATGAAATGCCATTTATGGCACGACTAAAGTCGTGCCCTGACACTTTTCGGGCGAGAAACGAGTTTTTCCGCAGCCTGTAAAGTCGTGCCCTGACACTTCTGGGCGACAATCGGGTCTTGCTGCAGCCTGTAACGCCGCTCTCCATGCGGCAGGTCTCCCGCGAGCTATTGAGGGGGCCAGCAGCAGTGGCTTCTGGGCCGAAACCAAACCCTCACATCCCGCCCTTCCCCAGCAAAAAGCCGATCCCGTAGGTGACTGCGCCTTCCAGAGCGCCGACTACGGTCATTTCCAGGCCCGAAGACCACCAGGAGCGAACGGTAATCAGAGACTTGGAGGCGCCGACGGCAAAGTGGGCAGCCAGCGAAATGGCGGCGGCGGCAATCACCGCTTCCACGCCGTGCATGAAGAAAAACGGAACGATGGGGATGGCCGCGCCGACGGCTGTCGAGAGCGCGCCGGAGCTGGCCGAGACCATGGGGTTCGCGAGCGCCTCCTCTGAGGTGCCCAACCGTTCGCCGGCCAAAGCGCGGAGCAACTGATCGGGGTCGCTGGCGATGTGGTTGACCATGTGCTGGGCGTCCTCTTCGGGCAGACCCTTGACCTGGTAGTAGAGCGAGAGCAACTCGCGGGCCTCGGGACCGTTCATCTGGATGGCCTCGCGCTCGCGAGCCAATTCGGCGTGATAGATTTCGCGCTCGCTCTTGGCGGCCAGATACGCACCGGAACCCATGGACAAGGCAGAGGCGATGAGGCCGGAGAGTCCGGCCAAGAGCACATATTTGCTGTCGCCCGCGGTGGCGCCGGAGACACCCGACACGATGCCGAAAATGGCCCCCAGGCCATCGTTGACGCCGTAGATGGCGTCGCCGATCCAGGCCCCCGGCTGCTTGCGTCCCTGGCTGCGCTTGCTCAGCAACTCCTCGAGAACCGCCTTGGCTTCCATCTTGGGAGCGCCGGCCGGTGCGGTGTAATGGCCGCGCAACAGCGAACCCAGTTCGCGGTAGTGGTCCTTTTCGTCTTCGATGACGTGTTCGAGGATGGCGATCGAGTCCTCGTCGCCCAGGGCCTTCAATTGCTCGCCATAGTTGGCGATGTGGCGGCTTTCCTCAATCTCCAACCGGCGCAGGGCCATGCGGACGCCGCCGGCGCGGTTGGCCAGCGAGTTGGCCTCGCCGCCGGAACTGCCGCGGTACAGAGGCTCCGGTCCGCCGAGTTCGAGAATGCGGCCATGCCACAGGGTTGCATGCTCCCACTCCGCGCCTGCCAGATGGCGCAGCACCTGGGCGCGCACCGGGTCAGTGTCCCGGTCGGCCAGGGTCTGGTAGGTGTGGAAACCCTCCATTTCGGCCTGCCAGTTGCCTTCCAGGGCGGCCAGAACCTTCTTCAGTTTGGCGCCGCTCAATGCTCCATTGGCCACGTGCTTCTCCTTGGTTTTCTCTTCTTTAGAGGATACGGCATCCCTTGCCCGATGCGGCAGCCTCGGCGGGTATGCGCCGCTGCGGACCTGGCATTGCCCGCGCACGCTCCAGCCACATGCGGCTCCAGGGCCCTACTGCGGTTTCTGCCGTCACTTCCCCAGCACCAGGTTTCCCGTATAGTGTTGTGTGCAGCAAATTGCCGGGGACCCCGGACCAAGATGAACCCGCCTGCGTAGACCGAATGGCCGCCGGTTCGAGTTTGTCCTATGCCCTGAACCCGCGCCAATGCCCGAACCTGGGCCGAACATTTTTGAGGAAGTGGAGAACAACCTTCTATGGCAGCACAACAAAAGCAATCGGCGGCTCTCACGTCGCCAGGGTACCTTATCCCGTTTATCACAGTAACCGCGCTGTTCTTCATCTTCGGATTCATCACCAATCTGAACATGGCGCTGGTGCCCCACCTGCGGTCGATCTTCGACCTGCCCTATGCGTGGGCCATGCTGGCCGAGTCGGCATTCTTCCTGGCCTACTTTGTGTTCGCTTCGCCAACCTCGAAGCTGATCGAGTCCATCGGGTACAAGAAGACGATGGTGGTCTCGCTGTTCATCCAGGTGGTGGGCTGCCTGATGTTTGTCCCTGCCGCCAAGATGGTCAGCTTTCCGCTGTTCCTGACCGCAGTCTTTGTGGTGGGAGCGGGCGTCACCGCGCTGCAGACCTCGGCCAATCCCTATGTTTCCATCCTGGGCCCCGAGCATAGCGCCCCGATCCGCCTGACGCTGGCACAAGCCTTCAACTCCATCGGCGGCACCATCGCCCCGCTGGTCGCCGGCGCCTATATCCTGACCGACCCTGCCAAACTGGCCAGCAAGGCCAGCGTTGCCGACACGGTACGCTTACCCTACATCTTCATTGCCGCCGGACTGCTGATCCTGGGACTTGCGGTGGCCTTCTCGCACCTGCCGCCGATCGCCGAAACCCAGGCATTCCGTCCCGCCAAGGCAGGCAAGCCCATTCTCAGCCGCAGCATCTGGAGCTACAAGCACACGGTACTGGGAGCCTTGAGCATCTTCTTCTATGTCGGCGTGGAAGTGGGTCTGGCCTCAATCGCCGTCAACTACTTCAAAACCCAGGGCGTGGACAGCGCCAAGACTGCTTCGTTCCTGGTCTCGCTCTACTGGTTCGGCGCCTTGGTCGGCCGTCTGCTCGGCTCCGCGATTCTGACCAGGATCAAGTCCGGCAAGCTGTTGGGCATCTTCGGTTTTGCCGCAGCCGCAATGTTGGCCGTCTCCATGGTCACCACCGGCCAGGTAGCCATCTGGACCCTGGTGCTGTGCGGCTTCTTCAACTCCATCATGTTCCCCAATATCTTCACGCTGGGAATCGCCGGATTGGGACCGATGACCAGCAAGGGCTCGGGGCTCATCATGACTGCGGTGGTGGGCGGAGCCGTGATTCCTTTCCTGATCGGCGCCCTGGCCGACCTGCTGCACAAGCTAGGCGACCCCTCCAACATTCAGCATGCGTTCGTCCTTCCCTTCCTTTGCTACCTCTTCATTGCCTACTATGGGCTGTGGGGATCCAAACCTACGCGGACAGTAACAGCGTAGGGTGGATCGTTGTCGACTGAAGGCCCTTCGGCGCAAGCCGGAGGGCCTTCGCATGTGTGGGCAAACCCGGCGGCTTCTCCGCCCATAACTTGCTTACGAACAAAGAAATTCTTTTCATCGGACGCACATCCGCGGCGCGCGATTCGCGGTAAGATGGGTCTCACTTCGCTTCTGCCTTTCGCATGACTCCCCAAGCAAAGTCGCGCTCGCAGCGCCTGATTCTGGTGTGCGTCGTCGCGTTCGCCATATTGCTCCTGCTATTGCGTCTGTACGTCTTTGTGCACGGGCACGGGCGGCGGGGATCAAGAGGCAACGCACATGTCTCCACGGCTACCGCGCCGGCAGCAGGCCCCTGGACCGACCGCTTCGGCGACGGTACGCCCGGCTTTCTGCGCCTCACCGATCCAGCCGACCAGGCCGCCTTCCGGCAGTGGTTCACACTCATCGCCGACTACCAGGCCATCCGCCCCAAAGCCGAGGTCCCGGCCGAGGCTGGCCCCATGTACCAATCGAACGTGCAAACAACCACCGATCCCGCTACTCTTGAAGTTCAACCCTGAGGAGGCGCAGCCGTGAAGACTACCCATTTCGACGACCTGTTTGACCGTCTACGCCATGCGCGTCTCTGGATTGCAGCCCAATTCGCCGGAACCCTGCTGTTGATCCTGGTGGGCCTGGCGTGGACCCGGTTGCCTGAAAAGCACGTCTGGCAGGTGGTGCTCTCGCTGCTTGTCCCGCTGTTGCTGCTGGGCGCGGCGCTGGTTTTGCAGGCCGGCGCCGTGCGCAGCCTGTTCAATGACACACGGCGGGTGGGACTGGTGTGGGGCGCGCTCACCTTGCTGGTCTGGGTGGCTGTGGCCTGGGCAGCCTGGGCGGCCCTGGACTGGTGCGACGACCAGATTCCGCAGTGGGCCGGCTATCTGAACTCACGCGCCTCGGCCCAGGCGCGGGCAACCGTCTTCACCTTTGAGCACATCCAGCAGTGGCTCATGTACGCCGAGTGGGTGCTGCGCTGGCTGGTGGTGCCGGCCAAAGTGATTCCCTACGCGGCGGCCTCGGCCCAATGGGGCTGGCATCTGCCCTGGCGGCGGGTGCTGCGCATCTTGTGGAATTGGCGCTGGTGGGTCGCTGTTCTGCTGACGGTGCTCGTGGGTGTGCTGCTCCCCAGCCTGTTCTTTGAGGCTGCGCCGAGCGGGACAATCTCCGCACAGGTTTGGCACGTGATGCTGAAGCTGGCAGCGACCTATCTGCTCGGGGTGGGCTGCTGGGTCCTGCTGCATGGCTGGGTGGCCACGCTCTTCAGCCGCCAGCTACAGCCTCCCGCCGAGGAGGCGCTGGCGCCCGCTCAGGTGAGCGCGCCGCCAACAGAGGGGTCGCGGCACGCCTCAGTCGAGATTGCGCCGCCGGAGGAGAGCGAAAACACGTAGCCTCGCGTGGAACGGAGCATTTGGATCTCCACCCCTTGGGCCGCGCCGAGATTTATTCCTTGCCCTGCCCCATCCACCATGCCTTGATGAACTTCCAATGGATGTACACCGAGTGGTTCAGGTGCAGCAGCAGCCCTTCGCGGCCATCGAGAAAGCCCAGCCGGAAAAAGTAGTTATAGACAAACGTCGCCGCCGGGTTCAGCATCGCGTTCCAGATGAACATCGGGAGCGACTTGCTGGTGCGGCCCTTCGCATAAAGCAGCTGGGCAATCTCCGAGCTGTAGCGGTTCATGTGCTCGAGATAGACGACCATGTTGGTGTAGGCGTAGTGCAGCATGTCGTGCTGGAGTCTGCCCCTGGGTCCCTCGAACTGCGGCGTCGAGTGCGGGCCAACGCCCTCGCTGAGGCGCGCGGAGCCGCGCTTGAACAGGCGCAGCTTCAGGTCCGGATAGAACCCACCATGGCGCATCCAACGGCCGAAAATCAGGTTGAGGCGCGGAATCCAGTAGGCGCCGAACTCCGGCACACCCGCGAGCACCTGGCGAATCTCGTCCTGCAGCTCCTGCGTGAGCACCTCATCGGCGTCCAGCAGCAGAATCCAGTCGCAGGTACAAAGGTCCAGGGCCACGTTTTTCTGCTCGCCGTGCCCGCCAAACGCATGAAAGAAAGTCTTGGCCTCGTACGATTGGGCGATCTCCACCGTGCGGTCTTTCGATCCCGAGTCGACAACCACGATCTCGTCGGCCCAGCGAACGCTCTCGAGGGTGCGGGGCAGATTCGCCTCCTCGTTCATGGCAATCATGGCTACCGATAGGGTCTTGCGCATCGTTGGAAGAATAAACCAGCAGGCCGCAATTGGCGAAGGAACACGCGGTCGGTGATCTAGAATGCCGAAGGAAGAAGAGGCTGGCAATGAAGATACTGATCTTTGGTGCTACCGGAATGGTCGGACAGGGAGTTTTGCGGGAGTGCCTGCAAGCGGCGGATGTGGAGCTTGCGGTAACTGTCGGCCGGAACGCGACCGGAGTGCAGAACCCGAAGCTGCGGGAGATTGTGCGCAGGGATTTGCGGAGTTATACGGACATCGAGCGAGAACTTACCGGCTTCGATGCCTGCTTCTTCACGCTGGGCGTTTCATCGGCCGGGATGAAGGAAGCCGACTACGAGCGCATCACTTATGGCTTGACACTGGCCGCCGCCGAAACCCTCAGCCACCTGAATCCGGGAATGACGTTCGTCTATGTCTCCGGCGCGGGAACCGACAGCTCCGAGCATGGGCGCTCGATGTGGGCGCGCGTGAAGGGGCGCACGGAAAATGCCTTGCTGCGCCTGCCGCTCAAGGCCTACATGTTCCGTCCCGGCCTGATCGAGGCGCTGGACGGTATCCAGTCGCGGACGCCGCTCTATCGAATCCTTTACCGGCTCTTCAAACCGCTGCTGCCGCTGCTGCGCCGCGCGTTTCCCAACCAGATTGTATCGACGCGCGAGGTTGGCCAGGCGATGCTGGCTGTTGCGCGGCGCGGTTATGAGAAGCCGATTCTGGAGATCAAGGACATTCGAGCGGTGGTTGGCGCGTGATGCAGGGATGAATGCGCATTCGGTTTCCGCGCTGGCCTTGACTCGCGCGGAGGACTGAGAAAGCCCTCAAAAAAGGCCGTTCGGGGCGGTTTCTGGGGCAATTTCAGCAGGTTTTTGCGGCTTTTTGCAAGCTTTTTGCGGCCGGAATTCGCCAGCCTCGCCTGTTGGGGGGTTGCGCATTCCCGAACGATGCTTGCATATAACTCGTTTATATTGAATGGCTTACTTGCTATTTCGCCGGCTCGTTGGAAAATTGTATGCAAATTTCAGGGGGCGAAACAGGGGAAAATTTATACCCCCCTCGGGTATGGGGGGTGGGGGGGTGCAAAAGGGGGTACGGACCGGGCAGATCCCTGACAGATTGGACCGCGGTCGTGACGCACGGCTTCTCCGGTGGATGAGGGGGTCCGCATAGTTATCTCCTATTTGCCAGTGTGCGCCATTGGAGTCTAATTTTCTGCAAATGGGAATGGGAGAGCGCGGTCTCTTCCCAGGTCCGAGAATCCGGACCTGGGGTACCCGGCACGCGGAGTGTATTGGCAATCTCATTTTGAGGCACCGATAAATGCTCTACGGCTCCTTGTAACGTCTTCGGTTCGATTGGCATTGGTAAAATTCCTTCCATGGACATTGAAAAGCAAAGGCGGGTTATTCAATATCTGATGGCGGATTGGTCTAAGTGCAAGCGGGAGCAGCTTGTTTTTGAACAATTTGTTCAGGAGTTGAAGGAAGAGGGGCGGGTTGGCATTCTGGAGCAACTTCACAGAATCCGTAGTTCCCCCCGGATTCAAGAGGCCCATGCGGCCACATATAAGAGCCTTGATGCCATCGTTTCATCTGCTCTTGGAGAAATGCCTCTGGATCAGGCTGAGAAGTTGATTCAGCATATAAAGCCGGACACCGGAGAGCCAAATTAAGGCGGCCAATTCCTCTTCCGTGTGCTGAGTGAAGCATGTCCTCGCCCAAAATCGAGACGTGGGGCGCCCTCGTCCTTTGCTTGATCGGAGCCTTGATATGCGGGCCCCCGAGGGGTGTGCTATATTGGGCGCAAAGCCCTGATGAAATTACAATACGAAGTCGCATACAACACCGATCTCATAATCCGTGATGCATCTGAAGCGGCGACTCTGTGCGTCTTCTATGATCGCGTGTTCCTCCCTTTTACTGATCGAGGTTC
>Ga0326727_10021993_pt1 | contig 12388 bp, 7 predicted proteins | sample MB2enrmetagenome_FD_207643 | JGI IMG/M metagenome (GOLD analysis project Ga0326727, IMG submission 207643) | Lab enriched peat soil microbial communities from McLean, Ithaca, NY, United States - MB29MY | ecosystem: Environmental > Terrestrial > Soil > Wetlands > Peat | place: USA: New York...
TTTGGCTGCCTTGTAAAGGTAATAGCCAAATGTCCAACGGTTCCCGCCGTTGTAGAACGCCCAGTCACCGCCCGATTCGTGCAGCAGGTTGACGCCGTCCTCATCGTGCAGGTTCCAGTCGGCCACGTGAAAGGCCTTTGAGAGCTGACAATGCGGGTCATTGCGATCCTTGCCTGTAAAACTGCTGGCGCCCGTGAAAAAGGGCGGCCCTTTGGGAAAGGCCTTTCGATAGGCCTCCGCATTCTCGCAAGCGCGTTTGACGTCGTCACCCAGCGGTTCATCGGCCAGGTTCCAGTAAACGGGAATCCAGCCCTGCTGGTCCGCATGTCTTTGTATCGCGGAATAGATCGCTCTGACAAACGCAGCGTGATCGCTGAATCCGGCAGCTTTCATTTGGTCAGTGTCCTGGTAATAGGAGTTCAGGCCGGTGACCCCGTTGCCGTAGCTGCACACAGCGAGGAAGCCGAGGTCCTTGGCGAGTTTCATGGGCGCATCCGCCTCTGTGAAATCGAGCGTGGGCTGCCCGTCCTTGAACCCCCGATAACGCACAGTGGGAATGCCGCTGCAAGTGGTGAAGCCGTATTCGCGCATTTTGCGCAGGCTCGCCAACTCGAGTTGTTGTCTGAACGCCGCCGCCGCCGGGTCATCCTCATACCAGGGGACACCGATAGAATGGCCCCACGGCCCGGCCGGAATGTCAATGGCATCAAGTACTCCTTTGCGGACTCTAAGTTCGAGGGGCACCGAAGCCGCACCACCCGAGATTGAGGTGAGGGTAAGCGCACCTCTGTACGTGCCGGGTTTCGCATCGCGCGGCGTCCTGACCGTGATCCAAAACCGACGGGTGACGCTTTGGCGAGCAGCCACACTGTTGGTCGGCATAATCAAGCGCGGGCTGATCGTGTAAATGGATCCTTCCATGCTGACCCGGCTAAGCCGGTAGGAAACAAAACCAATGTCCACGGCCTCGGGGGGAATCTTCCCCGCCGGGCCGGTGAGAGGGCTGGCCGCGAGTCTGACCGCGCCAAGGTCCTTAAGGGGGACTAGGCCCAGTGTGGCCGTCTCGTACTGCCCGGCGAATGCTTCCAGGCGGAGGGGCTTTCCGATTTCCTCCCGCAACGGCGTGTCGTTGTAGTACACCTCCTTCATCGGATCGCGCTGGAAAAGAACGTAACCCCGGCGTTGATCTTCACTGCCTGGCTGCAGTGGGTCGCCCGTCAGAGTGTGCAGAATGCGCTTGAAGTAATTATCAAAATAGAACCTTCGCTTGTCTTCCACCCACTTCAAGAACCGCTCGCCTTGTGCCGACTTGGAGATGGGGAAGATCACCACCGCCGACACGCTGCAGGCCCAGTTCTCTCCCGAGAATTGCAGGCTCAACTGTCCGTCGGTGACCTCCACGTCAAAGGTCTTCTCCTGGTACCGCCCTCGCTGATACTTATCGAAGGTGTTGTCGCCCGGCAGATCCTCGACATCCCAGAACCGGAAATATTTGTTCTTGAGCGTATCGAAGTCCATCACATCAACGGCCACCTCTTTCCCCTGGGTCAGGACGGCGCGACGGCGATAATACTGGTATTCGCCCCAGAACCCCGAGGGGCTGTCCAGGTTCAGGAAGACGCGGTATTTCCCGTTCGGAACGTCAACCGCAAGGCCGCCCGACTCGATGCAAATGAAATCCCGGTAAAGCGGATCGGGTTGCAGCACGTCGAACGCGCGCCACACCTTCGCGTCTTTCAAGCCGTAGCCCCGCCCTTTGCTGTAACTCGTCGCGGGTGTCACGGGAATAAATCCTTCCATCACCGGGCTGGTGCCCGTCCCGAAGTCGAACGCGTAAAGGCCATCGAACTGAACCTTCTCCGCCGAGTCGTCACGCTCGAGCCGCAGGCTGTCCACGAACAGCGGCGCAATAGGCTTGTCCCCGATGCTCAGCACGAGACGGTTAATGGCATTCAGCAACAACCTCCTCCCGGGCCGCGATTTTTCACCCACATACAGTTGCTTCACCGGCAGCACAAGCGTGCTTTGCCCAGGGGGCACCACGGTGTTGTAATTCACCCGCGTCCAGTAGTCCTTCGTGGCGGCATCGCGGATTTCGACGTAGAGCTGCAAGGGTTCCTTGGCGGCGGTGTAAAGGTCAGCTTTCAAGTAGTCGTAGCCAGCCCAGTCTTGCGGGCCGTCCATGATGGCGTACGACTTGTCAATGCGCAGTGCCTTGGCGCCGTCGGTGGCGTGCTCCTGAACGACGGTGCCCCCGTCGAACGGGTTCTTTTCCTCGAACGAGGTGATTGTCCTTGGGGAGGGGACACTCGGGCTCGCTTTATTTGCCTCCAGAGGCGTTCCGCAGGCGTAACAGGTATGCCAGGAGAACTGGTTGCGATAACCGCACTCCGGGCAGCGAACGGCATCGGCTCCCAGCTCGCCGGGCGGCGCAATAGGAGCTTCTTCCGCGCCGAGCACAGGCTTTTCCGTTAGCGGCACGTCAGCTCCGACCTTCTGCACGGTGACATCATCAATCCAGAGATAGCCTGGCGCCATTAGTCCGAAAGACGGGCCGGCCGGTTTCTTCTCCGTGATCTGCCCAACATAGGTGAGCTTGGTCCATCCGAACGTTCCGTTCTTGCCCAGGGGAATATACTTTCCGTCGAACATGAATTCGGTGGTCTGGTTCCAGAGGCCTACCCCAATGTCCAGCCCGCGAATGTAAGCGGTCACGTGGTAGCGGCCCGGCTCCAGGTCCCGCAGTTGCGCGACGCGAATCTTCGGTTCCGATCTCCCGACCAGCAGACACGAAGTGCGCCCTGAATGCGCGACACGGCCAACGGCGAACTCGCAGTCGCCCTCGTACTTCCAGCCGCCCCATTTCGCGAAGACCAGCCCGAACTGGTCTCGGTCCTTGGGCTGCTCGAAGGAGGGATCTTCCAGCAGATTCTGTTGCGCCTGTGCCGACACGAGCAACAGAAGCAAGACCGCTGCAATGCGAGTGGACCGCTGCATATACGTCCGCGGCGAGTTAAACAGGGCGAGCATGGCTTTGTCGAGTCGTGCAGCCGCGCTCCAAGACCCTGGCGAGCCCGCCAACGCGCCAGAAAACGCGAAGCGTCTTGGAGTGCGGCTGCCCTCTGCCGCTCTTTGGCCCGCGCGAAAGGTACTGGCAATTCTGAGACACCACGCTAGGTGGAAGAAACCGGATGAGGAACCGGAGACGCTCTCTTCCTGCGCTCGCCTAGCTCATCGGCCATTTGGATTGTGATGCCCTTGTTGAGCTTATAGGCCATCAACAGTGCCGTGCAGATGGCGAAGAGCAGACCGACAGCAATTCCGCTGGTGAAACGGTAGCCGGCGACAGCCCCGGGCTCGCTGGGCAGTTTGGTGTCGTAGTTGAAGAAGCCTCCCATGATCCACAGGAAGGAGGCCGAACCAAGAGCTAATCCGGATTTCAGCGCGAACCCGATCGTGGCGAAGACCATCCCGGTGAACCGGCGTCCAACAGTCCATTCCGAGTAATCCGCGACATCGGCGAAGATGGCCCAGATAAGGGGAATGGTCGGGGCGTAGCAGACGGCAATGAGGATCGTCAACACAAGCATGCCCACGACATTGGTCGGGGAGAGCAGGTAGAAGGCGAACGTGCCGAGGCTGGCCAGGCCAAACCCCGCCACGGCAATCGCCTTCTTCCCGAATCTCCGCGACAGAGGCAGGGAAAGGATGATCACGATGATGGTGGTCGCCGTGCCGACCATGTTGATCATGCTATTGAACACATCGGCAATGTTCGAGCTTGCCAGCGCGGATTTGCCTCCGTGGACGATGTAGCCCAGCGTTTCGAGCAAGCCGCCAGATGCGCCCGCCGAGGCCGTCAATCCCAGTTTGGCCACAAAGTCGTACATGGCGGCTTTGTCGGCGTAATAGTGGTAGTAGTTGTAGAGCGCGCCGCCCCGGAAGGAGAGGATGGCGAAATGGACAAGGGTCATGACGAACATCACCCGCCACGGGCTGTTCTTCAGCAAGTCCAGGAAATCCTGTTGTGGGGAACTCTTCTCCTCCCTGACAGGCTCGACGCGCTCGCGGGTGGCCAGGAAAGTGATGAGGAACAGCACCAGACAGAGCCCCGCCCAGAGGGTCATCGTCATCCGCCAGCCGTATTGGCGGTCGTGGCCACTGGCGAACTTGGCCACCAGCGGCAGGGTAAACCCGCCGACGACGAACTGCGCAATGTTCACCGCGACGAAGCGGTAGGAGTTGAGCTTGGTGCGCTCGTCCAGGTCGCCGGTCATCACGCCGCCCAGCGCGGAGTAGGGCATGTTGTTCATGGAATAAAGCGTCATGAGCAAGGCGTTGGTGACCGCGGCGTATGCGACCATCACCCCGAGGCTCAATCCCCGGGGTGTCGTGTAGGCCAGGATCATCACGACCGCCCAGGGAACGGAAGTCCAGAGCACCCAGGGCCGGAACCGGCCCCACCGCGTCCGGGTGCGGTCGGCAAGGATCCCCATGATCGGGTCGAAGAAAGCGTCCCACAGCCGCGGCCCCAGCAGAATCGCCGCCGCCGCAGTCGCGCTCAGCCCGAACACGTCCGTGTAGAAGTTCAGTTGGAAAAGGATCATCGTCATGAAGACGAAGTTGGCGGCGGCGTCGCCTCCGCTGTAAGCGGCCTTTTCAAAGAAGGAAAGCTTCTGTTGGTAGTGATCAGTCATAGGGAGCCTCTACGAGTTGCGCTTGCGGCATTGGGACCATGAACCTCCAACGGCGCGTCAGCGTCCTGGAGTGCGGCAGCCCCCTGCCGCTTTCGCACGCGGTTGGCCCTCCAAACCGGCAGGGGGCTGCCGCACTCCAAGACCTTGCGGAGTTCTGATGGTTCATGGAAAGAGCGGCTGCCTACCGGACGACCGTCAAGACCACCTTCTGCAAGTCCTCGTCGCGCGACGAATTGCCGACCATGATCTCGAACTCGCCCGGCTCGACGGTGTAATTCATATCGAGGTCGTAAAACGCCAGCAGGTCCGGCGTAATCTCCAGCGCCACAGTGCGGGCCTCGCCGGGCTGAAGCGAGACGCGCTGAAAGCCCTTCAACTCCTTCACGGGCCGGGTCACCGAACTGAAGCAGTCACGGATATACATCTGGACGACTTCGTCCCCCCCCCGCCTGCCCGTGTTAGTGACCTCCACGAGCGCGCGCGTTCGGCCTTTGCGGCTGATGCGCTTCTTTTCCATGCGGAGGTTCTTGAAACCGAAGGTCGTGTAACTGAGGCCGAAGCCGAAGGGATAGAGCGGACTGACATCGTCGAACAGATAGCCGCGCCGCGCCGAAGGCTTGTAGTTGTAAAAGACGGGCAAGTGGCCGGCGGAGCGCGGAATCGTGATCGGCAATTTCCCGCTCGGATTGCAGTCGCCGAATAGCACGTCGGCGACGGCGTGCCCGGTTTCCTGGCCGAGGTACCAGCACTCGAAGATGACCGGGACCTGGGCTGCGAGAGACTCCAGAGAGAGCGGGCTGCCGTTGAACAGGAGCATGATGACCGGTTTGCCGGTAGAGAGCATAGCAGTGATGAGTTCCTGCTGGCGCCCAAGCAACCCCAGCCGCGCCCGATCCCCGAGATGCTTGCGGCCCCAGCCCTCGCGCGAGGTCTGCTCGTTGCCACCCACGGCCAGCACGATCACATCCGAATGCTTGGCCACACGGACGGCTTCCTGGATTTGCCGACGGTCTGCGCCAGGATCGCTTAGTGTCACCGCATCCTCGTTCCACGAGCCTCCCACGGTGATCTTGCAGCCTTCGCAATAAGACACCTGCACCCGGTCGGCGACCTTGGCCCGTATCCCCTCCAGCACCGAAGTGTAGAACCTGGGTTTACCGCTGTAGCCACCGAGCATCTCGCGGTCCGCATTGGGGCCGAATACGGCGATGGATTTCAGCCCGGCGGGATTGAGCGGCACCAGGTTACCCGAGTTCTTCAGCAGCGTGATCGTCTGGTGCGCCGCCTCCAGCGCCAACTGCCGATTCCGGTCGCAGCCCACTACTCGCTCCGCCTCGCCTGGGTCCACATACGGGTCGTCGAACAGCCCCAGCTTGAATTTCCAGAACAGCATCTGCCCCACCAACTCATCGAGCTGCGATTCCTTGAGCTTGCCCTGGCGAACCAGTTCGACCAGGTGCAGGTAGCAGTCCGGTTCCGGCAACTCAATGTTCACGCCCGCGCGCACGGCGAGCGCGCACGCCTCGCGTTTGTCCCGGGCGACGAAGTGGCCGTGGGTATCCTCCCGGGAGGCAAGTTCCCAGATCGCGTAGTAATCCGAGACAACAAACCCTTGGAAGCCCCATTCCTTGCGCAGCACGTCCCGCAGCAGCCATGTGTTGGCGTGCGAGGGAACGCCGTCAATCTCGTTGTAGGAGGCCATGACGCTGATGGCGCCGGCTTTCTGTATGGCCTCTTTGAACGGGTAAAGGAATGTCTCGCGCAGCAACCGCATGGAATAGTTGGCCGGGGCGCAGTTGATGCCTGACTCGGGTTGCCCGTGGGCCGCAAAGTGTTTGAGCGTCGCAATGAGGCGCGTCTTGTCCTTGAATGAGCCGTCGCCCTGGAACCCTCGGACGGCGGCCATGCCCAGTTGCGCAACCAGGTAAGGGTCTTCGCCGAAGGTCTCCTCGACCCGGCCCCACCGCGGGTCCCGCGCAACGTCCACCACCGGCGTCAGCGCCTGGTGCGCCCCGCGCAGGCGTGTCTCCTCCGCCGTCATGGTGTAGAGCGTTTCCACGAGTGCCGGGTTGAAAGTGGCCGCCAGACCGATCGGCTGGGGAAAACTGGTGGACCCAATGCCGGCATGGCCGTGCAGACATTCCTCGTGAAAGATCACGGGGATGCCGAGCCGGCTGTTCTCAACGAAGAACTTCTGGATGGCGTTGGTCAACTCGGCCATCTCCCGCGCGTTCTTGCCCTTGCCCGCATCGCTGGGTCGGCCGACCTGGCCAAGACCGTGTCCATGCTTGAAGTGAGCCTTGGCTTTGTTGGGATCGAAGTTGCCATCCGCGTCCAGCAGCAGCTCGGCCTTCTTCTGCCAAACGCACACCATCTGTGCCGCCTTTTCCGCAAGCGTCATCCGGGCCAGCAGGTCCCGGGCGCGCCGAGCAGGTGTCAACTGGGGGTGTCTGTAAGCTGGCAGGTTGCTCCGCTCGCTTACTTTTCTGGACGGCAAGTTGTTCATGGTTTCAGGCGCTAAGCACGCAGCCACCGAGTCTGCTCAACGGCGCATGTCTTTGTCAACGTTGCCGGCCCCGGCTGGAAGACGCCCGCTCGGGGAAGAGCTTAGGCCGCATCATCTAACTTCACGGCTGACCAAACAGGAAGTGATCCTCCGGATCGCAGATGTGGTCCAGCCCCGACCAGTATCCGCGCAGCCAAAGAGTGCCCTTGATCCGTCACAGATAAAAGCGCTGTCAGCCGTTGGCATTTGAGCGTTCAGAATGACGAACAGAAGCGAGATCGCTGCATCCATTAGGCATCCTGTCGCTCTGCTGCTGTGATGCCATGTGTCGCCAGAAAAGCCTTGGCGGTTTCGAAATGACCCGATGAAATCCAAACGCCTGAATACACATCGCTCTCGTTGATGTGCAATGATAGCAGTCGAAAATTCCTGTCTCGGTTCACACGATCAAATTCTTCAAACTTGTCTTTGGTGCGACCCGAGCGCACCTCGATCACCGCCCCCTGAGGAAGTCGCCAAAAAAGGTAACGCGTCAAATGGTCGGGTGAGCACTCGCAGTATGCTGGAAGCAGCCCGAGATTCCGACAGAAGTCCGCCGCGGCTTGCATGAGATCGCGCGACATCCAGCGGGTGAGGGAGTGCTGCCGCAGAAGCTCAACGTCTCCACCGAGCAGTTTCGATGGGATGTATGTGGGTGATGTGTTCATAAACGTGTAATGCTGCCTATGTCTGTATATTAAATTAACTCAATGCTATTGGATGATGCGCGCCAAATGTCAACTCGCCCCGCCCCCCTTCGCCAATACCATCGCTCACACCGTACGCAGTTGGGCGCGCGCCCTCAAGTCCGAGCCCTCAGATTCCCTGAACGCGCCAACGGCTTCGCCAGTTCCGCGGCGGGTCCGTCACCTCGCAAAGCGCATGGAGTGCGGCGCCTTCCGCCGCTTTTGCCCGGACTTTGTTAATGGTCCTTAAGCTCAGGCAGGGGAAGTGACAAAGTGTGGGGCAGGCGTCCTCGCCTGCCAGTGCTGGCGGCGTCCCGCCGCCTAAGACCCAGAAACCGCCGGGCGAGACGCCCGCCGAACCAGCAGGCGAGGACGCCTGCCCCACTTTGCCAACCGGTCGGGAGGTCAGGGGCGGGAGTTAAGCTTGAGGACCACGATGCTCTGCGGCGGCAGGGTGTAAGTGAAGGCCGGTTGGACATGGCTCACAGTCGTGGTGACAGGGATGACCTTGCGCGGACTGCCGATCGAATTCGTGTCCTCCGGATTTCCGGCCAAGGTCGTCACGCTGGCTGTGGACGCGAGCGACGCAACGCCTTTAAGCTCGATCCTCAGCGATTCCGGAGTGGGCTGCGGATTGACCAGTTTGAGGAAGATCTCACCGGTCTTGCCGTTGCGGGTAGCGGCGCCCTGGACAGACGTGTCGAGCCCCGCGACGGGCAGGATTTGGTCGCCGAGATTCCGGCTGAACATTTGCTGGGCGTAGTAGCTCGGTGAGCCGTAGGCCGACAGGGCATCGTAGCCGATCAGGTCCGGCCGCCATTGGCGCGCGCCCGGGTTCACGTTAACCAACAGCGGGGCGTAGCACTGCATCTTGATGAGATCGGAGTTCCGCTCCATGGCCGCCATGAAAACAGCGTCGCCCAGAGCGGCTTTCATGGAGGGCGTGGGTGGTTGCTGTCTGGCCGCTTCGTCCCAAGGCTTGATTCTGGCGTCTTCGTGGGCGGCCCATTCCCCGACGAAAATCTCCGGGCCGGTGCGGTCGTAATTGCGGGCGTAACCCGGCGACATCTGGAGGAACTCATCGGTGGAACGGTAGTAGTGCTCGTCAATCATGTCGGGCTTGCGGCTATGGACGCGAAGGTTCTCGGGCTGGTCGTTGGCGATGGTGGAAATGAGCTTGAGCCGGGGATAGCGGGCTTTGATGGCGTCGTAAAACTGCGCAAAGCGCCCGTCGTAGCTGCCTGATTTGTCGAACCAGTCCTCGTTGCCGATCTCCACGTAGGTGAGTTTGAACGGTGCCGGGTGGCCGTCCTTCGCTCGCCGGGCGCCCCAGGAAGTGTTCACATCACCGGCGACATATTCGATTTCTTCCAGTGCCTCCTGAACGAAAAGTTCGAGGTCAGGGCCGGGATTGACGTGGACACCTCTTAAGGAGTAGCCAGCATAGACGGCCAGGACGGCTTCGGCCCGCATATCTTCGCACCACTCGAGGAATTCCAGCAGCCCCATTCCGTCAGTTGAGCGATAACCCCAGGGGCAGGGATGGCCCGGCCGTTGTTCGAGCGGCCCGATGGTCTCCTTCCATTTGAATCGGGTATCAATCGTATCGCCTTCGAGATAATTGCCACCGGGAAACCGCAGGAACTTCGGATGCAAGTCCACCAACATCTGCATCAGGTCCTTGCGCAGGCCGTTCGGGCGGTCATTCCAAGTGGGGGGGAAAAGTGAGACCAGCCCGAACCAGACAGTGCCAGGCCGGTCGAGCGTAATCACAAAGCGCGCTTTGGCGGTCGGCGTAACCTTGCTGGTCTTAAGGGTCAATTGGATCTTCTTCCATTCGGTCGTGAGGCCGGAGAACTTCGCCGTGGCATAATGGGTGCGCCCGTCTTCGCTCATAATCGCGAGCGTGATCGGGCCGGAAAAACTCGCGTCGGCCTTAGCCAGCACTGAGGCACGGTAACGGGCATTGGGCTGCACCGGGATGCCCCAATAACCACTGTTGGCGACGCCCGCGGGTTGCTGCGGTGTGGCTCGGGTGACCGTCAGACGCAGACTGGTAGTGAGTGCCTGATTGTAGGGATTGGCGGAGTCGAGCGCGATGGACGCGTCGGCTCCGCTAGCGTCAACTACCGACCAATGTGCCGGGGCTGTGGCGTCATCCAGAAAGGCGCGATTGCGTATCAACTCGGCGTAAAGCCCGCCGTCGTACGAGTGGTTGATCTCCTCAGTCATCAGCCCGTAGAGCCTGGGGCTGACGGTTCCAGCGGGATGGCTGACGTCAATGGTGAAGGTTGGATTGGCCGCCAGACAAGAGACGACGGCAGACGCGTAACACAGGGAGGTTGTCAGTTTCTTCATAAGCTGGTTGTCGTGGGAGGCGGAGACTATCACAGCGCGGCCCGGCCGCAACCAAAAGGGGCCGACCCATGAAACGCAGAGACGTGATGGAGGCAGAGAGCGGAGGCCAACCGAAACTCTGCGTTCTTCGCGCCCCTGCGGTTGAGACACACCCCAGAAGATCGCGCTGGCTGCGATGGTTTGAGCGGATCCTAATAAGGAGAAGTGCCATTGTCTGCCACCCTGGTCTTAATGGAGGCCCTTCCCGGCTTGAGACCGTCAGCGGTCGCAGTGAGCCCTATGTTCCCCGGCTGTCCGGCCTTCGCGCGGATGATCACCAGGCAGAGACCGTTGAATGCCTTGCGATCGTGCGATTGGAACGGCTCAAGGCTCGTAGGATCACCGTTGTCCGTGGCGACGATTTCCCCAGGTCCTTCGACATCGAAATGGATGCGGTTGCCGGCGCGCGGCACGGTCCACCCGCTCTGGTCAGTCACAGTGACGGTGACGAAAGACAAATCCCGTCCGTCCGCCTGGATCACACGCCGATCCGGCTCCAGCTTGAGCCACGCGGGATTCCCGGCCGTCTTCATGATTGCGGTCGCCCACTTCTTGCCACCTTTGTAAGTCACCACTTTGAGGGTGCCGGGGGTGTACACGACGCCATCCCAGCGCAGGCGGTATTCAAAAGGCCCCTTCTTCTTGCGGCCCAATGATTTGCCGTCGAGGAACAACTCGCCTTCTTCACCGGAGGTGAAGACATGAACCGGCGTGACCTGCCCGACGCGCTCGGGCCAGGTCCAATGCGGCAGGATGTGCGCCATCGGGAAATCCGGACGCCAGTGTGCCTGATAAAGGCAAAAGCGGTCATTCTTGAAGCCAGCCAGGTCAATGATGCCGGAGTACGAACTACGCGATGAGTCGAACGGCGTCGGCTCCCCCAGGTAATCCCAGCCCGTCCACACGAATTCTCCACCAACATAGGGGTGTTTCTCCCGGGAGGCAAACACCTTGTCCGCCGAAGCTCCAAACGCCGCGTGATACAGTTCGTACTCGCTCACCTGGCGCCTGGACCGGTCTTCGCCGGAGTCGCGCCCGACGGGGGCACCATTCGTCTTGGTGAGGGGGAATATGTATTCGCCGCGGCTGCTGAGCGCGGACGCCGTTTCACTGCCAATGATCAGCTCATCCGGGAACTTCTCATGAAACGCGGGATACTGTCCCGGCATGCCGCGAATGCCCGCACCCTAGTAATTCAGCCCGATCACGTCCACCGCCGCGGCGAACGAGCTTCCGGGCCGGGCGACATTCATGGCAGTAGTGGTGGGCCGGGTCGGATCTTCCTCATGCACGATGTCATTCAGCTCTTTCGCCAGCGCGGCCCCGTTAGTGCCCGTGAATTGTTCGCCGAACTCATTGCCGATGCTCCACATGATTACCGATGGGCAGTTCCGATCCCGCCGCACGTCAGCGCGCAGGTCCTGTTCGTGCCAGTCAGAAAAGATGAGGTGGAAGTCCAGCGGGGTCTTCTCCCGAACCCACACGTCAAACGTCTCGTCCATGACGACGAACCCCATCCTATCGGCGAGCCATTTCAAGTCCGGGGCGGAAATAGTTCTCAGCTGTTTTCGGCGGAACAGGGGGAACAGCGTCCCCTACCCGCCGTAGCCCCACCGTAGCCCCACCGTAGCCCCACCGTAGCCCCACCCTCGCTCCGTAGTACGCCTGATCCGAAAAGAAGAACCAACATGTTGTCGTTTTTTGCGTTTTGCGGCGCGCGACTTTCAGGCCGCCAGACCGAGGGTGTGGCAGGTGCGCTGCAACTCGGGCCGCAGGGTTAGGTAGCGTTGGTCGAGGGCACCGAGCTTGGGCGGAGGCGGGGGGAGTTCCTGGTGTGCCAGTCCGGCCAGTACGGGTTTGATGACCTGTTCGCGCAAGACCACATACCCGCACAAGACCCGCAACTGTTGGGGCCGACATTCATAACGCCGCCGCCCCGCCACCCGCTCCACCAAACCTTTGCCCTGCACGCACCCCAGTTGCTCGCCCAACTTGCCCAACCCCTTGCCGCAGCCCAGCCCCGCCGTGTTGAGCCCCTTGACTTCCACCCGCAACACCCGCCC
>Ga0326727_10021995_pt1 | contig 12388 bp, 9 predicted proteins | sample MB2enrmetagenome_FD_207643 | JGI IMG/M metagenome (GOLD analysis project Ga0326727, IMG submission 207643) | Lab enriched peat soil microbial communities from McLean, Ithaca, NY, United States - MB29MY | ecosystem: Environmental > Terrestrial > Soil > Wetlands > Peat | place: USA: New York...
GGTCACGGTGGATTTTAACAGCCCTCTTGCAGGCAAGACAGTTGTCTATGAATACACCATTGAAAGAGTTGTTGAGACTGAAACTGAACGAATAAAGGGTATGTTAGCTCTTTACACGGGAATGAGGGATATAGAAATCTCCATTGATGATGGGGTTGCAAAGATCTATACACCCACAGGCTTGACCTTCAATCAACGCTGGCTCATGGCAAAGAATAGGATTGCATTCGAACTCTTCAAGTACGTTGGTTTCAAAGAGATTCAATTAATTGAAAAACTCACACCTGAATCTGTAGCCCAACCATCTCCCCAGACCACAGATGAGGGTGAATCAAAAGCTGAATCCGAAGAACCTTCAGAACCAGAAGTCTGATTTCATCTTGAGACTTAACCAAAAAAGCGAAGAGATTCTTCTCTTCGTAAATTATATATAATAATCGGTGTCTCTGTATATCTTCCTGGAATATCAGGGTTATCTACATCATTTCCTTTCGATAAGCTACAAGGACATATACTTTCAATTTGCTGAGGTGGCCCAGCGGACTAAGGCGCCGGTCTTGAAAACCGGTAGTGCTCACGCGCTACGGGAGTTCGAATCTCCCCCTCAGCGTAGTTTTAAAGAGGATTCCGATTCACCTCTAATTTTTTTCGTTGTGGGAATTCTGTCCAAATTTTTCTTACTAATTTCTGTATTTGACCCGATTTTTTCTTTTCTTGTTCATTATTCCTTGATTTTAAAGATAGTTCCACTATCCTTAAAATACTTTTTTTATTCTCAATGTCATCAAATGATGAAGATTATAACAAAAAGATATCCACAACATCTTCAGATTTAATTTATTTCTTTTGATCTAAAGCATTTGCTGATGAAAAGGTATACTTTCCTCTAAAAAGGCAATACATCCTGACGTCTCCAACTTTTATAGCTTTAAAATCTGTTTCTTGTATCTCTTTCATTTTTTTTAACTCTTGTAAATTTTGATTCTTTAACTTAACTGGAAAGAAAATCCATCACCACTAGAATATATTCAAAACTTGGGGAATAAGAGTTGTTTCCCTCTTATTCTCTTTTTCTCAAGGATCCTAACCACAGGTTTCTCGACACAAAAAAGCATATTAACACATATATCGCAACATAAATTAAGCTTTACTTTTAAGTTCGGTCAATAATTCTGAATTTCCTCAATAGAATCCGTCCATTGTGATATAAGGGAAAGGAATACCTTCTTTTATTGCATTCTCGATAACCTCATGACCAATTTCATAATGGTTCGGAACCTCATCATCCCAGAAGAACCTTAGCCTTAAAACAGCGTATATTATCACTGATCTATTTTTAGGAAAATATAATCGCTCATCAATCAGCATTCTCCTCTCTTTTATAAAATACGAAGGAAGATACAAACTTTACAATTATTCTTTTTTCCCAGGTTCGCAATACTATTGAGAAGATCCTATATAACTGTTTTCCTGATTTTTTTGTGTCGGATTTGTCGAGTATAAGAGTACCATTTTTGTTATAGTTTTAATAGCTTTTATTCGAACATATTTGAGGAAATCCACTGAGGCAAAGATGTATTGATGAGAAAATAGGTTAATAATTTGTTGTTAGATTATTTACAACAATAAATTGTCGTTTTTCTCATATATTTCCTACATGAAAAGATAATCAAGGCATTAAGGTTATTAATATATTATGAAGCAGCAGAACAAATTTACGTTTGAAAATAAAATTCAAAATTGGTTTCAGAAATTTATTTTTCAACAGACAAATTGTTCGATTCGACAAAATTTCGTTTTATTTGCTTCATAAAAATAAACATGTAATTCTAAAATTATATCCCGTGGTAGATGTTAAGGAAATATGACAAATTCAAGGTGACTTGTCGTAGTAATTAATGATTCTCTTAACAATATCATGTTCAATAAACACATCTAATGGTTATAATTATATTAATGTTCTTATCTAATCTCTAATAATGTTGTACCACTCTAGAGGTGACTATATCAAAGTAGGCTTTGTTATATCTCTCCTCTTAGCTCATAATTTTCAAGACATGCTCTTTCTTCCACAGTTAAAAAACGATAGTTTTCGGCCTTGAAGGAATGTATTAGTGTTTTAAGGTTTTGGAGAGCTTTTTTTCCGGTATTGAATTTGCAATCAAGGCGTATGGGTAGTTTGGACATGTCCACAAATTCCCATGGATGAACAAAGATTAAAGGAGCTTTTGCGTGCTTGAGCAGCGGGAGAAATAAGGCTGGGGGGAGCCTTAAAAAAGAAGAGGTAATTGTAGCAGGAATCCTGATTATTTTAGCTTCAACTCTACTTCTGGGGAACGGTGGTTTGTAGGATGCAAGTGAGGAATCATACAGAAAACCTTCCTCTTCCAGAAGCTTAAGATATTTTTCCGGGAATTGAAGGTTCGGAGCTCTAAAGGATATCAGCCTTTTTTCAAAATGTCTCAGGACTTTTACAGCTTGATTAAGGGCGATTCTTGCTTCTTCTTTTCCCATTCGGTCAAAACGTGCATGGGTGTATCCGTGACAACCCAGCTCATGTCCTTCTTCCAGAATTCTGTGTATAAGGTCCGGAAACTGCTCTGCCATCATTCCAGTTACGAAAAAAGTTGCTTTTATCCTTTCTTTTTTGAAGAGCTCCAGTAATTTCGGCAATCCTTCTTCCATACCTCTTGTACTCATAAGCGTAGGTGGGCAATCTTCTTCCACATCAATTGTTATTGTAATTTTTTTCATAAATGACCTTTGTATACATCTGATTGGTCTGTTCACATATTTTGTCCCAATTGTAATTTGAAAGCTCCTTGCTTGCTTCCTGGGCAAAAGAGCTTCTCAATGCCGGATTTTCTATCAATGCCTGAAGATGGGATGAAAATTCCGTAAGATTGTTCGCAAGGTAGCCATTTACTCCGTTCTTGATGATATCCGAAACTCCACTATGATTCATTGCCACAACAGGAACTTTTTTTGAGATAGCTTCAAGGATTGCAATTCCGAAGGCTTCGTCACTGGAGGGAAGGGCAAAGATATCTGCCTGCTCCAGATATCCCAAGACCTTTCCTCTGGGAACCTCTCCTGTAAAGCAAAAGTTTCTAGATAACCCTTTTTTTTCTACCATTTTTTCCAGTTTTTTCCTAAGTGGACCGTCTCCTATCATTACAAAAATTACATTTCTATATTTTTTCAGAATAGAAGGAGCAATATTCACAATATTCAGGACCCCCTTTTTTTTTGTCATACGTGCGACAGTGGCGATTACAACTTTTCCTTTAGTATCAAAAAGAAAGGGAACCTTGAAAATATTATCTTCAGAATCAATCCCATTAAAAATCCGGTAAATAGGTTTTGATGTCATTATCTTTGAGTCTTTTTCAACTGCCGAGCTAACAGCAATCACAGCATCAGCATTCCTTAAAAGCAGCTTACCTAAAAGATAATAAACTGGGCTATATATAGTATGTCCTACTAGAGAATGATTGGTAATTACTACAGGAATTCTTAGTTTCCGAGATGCAAGAAGGGCAGATATTCCAATAGGAGAATCTAGTCCGTGGCAATTGACAATTTCATAATTTCCTTTTTTCAAGAGGTAGTACAGCTGTTTATATGCATTGGGCATGAGAAAACGATGCTGTCCAGGAAAGGGTTTACTTTTGATTCTTATCACTGAGACCCCATCTCTGATACAATGTTCAGGGACATCCGGATAGCTCCTTGTAATAATGCTTACTTCGTGGCCATGGCTGGCAAGGGTCCTAGCAAGGGCATGCATGGAATACTCAATTCCTCCTACTTTTGGAAAGTACCAGTCACTGATCAGTGCAACTTTGAGCTTTTCCATACGTTAAACCCTCCGTAATTAAGTAGATGAAGGAATCTTTTACGCTGCTGAGCCCAAAGGAGCTCAAAACATTCGATAAAAAAGAAGTTACTTGCTGAAGCAAGTTTCAGCTCTAAATAGAAAAGGGCAGAGATAATGCCTCCTTCCAATATTCCAAGTCCACTAGGACTAATTGGAAGGCTTATAAGTAGCAAGTACAAAATTGAGATTGTTGAAACTGAATGTAAAGAGAGAGAAATTTTCAGGGCTAAAACCATCATTTTGAAATGTATTTTATCAAGGATCCAGCCTCCAAATGATAAAAAAAGAGTAAAAGTAATGAATTTTTTAAGCTGCCTCCAATTTAGCTGTACACAGTTGAGACAGGAAGTAAAAATTGCTCTGGGAAACCATATTGTCATTCCTGTTATGAAAAAGACAAACATCAATAGATAAGTTGAGCTTAGAGTTGGACTATTCCTTAAGGGTAATAATTTGATATATAACGGAGATAGATAGCATGAGGCATAAATTAAGAGTATCAAAATAGAAATTGCTTCAATCGACCTTTCGGAAAGAATTGATCTGAAAGCATTAGTATAACTTATTCTGAATCTCTTGTTAATCCAAAGTGTCAGGAGCATTTCACCTCCTGCCATGCTCGCCAAAGTTAAATTATTTACGACTATTTTTTCAAAAAAAGTTGGAAAAAGGCATGTGGCTTCAAGATCATAGCCAATAAAAGAGATCACCTGCTGCCAATGAATTGCAAATAAATATATAATCATCAAGTATACTAAGAATGCCAGACTAAAATAATGAATCTGGTTCCCATGGAATATTCCCCAGCTTTCTCCCAGAATAGTTAAAATCTCTGTCAAATAGGTGCGGACCAAAAATACTCCTACCATGAACAGTAAGAGAATTAAAATTGCTTTTTTCAAGGTTCTCAGGTTCAAAAATACACCTTCTTAAGGGTTCAGAGTGGAATTTTATTGTAAGTAAATTTTTCCATTACATTATAATAGATCTAGCAGGATTTCGATAAATCTTTAATTTTTACGAGGTATTTATATATCATTCATAAGTATGTTACGAAATTTAGGGGTTTATCATAATCCTCTTAAATTTATGAATTTTTTCTATGAATTGAGACAACATTTATTTTCTGGATTTAAAACTATACATCTCGAAAAGGAAGGTTTCAAAATATATTTCTAATTATTCGAAGCACGGGGTAATCAAAGGACATCTACTAGCTTCTACCCAAATGCCCATTCTAAGTTTATATTCTTTTTTGAATTATTAAGTGTATAGTTAGCTTCTCCTTCTTGAGTGCCATTATAACCCTTTCTATAACCGGCAAATTATACTTTCTGCTTGTAGAAATGCAGGTTCTAATTCAGCAGAAACATACCGCTTCTTATTTGGTTCTGAAATTTCCTGATATTTTTTGCTTAATTTCATCGTTCTGATGTTCCCTTCTTCCTGGTTATTTTCAAATGGAACTCTAAGATCTGTAAGGAACCTCAGGATTTTTTTTCTTTGTATTATATAAACCTACCAAGTAGATCCATTGCTTCTTTTTTTAGATTTGCACCGTTTTTTTCTTATTTTTAGTGTTTAGAGATGGTGGATTTTCTTCAATTCCTTCCTAGACTACTGAATTGAACATTTTTTTTCAACGCTTTAATTCGCTCAAGGTTCAACTCTTAAATTTGCTCTTTGAATTCATCAGTTTATTATTTCATTTCTGTTAAAAGCTCATTCATCTCTTTAGCCAATTGCTGTTTATAATTCTCTTCAACTCAATAAAGTTCTTTCTAGAGATGAGCATTGCAAAGAGTGTGAGCTCATTTATAATTGTTGTAGGATTTACCTCTGTCATGAACTGTTATTCCTTTAAACTTAGTCAAAATTCCCATAGTTTTAACTGCTCAAGATTCTCTTTTTAGATCAGAAGGATAACAGTGTATTTGTCATTGGAAGCTACATGAAGTCAATGTCCTTCTGTCTTGATTTTCATCCCTGTTTTATAACAATGGATAACAGGATAAGTTATTAACATCTCCTAATTACATTTTCAAAAGCCTCTAAATTCCAGAAACAATCTTTTTTTTCTCTAATTATGGCAGCAGAACAAATTTCTATCCTATAATATAATTAAAAAACTCAAAAATCCTTTCAAGGAGACAAACTGGTAGTTTTCACAGTTAGATTGCTGAAGCTAAAATACTAGGGCCATACTGGACTGGACATCTCAACGACTCTCAGAAACAGCTTTATTTAGGAGATTTGGATAAACCTCTTAAATATAACTTTTCTAAACGTTAGTATTCTGTTATATCTTTCTGCTCAAATAGTTGGTCAAAAAAAATTGATTCGAATGAAATCAAATACATAAAAGAACAGCTTGTTAAAAGGATAAAATATGCTTATATCAAGCTGCTATGATATATCTTGAAACGGATGCTTATCTAGCTGCTTGCTGTCATCATTTCCTCCCCAATTCCCTAAAGCTCATACAAAATTACCTGGTTGACAGCCTTAGGTTAATGCGGTAATGCTTTTTGTTGGAATCCCTCTTTACATGCTCAAAAGCTTTGATTTCTCTTGCTGCAAGTATGGTAGCCAAGTGAAGTAATTCGAACATAGCTGTTGTTTTCTTTCTTGCAAATTCGGTGACCAATGCAGTAACTATACAATGGTTGCTAGTTTCTTGGAAAGCATTATGTAGATCTTCATGAGAGAATGATTTCTCTAGGTGCCCTCAACATGAATCCTGTTGGAGTGTATCTACCTAAAAATGAAGATAATGCAAGTCCAACCCTGGGAGCTGCGAGAGAACTGCTTTCCAAATACTTGAAGATAAGTTTTTCAAATTTTAATACTCACCCTGATGTTATACAAGATTTTCTACAGTTAAAAGGGCACAATTGCCCCAAATATCGCTGAAATTGAAGGGTGAAATAAGAATAGTGAAGAAAATGGAGAGACCACCCTAATAGTATAAATCCTCAGGAACGGAATCATCAATATAAACGAAAATTCAGATTATCAAGAAAAAAATGAAACTAAAAAAAACTCAAGGAAATTTCTTTGAAGCTCCAGGGATTCCAAAATCTGATTTTAGGGGTGAATCAGCAATGAAATATGAGATAAAAATTGACGAAAAGGAGATCATTAGAGATTCTGCATTCCAGGAAAGAAAAGAACCGAAAGAAAGTGATTTCAAAGCTCTAGAGGAATTTGAAACTGGTTATGAGAATAAATCATGGGCAAAACCTGAGAAAAAAACCGATGAAAAAGCTGCTGAAAAAATAGAAGAAACTATACAAAAGCCTCAAAAAGAATTCAGAGATGAAAAACGAACTTTTTACACTATGGAGGAACGCTTGACCAAGAGCAAGGCTGATCGTAAACTCCTTGGAGTCTGCGGAGGGCTAGGTGAGTACTTTGGAATTGATCCTACTCTGATAAGACTTGCTTTTGTAGCTCTTACTCTATTCGACGGAATAGGGCTAGTGATATACATTGTCATGGCTATAATTATACCTTAAGAAAATGTAGAGATATTTCTAAGAGATTATATCATTTGCATCTGGTGTAAAGCAATCACAGAACAGAACCTTGTATAATCTTGTTTATAGTGCCTGAAACATTATTCTTAAAATATTTTGTAAAACTCGTAATTTAAAGATATGGCATATTCTCGTAGGAGTTCGTGTGTTCAAATCGCACCTCTCGCAGTGAATTTTTTAATTTTTTAACTTCAAGCTTTCACTCCTCGTTACAGGCTCTTTTTGTAAAAGTTTCTCAAGGTTCTTAATTACTATTTCGTTATGCAAGGGTTGCCAAGTCCGATCAAAGGCGCCAGACTTAAGATCTGGCTCCAAAGTAATAAAGGTGTCTTAATTTTTTGGTGCTCAATTAGTATTCAATTGGTATTATTCATATGACCAATAACTGTATTTGATGGGAAAAAGAGGTCCAAAACAAAAATTAACTGTTTTTCATTTTCATGTACCTTAATAGTAACATCCTTTTCAGCTTTTCCAATGCCTCAGGAAGACGAAACGCCTTTAAAATTAATCAGATCTGTATAAAACTTCACCCTCCGGGAATATCTCCACTGTGAGCCGCGGGTACTTTTCTAGGTTCCGGAATTCTTTTTTCTGATGTCATAATGAATGGATTTTATGGAGGAAATCTCGAATTATTGATCGAACTTGAAAGTATATTTCTAATTTTTGGTGAAGATATAACTGCCAATACGCTTGTTTATGTTGAAAAATCTGTGGCTAGGATCCTTGAGAAAAAGAGGCCAAGAGAATGACAACCTACTATTCACAGAGTTTTGAATATATCGCCATAAGGTATATTCTCTTTCCAGTTCTTGAAGAATCGAAATGTATACATGTTAAAAAAAACAAAAGCAAGTCTAAAAATAAATCAACTTGACACTATATATCTATATAATATAGAATAATGTTGCATTATCTTTAGAGTTGAATCTAGATGAAATTTAATCTAACTTTGTTTTCGATACTGGTATTAGGTACACTTGCAATGTCAAATGCTTCTGCTTCTTACTGGATTGATGGGAATAATAACTTATGGATTTCAAAAACGATTCCATCTGGAAGTTCCATAACCTTTAATCTCACTAAAGCAACGGGTTTTTCTCCAAATGGTAACGCTGTATTTCCTGCTTTTTTTGAAGATTTTAGGTCGTCCTCAGCGATACAATATGATGGCGTAGTCACACAAAAAGCAGGGTTATTGATAGGAGCTGCGGACGTACCTCTTATATTAAATAATAATAAAATTTATGCGACAGGTGGCTATGGGTCAGCATCTTCTGTAATTCTCAACAATGAACAAATTTATGATTTGGCTAATGATTCTTGGACGCAGGGTGCGACAATGCCCATCGCTGCATGGGGTGTAACAACAGTAAATTATGCAGATAGAATTTACTGTTACGGTGGTAGCAACGATAGATTTGGGATAGATTCAATTCCTCATCTCCAGATTTATAACATTACAACAAATTCTTGGGCCTTAGACCCCGTTCAAATGCCGACTTCTATTTCTCATCAGGGTTTGATGTCGGTTACAGATGGCATGAATACCTATCTCTTACTAGGGAACTCTCTTTATAAACACATCATTGATACCGACACTTACACACAACTGGCAAATTGTCCGGTTAACATTTCGTGGGGAGGTTTAGTATATTACTCAGCTACTAATAAAATATATTTACTTGGAGGAGCCCCAAATCTCTCAGGAAAGGTTGGAAGTAACGGAGTATATGCTCATGACATATCCTCTAATTCATGGTCTAATCCTCTCGCTGCGGCTCCATATTCAGTATATGGGCATACACGTGAGAATACTTTATATGGAGATAAAATTATTATGGGTTACGGTCAGGGACCTTCAAGTAACTTTCATTCAGAAATTTATTATTATAATATTACAACGAATTCATGGTCACAGAGATTTGCTTTAGGTTTACATCCTAGGGATGGGGTGGGAACCGCTATTTCAGGTAGTAGTCTATATGTTATAGGAGGGAGGGACACAACTTCGGGTACTCATGGAATTACATATAATGAAAAAATTGATTTGAAACAGTTGACAGCAAATCCTCATATTATTCCGGATCCGAGCAAATGGAACTATAAACAAAATACAGGTCAAATGGATATCAAAAATGGTATCCTGACCATTACGGGAAATCCTACAAACTACAATTATGGTGAAGAGTGGATAATGGCTAATCGGGGGTGTATTGAAAATAACACTTTGACAATGAGAGCTAAGGTTGGGGTAAAAAGCCATTCACCGAGTTGCCAGATATGCAAAATTGGGTTAAGCACAGATTCACTGGCAACTCATTCAAATGACCTTACATCTATTGCTGGCACCCATTATCTAGAATCAGGCGGGTCTACTTATGATCTCCATAATATAGGATCGTCTTGGTTTGGAGATTGGCACACTTACGATATTTCGAGAACTGGAAGCTCAACGATATTCATTATAGATGGGAGTAAAGCTTATAGTTCGAATGAAGATGGTGTAGGAGTTGTGAGGTATCCTCATATCTTCACGAGGCAATCTAAAGAAAAAATACAAGTTGATTATATTTTCATTCATCAGTATTCTGCGACTCCTCTAAAAGTAACAATAACTAAAATACAAAACTATTATCAAGTGAGCGTTACAAATCCAGGTGTTTCGGATCTAACGAATTACCAACTCAAATTATCTGGTCTGGGAATTGCATCACAAAATGAATCTTGGAATACAGAATCTATTCCAGAGAATTTAGATAAACATCCGATTTCAACAAATTGCTTATTTCGGCTCTATAAACAACCAACCAAAAATTGGGGTTTCTCGAAATCCTCTCAAATATCATCTAACTTTGCGGTTGCTACACTGATGAAGATAGAGAATGATCAAAAAAAGAAATAGGTAAATGTTAAGCCTACCAAAAATCGGTTGTCTAATATTTGTTTTTATGCGATAGATACTTCTGATTACTAACTGATAGAAAATCAAAAACATTATCATTAACCGACAGGTAAATTAAATTATCCAAACTAAATTTGACCAATGAATCTTAGTAAAGATGGTTATTGATATTTTTTCACATGTGTAATAGTTATGGAAATAAACTGGAATTGAAGAGGAAGGATGTTGATGAGAAAAGGTACAAAAATTATGTAGGAGAATTAAATTATCATTACGCAAGTTAGCTCTTTAATCCTTATATAGTCAAGATCTTTTCGGATTCCTAAAGAGTTTTATGCTTTGAGAATTTCGATAAACACCTAAATTATATCATATGCATAAAAAAAATATAAATGATTCATGAAAACCAGAGGTTTATCGAAATACTCTAATGTTTATCCATAACTTTCCTATACATTCTTGCCTGAAACCCGTGGTATTTTGCAAAACCTTCGGCATCCTTTTGGTCAATCGTCTGGCTGTCAAAGGAGACAAGGTCTTCGGAGTAGAGAGAGTTTGGAGAGGAGCGAGCAAGAATGGTGAGGGCACCTTTGTAGAGCTTCACTTTCACAGTGCCTGTGACCCTTTCTTGGGACTTGTCGATAAAGGCGTTGAGGTCTGCAAAGAGGGGATCATCTACCAGACCGGAGTAGGCCATTTCAGACCACTGTTCTTCAACGATTTTCTTGAACTTGAGTTCTCCACGGGTGAGTACAAGTTTTTCAAGGTCTGCATGAGCAGCAAGGAGAACTGTTGCAGCCGGATGCTCGTAGTTCTCTCGGGCTTTAAGACCAAGGACACGGTCTTCGATCATATCTGTCCTACCTACCCCGTTTTCGCCTGCAATTTCATTTAGTTTCTTAATTAAGGTGTAACCGCGGAGTTTTTCGCCGTCAAGGGAGACCGGAAATCCTGCTTTAAAATATATATCAAGAATCTTCGGCTTTTCAGGGGCTTTTTCCGGGGATTTAGTCCACTCGTAGATTTCTTCGGGCGGAACAAAAGATGGATCTTCAAGCACGCCACCCTCTATACTGCGACTCCATATATTTTCGTCAACGCTCCATGGTTTGGATTTGGTGGCTTCTATCGGGATTCCGTGCTCTTTTGCGTAATTGATTTCCCACTCACGAGTCAGGTTCATCTCCCGCATCGGGGCGATGACGTTCATATCTGTCTGGCGGAAAATGGCTTCGAAACGAAGTTGATCATTGCCTTTTCCTGTACAACCGTGCGCAAGGGCTACGGCACCTTCTTTTTTTGCAACCTCTACAACCTTTTTGGCAATAAGAGGACGGGCAATGGATGTACCCATTACGTAGCCTTCATAACTCCCATTGGCTTTGATTAGGGGTCCTATATAATCTTTTACAAATTCTTCCTTTGCATCAATCGTATAGTGTTTATTACTAATCTTCTGGGCTTTTGCGTCGGCTTTCTTGATTTCCTCTTCAGGCTGACCTACATCTACCGAGATTGTGATCACTTCGTCGTATCCATATTTTTCCTTGAGGATGGGAATACACACAGAGGTGTCCAACCCTCCAGAATATGCAAGTGCAACTTTTTTTGCCATACTTCTACTACCCCTTTAATGGATTAAAATAAATTGATGGATTAAAATAAATGAGATTGAAATAAGATTGAAAGTTAATATAATATATCTAAGGATGAGAATAGCTATCCTTTTTGGTTGAGATTTCTGTACAAAATTTGTTTCAGAACTTAAGATTAGGACTTCTGCGTAGAACTTCGATTCTAAATTGTTGGTTAGAACTGCTGCTGTAACTATTCAGCTTGGGAAAAACAAAATCATTAGATCCCTTAATTAATATTTAAAGAGAATATTTTTTGGAGATCTATTTTTTTAATTGATTCCATTTTTTATGTTTTGCATAGATTGGTAGCTACATTTCCTGGAAGATCCAAATCGGCATCTCTTAGATTATTTGTTGGTACCTGAAGTTACCTGCTACTTAAGATTTAATTCAGAACTTCCTGATTTTTGATCTATTTTGCTAG
>Ga0326727_10021997_pt1 | contig 12387 bp, 9 predicted proteins | sample MB2enrmetagenome_FD_207643 | JGI IMG/M metagenome (GOLD analysis project Ga0326727, IMG submission 207643) | Lab enriched peat soil microbial communities from McLean, Ithaca, NY, United States - MB29MY | ecosystem: Environmental > Terrestrial > Soil > Wetlands > Peat | place: USA: New York...
GGCGGGTCGAGTTGGTTTCAATCGCTCGGCTTCAACCATCCGGCATACAACCCGTTGATCCGTGCGTTCGGACCCGTCGTTTCGACGGCGATCCTCATCGGGAATTGCTCGATCCCGCTAGCAGTCATGTCGGGAATCATCGGTGGGTCGGTGCCCTGACGCGCGGCGAGCCGGTCCGCAACGATTCGTTCATCCATCGGAGAAGGGGTCATGCAACTCGATTCCAAAGTCCCGCCGGGACCTCTCGAAAATAAATGGGATAAGCATCGCTTCGAAATGAAGCTCGTCAACCCGGCGAACAAGCGCAGCTATCGCATCCTCGTCGTCGGTACCGGTCTAGCGGGAGCATCGGCCGCCGCTTCGCTGGCGGAACTCGGGTACAACGTCGACAGTTTTTGTTTTCAAGATTCGCCGCGACGGGCTCACTCGATTGCTGCCCAGGGCGGCATCAACGCCGCGAAAAATTATCAGAATGATGGCGATAGCGTTTATCGCTTGTTCTACGACACCATCAAGGGTGGCGATTTTCGCTCGCGCGAGGCGAACGTCTATCGCCTGGCTCAACTGAGCGTCAACATCATCGACCAGTGCGTCGCTCAGGGCGTACCGTTCGCGCGCGAGTATGGCGGCCTGCTCGACAATCGCTCGTTCGGCGGAGCGCAGGTATCACGCACCTTTTACTGCCGTGGCCAAACCGGCCAGCAGCTTCTCCTCGGCGCCTATCAGGCGTTGTGCCGTCAGGTGGCCGCGGGCCGCGTCAAAACTCATCCGCGGACCGAGATGCAGGATCTCATCGTCATCGACGGCAAGGCGCGCGGTATAGTCGTTCGCGATCTCGTCAGCGGCAAGATTGAAACTTATTTGGGTGATGCCGTCATCCTGGCGACCGGCGGCTACGGGCCGGTGTTCTATCTGTCGACAAATGCGATGGGGTGCAACGTCACGGCGACATTCCGTGCCTGGAAGCGCGGCGCGTTATTCGCCAACCCCTGCTACACGCAAATTCACCCGACCTGCATTCCCGTCACCGGCGAGCATCAGAGCAAATTGACGCTCATGTCAGAATCGCTGCGCAACGACGGCCGAATCTGGGTGCCGAAGCGAGCAGGTGACAATCGCTCGCCCGCACAGATTCCCGACAGCGAACGCGACTACTACCTTGAGCGCAAATACCCGAGTTTCGGCAACCTTGCGCCGCGCGACATCGCATCACGAGCCGCCAAGCAGGTCTGCGACGAGGGTCGCGGCGTCGGACCGGGAGCCCGCGGCGTGTACCTGGATTTTGGCGACGCCATCCGACGCGTCGGCAGGCATGTGATCGAACAGAAGTACGGCAATCTTTTTGATATGTACGCCCACATTACCAACGAGGACCCGTACGCGAATCCGATGCGTATCTACCCGGCCGTCCATTACTGCATGGGCGGCTTGTGGGTCGACTACAACCTGATGAGCAATATCCAGGGTTTGTTCGTGCTGGGTGAGGCGAACTTCTCCGACCACGGCGCCAACCGCCTTGGCGCGAGTGCCTTGATGCAGGGCCTGGCCGATGGATATTTCGTCGCTCCCTACACCGTCGGCAATTACCTCGCCTCGATGAAGCCCGGCGGAGTGCCTGCCGATCATCCCGAAGTCAAACGGGCTGAGCAGGACGTCGGCAATCGCCTTCGTCGCCTGCTGGCCGTGAAGGGAAAGAAGAGCATCACGCACTTCCATCGCGAACTTGGCAAGACGATGTGGAATCAGTGCGGCATGGCTCGCAGTGAAACGAGCCTGAAGCAAGCGTTGAATCTAATCCCTCAGATTCGCGACGAATTCTGGCGCAGCGTGGCAGTCACGGGCGGCGAAGCGGAAATGAATCGCGCCCTGGACGTGGCCAGCCGGGTCGCCGATTTCCTGGAGTTTGGCGAGCTAGTTTGCCACGACGCGCTCAACCGCAACGAGTCGTGCGGCGGCCATTTTCGCGAAGAATACCAGTACGAGGACGGTGAGGCGAAACGCGACGACGACAACTTCTCCCACGTCGCCGCCTGGGAATACAAAGGGCCGGACGAGAAGCCGGTCCTGCACAAGGAACCTCTGGTGTGGGAATTCGTTCATCCATCCGTGCGATCGTACAAGTAGCCAAAGCATAAGACGGTCAAAACTCATGAATTTCACGCTTCACGTCTGGCGGCAGAGGAGCCCGCGCGAGCAGGGCAGCATGGTCGAATACCCGGCGCGCGACATCAACGCCGATATGTCGTTTCTGGAAATGCTCGACGTCGTCAATGACGGCCTGACCGAGCATGGCCAGGATCCGATCGCGTTTGATCACGATTGTCGCGAGGGCATTTGTGGAAGTTGCTGTCTGATGATCAACGGCCGGGCTCACGGGCCTTCACGCGGAACTGCCACCTGCCAGACTTACATGCGTGAATTCACGGACGGCCAACACATCTACATTGAACCCTGGCGGGCCAAGGCATTCCCGCTACTGAGGGATCTGGTGGTCGATCGAAGCGCGTTCGACCGCATCATCCAGGTCGGCGGTTTCGTGTCGGTGAACACCGGTGGGGCTCAAGACGGCAATTCGCTACCGGTGCCGAAACCCGAGGCTGAAAAAGCGATGGACGCAGCCGAATGCATCGGCTGCGGCGCCTGCGTCGCAGCCTGCAAGAACGCCTCCGCGATGCTCTTTACCGCGGCCAAGGTCTCGCATCTTTCGCTCCTGCCCCAAGGCAAAGTCGAAAGAGCAACGCGTGTGCGGAATATGGTTCTGCAAATGGACAAAGAAGGATTCGGCAACTGCACGAACTACTTCGAGTGCGAAGCGGCCTGTCCGAAGGAGATTAGCGTCGCATTCATCGCCAAAATGAATCGCGAGTATCTGAAGACGAGACTGGCGCCCGCGGCGAACGGGGACGACTAATAGAGTTCGTACATTTGTTCGCCGTTGTGCGCGGGATTTCCGATCAGTCTTTGCCCGATCGGATCGACCACGAAATCAAGCTGTTCGAGAGGGATCTGCCCGATGAGGACCGGGCAATCATCGGGCAGTTCCATGACGTCGCAGAGGCAGTCACGGTCTTGCACGGTGAGGCGGACGGCGTCGAACATTTGGAACGTGCCGACACCGGAACTGGTGCGTGCTCTTCTGACTCGCATTGGATTGAGACCGAGTTGAGCGATCAAGCGCTTCGGCATAGAGAGAGCCGTGGCGCCCGTGTCGATGAGCGCATCGCTCACGGTGATTGTTCGAACTTGATCAGACGGTATCTGACCAAGCTTAACCTGATACAAATCGGAGAGGCTCTCAATCTTGGCGACGACGATTACCTTCCCCATCTTCGCCGTCTCCATACCGCACCCCTGCGTCATTACCCGGGTTCAATAGTAACTCGATTCCATTGTATCCGAGAGGTGTCGCGCAGTTCTCTGTACTCGTTAGAACGGCATTCGCCCGCCCGCCGGGCTCGGCTTGACCTGCTCAACTTTGAGTCGCGGATTCTTTTTGAACGGGTTGTACAACGGGTCGCCGATCAGCGTTGTCATCCAACTCGCAAAGAGTTGGGACTTCCAGTAACTCTCGACCAACGTGTATTCGCCTGTGGCCAGGAAGCCGAAGAATTCGGCGGGCTTTGGAAAACCGACTGTGTAGGGTTCGGCGACTGGTCCCAGCGTGGCGGTTGCGCCTTTTTCGAGTAGGTTCTTGCACCACTGTTTCGTCTTGGGGTCGTGAAGTGTCACCGCCTCGCTGCTCGCCAGATGCCAGGCCACCGCACCCGGAACGAACTGGCAGCAATCGACGAAGTTGCCCAGCGAATACCAACCGCAATAAAGCGCACATTCGGGACAGCTTCCCGGCTGGAACAGCCCCGGTTGGTCGTCCAGAGTCACGTCCATGTGCCCCTCTTTTTCCAATAGGCGGGCCATCTCGCGCATCGATTCGTCATAGCCGCCGTAGCCATGTCCCGTGGCATCCGTCTTTTGGTCAAAGCGAATCCCTCGCGCATCGACGTAGACGCGACCCGCGAGTCCGACGGCTTCGGTCTTGATCGCGTCATCGATCATCCGCTTCACCACACGAACGCTGGGCCCATCGAGTCGAGCTGTCAGCACCATCGGCGGGTTATTGCGTCGCTTCGACTCGGGAACCTGGAAATAGAGCAGATTCAGTTGCCAGCGGCGCAGTTCATAGCGGTCGTACCAAAGCAGGGCCAGTTCGCTGTCGAGAGCGGCCTCGCTTTGCTCGTATTCCAGCCATTTCCGCCGGTTTTCCAGTGACGTGAGAGCCTTTTCGGCGTCGGCTTTCTCTTTGCGTCGCGAGTTCAGATCATCACTGGCCGTTCCGGCGGTGACTCCTTTCGACTTCTCCTCCAGATCGCGGATTGCCTCGTTCAACTCTCCAATTCGTTTGCGATACGGCTCGGCGATTTCATCGAGTTTCTTCTGTTCCGTGCGCTCGGAAGCCGATGGCTCGCGCCGTCCGATCCGCAAGGGCATGCCGTAGACCGGCACGACAACGAGCGGCTTATCGCGCAGATCCTTCAGCTTCTCGCGAAGCGGCGAGAGTATCTGCTGCTCGTAGTCAATTCGCGAACAGTCCTCGCGGGCGGGAAGGTCGAACGAGAGGATGTGATCTTTCGGCACCGCGCGTTTCTTGCAGTAGTAGATCGCAATCTCGCGCGAGGCCGGCTCGTTCTTATTCACGAGCAGGTAAACATCGTTCGGCCCGATCGCGTGAGCTTGAGTCGCTAAGAGCAATAGACAGACGAGCGAAGCGAATCGGTAGGTACGCATCGATTTTCCTGTGTCTGTGGCAGCGGGCGTGACTCCTTCCAGAGACTTGGTTGTACCACAATCTCAGGATACCGGTCACGCCCTACCAATTCAGAAGCGACTCGAAGTGAGCGCTCAGCAACTACCGGGATTTCCTAGGACGCGATTGGAGACGAGGTGTTATCTCGAGGCGAACGACGTGGATCAGATTACTTGCGGTTCCCGACTTCCGACACGCTATCGGCGGCTGCGCCGTCTTCAATTTGAACCGCCTTGATGGCGCCGCTGAGATCGTTGGAGAGCAGGCCGATACTTCGGCTCTCGGCTCCGCCGACACTCAAGAACGTCTTGGTACCGAAGGGCGAATGACAGCTGCGAACGGTGGCGTTGCGAACATTTCGGAAGAACAGAACCGGGTCGCCGCCCGGCGTTTCCAGCGAATCGATCGTCAAGCGATTGATATCGTCGCAAAGGACGGCCGGTCGAGCGTCCGCTTCTTCATAGCGGAAATCGATTGCGGAGAAACGCAAGTCGCGGCCATGACGGCAAAACAGCCCGTACGACGGATAAGTGCCGAACATGTCGGCCGTCGGATACTTGTCGATGTGTTCCGGAACGCTGATATTCCCTTCCTCGTGCGTGCCGCCGCCTTTGCAGACGATGCGGAAGTCCGCGAGTGTCACGCGCTCGACCGGCCGGTCGGGAATGCCTGCAACGACGCTCGGCCAACGCGCCCCGGTTGCGACGATATTGCTGATGACCACGTCGCGAAGTAACCCGGGCACCGGTTTTTCCATATCGCGACCGCGGTTTCCCAGACGCAGGAATACCGGACAGCGAACATCGTTCATGGCGATGTTATTGATCGTCACGCCCTCGATCGTTGCACCATCGACCGTCAGCAACGAGATACCTGAGATCGGCGGACGCGTGGACGACCGCGAGAACATCGTGCAGTTGCTGACCGCGATGTTCCGGAAATCACCACCCGATTCGGTGCCGAGCTTGAAACAGTTGCAGTTCGAAGCAAGCACGCAATTGGTCACCGCCATGTGTTGAGTCGCGCGTCTTGTCCCCAGCGAAAAGCTGGTCTTGGGAACGATCGCGTCATCCCACGACTCGATATGGCAATTGGCGATGCGAACGTATTGACAGCAATCGGGATCGATTCCGTCCGAGTAGCCGTTGAGGATCGTGACGCCGTCGATATTGACGTAGTCGGTGCCCAATAGGCTGATGCAATAGTTCGGCGAGTTCTGAATCGTGATTCCTTTCACCGTCACGAACTTGCACCGCTTGAAAGCGAGCGGCTTCGGTCCGCCGCGCCGCTTGCGATTTCCATCGATCGTGCCCGAGCCCGTGATGGCAATGTGTTCCGCATCCTCGGCCCAAATCAGCGCCTGATGAAAATAGCTCGTTTCTCGATCGGCGGCGTTTTTGAAGCCGAGCTTCTCGTACGCATCGAAATCGGAGGGATCGGGGCTGAAGCTTAGGGTGGCTCCGTGATCGAGATGAATGCGGATTCCGGAGTTCAGGTGCAAGCTGCCGCTGATGTAATTGCCGGGAGGGAACAGAACGGTGCCGCCACCGCGGCGATGGCATTCGAAGATCGCAGACTGAATCGCTCCCGTATCCTTGGTCTTGCCATCGCCGGCAGCCCCGAAGCGCCGAACGTTGAAGTCTTCGCACCCGGGAGGGTTTCCCTCTGCGGCGGGTAGCAGCAACATCGCGCCAAGAGCAGGGGCGGCCACCGGCGCACCCACAAACTGACGGCGATCTAGCTTCGGTTCGTCCACGAACTCTCCCGGTGCGGCCTGTGACGAATTTACCGATTATGCCAGCCGTGCTATCAGCGTAAAGACGATCGCTGCTTCGCCCTTGCTGCGATGGTTCCCAAGTCGACGATAGCGGCTCGATTCCCTGCCTTGCGCACCATTTCGCATATCAAGCTTATCGCACGAAAATCGGGATCGGTCACGTAAAGGCACGAAGGATGACCCAAAAAGTCGAACATTGCCCGCTCTTCGATGGCCCATTCGACGCCGAGCTGTATCGCCTTCAGGAACCACTCGAGCTTCCATCGACCGTTGCGGAAAGCGCCGATGTCGCTGATCGGGCTCATGGGTACTTCGATCAATCCATCGGGATATACAAAAGGCTGCGCCTGTCCCAGTGCTTTGACGATGTCCCGATAGACGGCGTCTGCTGGCTCGCGAAGCGGTTCGCCGATTTCGTGTTTCGGGTACAAACTGCTGACCCATGAGAAACCTTCGTTACGCAAGATGGTTCGCACGTCGGCGCGATCTCTCAAACCGTTCGCGAAACCACCCGGCGTCCGAAAGCCAGCCGGCGCGATGCCCAGCCGCGACTTCATGGCCGCCGTGCACAGTTGTACGTTCTCGCGAATGACGTCGTCTGGCTTCCTTCCCTCAACCAGCCAGGGCGCGCGCTGAAATCGGAACTGCACATCCGGTAACCGCGTGGCCAGAACGTTAACGTGGTCGTACGTGTGATTGCCTATCGGATGTCCGTTCTTGACGATTGACTTCAGCCAGTCGACGTTTTCCTGCTCGAAAGTGCGTCCGACAGCGAAACAATGCAGCACGCCGCCGGCAGACTTGACGCGACGACAGGCCTCGACGGCGTAGCGCTTGGTCTCCGCGTTGAGATTCCCTTTTTCGTAGTCCCAATGGGTTGTTTCCCAAGTCGGAAAATTCCGGCTCATCTCCAGATCGAGCGTGATCGCGATTAGTGCCTTGTCGCTGTCGGCCTCCCGTCGACTCGCCGCAGCGAGAAGCATCCCCGCACCGGCCGCTGTACCAGCCAGAAATCGACGCCGAGTAGTGTGCCGTACTAGGTTCATGCGATTGGCGCGATGGTTGATGGCCGGATCACCGACTGGCTGCCTTGGAACCGGTGTACTGAATCCAGGAGATCTGTGTCACCAACTGATTGAGCGCAGCGTACGAAATTGCGGCGTTGGTTGCAAATCTTGGCGAGGAATTCGCCGGAAACGTGGCCAGACTGGCATCGCCGACCAGGAAAACATTGAAGTCTTTCGACAGATTCTCATAGCCTGCGGTGGTGCGACAGAAACACATGTCCGTGGCGTAGCCGGCCAATAACACGTGTCGGATCTTGTGTTTCTTCAAGAAATCACGGAGGCGGGGATAGCCGTCGACGTCAAAGATGAGCACATCGTCGGGAAAGACGTCAATGTCCTTGGTGACGGGTACCGGCACTTCCCAGAAACCCTCGCCGTTATAGCGCGGACCGGCATCGAGTCCGGGAAACTGCTTGAAGTAATCGGCGACCGGGTGATCGGCCGACAGTTTCAGTTTGCCTGGTAGCGGCGCTGCCTTGTATGGAAGAGCGGCGAGTTTCGCCTTTAGCTCGATTTCGGCCTGACGGCGCTCGTCTTTGCTTGGGTTGGAGTCGAATGTGCGATAGAGCCGCTTGCGGATCGGGTCCGCAGGACCGATCAAGCTGTACATAACCAGTCCGACCTTACCGCGAAGCGATTGCAGGAACGGATTGACTATCTCCCGCGTGTGCCGGCCAGCTAATGCGTTCTTGGTCGGAGTGCAAAAGTCGCAGACACCGTTCGGTTCCGGCGTTTTCCAACCCTGTCCGTCGTCGATTCCCCAGGGATGAACAACGATCAGGGCGGTCGCGTCGGAGCGCAACCGATTGGGAAACTCGATGATTCCGCGGGCGTTGTAGCTGAAGCGCCAGGCGCGAACCGACAGGCCTGCGTCTTTATCGTCGACCAGCAACGGAGCCTCGAATCGCAGCGCTTCCCGAATCGGCTCGATGAAGTCCGGATGATCTGCAAGGATTGGTTTTGGATCGATCAGAGGGCTAAGCCTGTTTTCATAGCTACGAGTCTCTTGCGGTTCGGCGGCGCGGGCTGCAAGCAAGATGAATGGAACCGCGCAAGCTGACGCCGTAGTGATGAGAATTGCCTTCGACATGGCTTTTCATCCGAAGTATGGTGATCCTGCTCGGGGTGGTTGACGAGGAGACTCCAGGTTATTCGCTGAAGGCGCTCCGCGGCAGCATCTTTATACCGGTGAGATGCTTTAGTGAAGCTCGAGTGTCATCATGAATCCGCCGTCAGGCAAGAAGGAAAAACTCTGGAACTGCCCGGAGTGCGGGCGCGGGTTTGCCAATCGCAATCAGTCACACTTCTGCGGCAGGCACAGCCTGGACCACCATTTTGAGGGGAAAACCGCCGAAGCCAGAGCGATATTTGAAGCCTTTGTATCATTGCTGAACGAGTTCGGCCCGGTTACCGTGTTGCCTGAGAAAACAAGGGTCGCATTTCAAGTCCGGATGTCGTTCGCGGCCGTGTGTGTTCGCCGCACCTACCTAATCGGGCATCTTGTCCTCGCACGGCGCGTCGAAGATCCACTCTTCACACGCGTCGATACCATTTCACCACGCAATCACGTGCATCATTTTCGGATAACGCGCGTCTCAGACATGAACGCTGCTTTTAAGAGGTACGCCAAGGATGCTTATGCCGTCGGCGAACAGAAGCACTTATCGGCCGGTGAACGCTGACGCGACGTCAATTCGTGAGAGCACGTCGCCGCGCCCTCACGGCGACGTGCCTTGCAGGTAGCGAAAGAGATCGCGCACTTCCTGAGGGCGGAATTGTTGCAGCAGATTCTCCGGCATGAGAGAGACTGATAGCTCGCGCAGTTCCGCGATCTGTTCGGCGGGCACTGTCGTGCGTTTCCCTTGTGCATCCGCCAATGTCACGCCGCCGCCGTCGCGTGCGACGATCACGCCATTCAAAAGACGGCCATTTGTTGTCGAGACCGCATATTGCAGATACTCAGCTCGAATCACCGCACTGGGGTCAACGATGTTCGCCAGGAGACCAACCGTGTCGTTGCGAGCGATGCCGGTCAAATCGGGACCGACCTGCCCGCCTTCGCCGAATAGCTTGTGGCAAGTTGCACAATGGCGAACAAATAGTTCCCTACCCCGAGCACGATCTCCCGTACCGGCCCGCAGATCGTTCGTCAAACGCCGAATCTCCGCCAGATTTTCCTCCGCGGTGCCCGAGCGAATGCTTCCCCAATGTTTGCGCACGAGTGCGTCGATCTTCGCATCCCCGAATAGAGCAAGTTGACGCAATTGATCGACGGGGATTTCTTCCGCTTTGATGGCTCGTTTGTCAACGCATTCGAGCAATGCGAGCGCAGACGCCGGGCGGGAAAGGAGTATCTCTCGAATCTGCCGTCTCAACACCGGAGGAGATGTCGCATAGCTGGAAATTAGTCGTTTGGTCACGCTCTCGTCGGCTTGACCCGCCAGGACTTCGAGAGCCGCAGCCTGCACAGCCTGCGGCTGATTGTCCGTCAGCAGAGCCAGTGCGACCGGGACAGCGCCCCTGGCGGCAGAACTTGCCAACAAGGTGAGTAGCACGCAGCGGCGATCAGCGGTGGTATCCGCGGCCGCTGCTTCGTTTACCGCGCGATTCACGGCTTCGGTGATGTCGGCGCGCATTGCCAACTGCAGCGCCGGTAAGGCATCAGGAGTCGCGTGCCATTGATCGCGGATGTACTCGGAAAGCTCTTTGGTCAACGGCTCGAAGTGACGCGCTGCCGCTGGCGGCTTTCGTTCGACTGTTGCAACCGACTCGAATAAACCCGCGGAACCCATGCCTCCCAATACCGCCGAGCGTTCGGATAAACCGCGCTCGACAGCGTCGAATGCGCGATTCCGAAACCCGGCCGGAACGCTTTTTAGGAGCTGTAGGCAACGATCGTAGCCGGCATGTGTGCCGTCGGCCGCGTAGCGCCGAATCAACTTCAGGCCGCATTCACTGCCTAAGGCTTGCAGCCACGCCTTGGAAAAGTAAGCGACGACGCGATCGGCGTCTGTCATGCACTTGGCTTCAATCGCCCACCAAAGCATGTGTGGAACGTACGGATCGTCGCGATCGACGCCTCGTGCTAGCAAGCGCTCGACGATGGGGAGTCCATGGGGTCCGGGTAATCGCCGCGCGGTCGCTGCAAGCTGACAACGGACGATCGCGCTCGCATCCGATTCGGCTAGCTTCCAGAGATGAGCGTCGATCTCCGGCGGAATCGCGCCTTCATCTCCGAGAAGGCGAGTCGTCCAGGCACGGATGCATTCGCTCGGATGATCGAGCAGTTTGACGGCCAGCTCAGCGTTGAACCCGCCGCTGACATACAAGCCCCACAGTCCTTGTAGAGCTAAGCGATGGTCTTGCGTCTGAAGTGCAAGCGTCGTCAGCTCGGGCCAGGCCGTCTTGTCGCGCCGCATGGCAAGCTGCGAACGTGCCTGCTCGCTGTACCATGCGTTCGGATGCTTGAGGAGTCCAACGAGCTCGCTGGTTGTCTTCTTGGCCAAGTCCAGGCCGCGAACCGGCTTCGTGGCAGGTGAAGCAACGCGATAGATTCGACCATTACTGCGATCCCATTTGGCATCGGGATCCGGGTGAGCGGTGCGTTGTTCGTGGAAATCGCACATGTACACCGCGCCGTCCGGTCCCGTGCACAGGTCGGGGGCGCAGAACCAGGTATCCCTACCATCGAGTAACACGCCGCCATAAGTCGCAGCGAACGTCGATCCGCGGCGCGTCAAGTCCCACCACGATGCCGAATGTTGCAGAAAATCGCAGCAAAGCAGCGATCCGCGAAGCCGGGCAGGAAGAGAGTCGCCAAGATAGATCGTTCCGCCAGGACGCGGACCGGCCGGCGTTTTGTCCCAAGGCAGATGTTCGAAGTAGCCGTAAGTGTAGAGATTGTGCAGCGGCCCGTGTTTGCCGAAGTTCTTGCGGTAGTAGCCGCCCTGCACCGCGTGATATGCCAGGTCGGTACCGTTCGAAGAAAAGAATAAATTGCCGTCGGCATCGAACGTCAAACCGAAAAGATTGCCGCCTCCTTCGCAGAATAGTTCAAATTTCCGACTGAGAGGGTGAAAGCGCCAGACTGCTTGTTGAAATTCAATTCCGCGCACGTGATTCGTCGACGTACTGCCGGTGACACCGTAAAGCCAGCCGTCCGGACCCCGGGTGAGGTGGTTCGCGAGCGATTGCGCGTCCTCCATGCCGAATCCTGTGAGCAGAACTTCCGGGTCGGAATCGGGAACGTCGTTGCGGTCGCGGTCGGGGTAGAAGAGGAGATACGGCACTTGCAAGACGAAAACGCCGCCATGCCCGAAGGCCAGGCCCGTGCAGAGATTCAAACCGGAAACGAAGTCCTTGAAATGATCGGCCTTGCCATCGCCGTCCGTGTCTTCGCAGATGGTGATGCGATCGGCTCCCCTTGGCCCCTTCGGCGGCGGCTCGGGAATGCGGTCGTATACGGCCCGTGACCAGCGATCTACTTTGACGCGTTTCAACCCGGCTGGCAGCGGATACTGCAGATACTGAATGGTCCACAGCCGGCCGCGGTCGTCGAACTTGGCGAGGATCGGTTGCGCGATGTCCGGCTCGCTGGCGAATAGATTCACAACCAGTCCGTCGGCTGGCTGCATCTTGCCGGCCGCCACTCCCGGAGCATAGCCCTGAGACAGTGCTGTCGAGCCGAAGCAGATAAGAGAGACAATAACTGCCAAATGTCGATCAGTGTGCATCGGAGAATC
>Ga0326727_10022000_pt1 | contig 12386 bp, 9 predicted proteins | sample MB2enrmetagenome_FD_207643 | JGI IMG/M metagenome (GOLD analysis project Ga0326727, IMG submission 207643) | Lab enriched peat soil microbial communities from McLean, Ithaca, NY, United States - MB29MY | ecosystem: Environmental > Terrestrial > Soil > Wetlands > Peat | place: USA: New York...
CAACTTCGCTCAATCCTTCCGATTGCCGCTGCCATCCTCCCCCTGGCTGTTAACCGAAGGGTTGTAGGTTCGAGTCCTACCTGAGGAGCCAAACCTCTCCCCCGCGATGCCCTCTGGTTATGGCGCCGCCGCCGCTTGAGGCTTGAGCAGGCTGGGAAGCTGCTCGGCGGTGTGGCCCAGCGCGCGAGCCAGACTCAGTTTGGCCAGATTGTGGGCGAAGACGCTGTCGATCAGGTCCAACTGCGCGCTGGCAACCGTTTGCTGCGCTTGCACGACCTCCAGCGTATTGATCACGCCGGCTTCCATGCGGGCGCGGGTCATCTCCAGAGTTTCCTGGGCAATCTCCAGATTCTTGCGCGCCACTTCCACCTGTCCGGCCGCGGCTTCCAGATCCAAATAAGCCTCCCGGACTTGGGCTTCGATCTGCCCGCGGGTGTCGTCCAACTCGGCCTGGCGCTGCGCCAGCACCGCTTCGGCCTGTGCGATGTCGCCGCCGACTCGCCCGCCTTGCCACAGCGGAACGCTGAGGGTGCCAACCGCGGTGAAGGCTCCATGCGATTCCGCCGGATTGGCGCCGATCACCTGGTAGTCGCCGTTGAACGCGAGCGACGGCAGGCGCTCGCTACGCGCGGCCGCCAGGGCCTTCGCGGCCGCCTCCACCTGGGATTGGGCGGCTTTGAGGTCGGCGCGCTGTTGTTCGGCCTGGGCCACGGCATCCTCCACGCTGGGGACTGGGGCCGGGCTGAACGGGAAGCTGTCCGTGAGCCGATAGCCGGCGTTAGGCGCGAGGCCGGTGAGCCGCGCCAGGTTGATCTTCTGCTTTGCGAGATCGTTGCGCAGCGTGGCGATCTGCTGTTGCTGGGTGAGGGTCCGCACCTGGCTTTGGTCCACGTTGAGCTTCCCCAGCACGCCCTGCCGGTGTTGTTCGGTGGATTGACGGAAGACCGCGTTGGCGGTGTCGAGTTGGGCTTGCGCGGCGTCCACGCGGGCTTGCGCGGCCAGCGCCTGCAAGTAAGCGCCGCCCACCGCCAGCGCGATGAGATCGCGCGCATCCTGCAGGCTGTATTGGCTGGCGCGGGCGGTGGCTTGGGCGGAGCGGTAGTTGTGGAGCGCGGTCAGGTTCACCACCGCCTGGCTGAGGCTGGCCTGGAGGCTGAAGTAGTTGAACGGACCCACTACCGTCGGAATGTGGAAGCCGGGCACGCTGATGCGCAATCCCATCGCGGCCAGATCGGTTTGCTCCACGGTCTCGCTCAGACTGCCGTTGATGTTCGGCAGCAGGGCGCTGTGCGCCACTCTTACCTGCGCGCCGCTTTGACGCACGGCTTGCGCCAGACCGACGGCGCCCAGGTTGTAAGCCAGGCCGCGCTGGAGCGCCTCCTGTAGCGACAGCGCGCCGGAAAAGGGCATGGCCGCGGTGCTGCGCGCGCTGCCGCTGTAAGGCCCGGAAATCTGCACGCTGGGATTCAGGGTGTTGACGCTGGCGGTGGTCCCCGCCACGGGCAGTTCGGTGGCCCCCACCGAGCCGCCCTGGTTGTTGCGTCCCGAAGCCGGCAAGACGACCGCGGACGCGCCGCCGCCGGAGGAAGACTGCGCCCAGGCGCCGCCCGCGCCCGCCGCGAGCGTCAAGAGCACAATGCGGCCGAATGGTTTCATGGCAACTCTCGTCATTTCGAATTCATTACCAACTTACGCATGGCAGACACCAACTGGCGCTGATGGGCCGCCGAAAGCACCGCCAATTGCCGCGCCTCGGCGCGTTGGGCGCGTGGCAGCGCCCGGGCGAACAAGCGGTCGCCGGCCTCGGTGCGCCGCACCCATTGCATGCGGCGGTCGCTCGGGTTGCGCTGCCGGTGCAGCCAGCCGCGGCGCTCCAGGTCGTCGAGCACGGCCACGAGCGAGCTGGGGTCGATGCCGCACAGGTCGGCGATCTGGTGCTGCGAGACGTCGCCGGCGCCGGCGATGGCCAGCAGCCAGAACTCTCTGGTACGCAGCCCCAGCGGCGCGAGGGCGCGATCCAGACGCCGCCGCGCCTCCAGCCAGATCTCCCAGTTGCAAAACCACAATCCGGGCGCAGCCGGCGCCCACGCGGGTCTTACTTTCGTCGAGTTCGTCCCGGCGGCGGCGCGAGGCATAGTTACAACGTCCGCCGGAACAGCAGCGTCGATCCCGCCAGCACCACCGCGGAGGTCAGCGTCAGGGCGAAGATATCGGTGGCCACCGCGGCGATGCCGACGTCCTTGAGCAGAAGGGTGCGGAAGCCGTGGACGGCGTAGGTGAATGGATCGCAGTTCGAGATCAACCGCAGCCACTTGGGGAAGCCGGCGACCGGATAGAAGGCGCCGCTGGGAAAATACAGCAGCGTGTTGAGCACGCCGAAAATGGCGCGCGGCACCAGCGGGTCGCTGATGCGCGCCATGATGAAGAACATCAAGCCGATCAGCGCGATCGAAGTGAGCGCCACCATCAGAGTCAGCTCCAGCAGGCGCACCGGCTGGAAAAAGTTGGGAACCCCCGCCACGACGGCTCCCAGCACCATGACGGTCTCTCCCGCCAGGATCGCCTTGATCACGCCCGACACGTTGAAACCGAGAATCAGCTCCCACTTGGTGATGGGGGTCACCATGTAGCCTTCGTGCAGGCCGCGCGACTTGTCGTCGATGAATAGCAGGCCGCCGCCGATCATGGCGGTCATGAAGATGGCCAGCGCTATCGAACCGGGCAGCAGGTACTTGATGTAGTCGACGTAGGGATAGACTTCCACCACGTCGAGGGCGGCCTGCGCCGGTTCGCGGGGCGCGACCTGGGGCGCGTTGATGGAGGCCACCAGGTCCGACATCTGGGCGCCCACCGCGCCCGCCACCGTGCGATCGGTGTTGTCGGTAATCAGCGCCAGGCGCGGCTGGCGCCGTTCCAGCAGGTCGCGGGAATAATGCTGTGGAATGATCAGAACCCCGCTCAGCACGCCCTTGCGCAGGTCGCCGACGGCGGCGCCCTGGTCGTCGTAATCGGCCGGCAAGAAGGTGCGCGCATTGGCGCCCACCGCGCGGACGCGCTCCAGCACATCCACCGATTGCGGTCCCCGGTCCAAATTGACCACGCCCAAAACGACGTTCTTGATATTGCCGCCAAAGGCGTTGCCCAGGATGATCAACTGCAACAACGGCATCACCAGCGAGGCGAACAGCAGCGCCGGGCTGCGGAAAAACTTGCGCATATCGCGCTCGACCAACGCCAAAGCTCGCTTCATCGGGAACCGCCTCTCTTCCCTGGGCCCGCGGGAACGGCGGGTTCGGCCATCCCCTCCAGCCCGTGGCCGGTGTAATGCATGAATACGTCGTCCAGACTGGTGGATTCGACCGAGAGGCTCTTCAGCTCCAGCTTGAGCTCGCGCGCCAGTTCGATCAGTTCCTGCGCCGAAGCCGGACCGCGGTCGCTCGAAATGCGATAGGAGGCCGAGCCCAGCGCGTGCACGCTCTTGACCGCCGGCAGCGCCTCCAGGTCGGCGGCGCCGCGAGGCAGATCGGGATCGAACTGCAACTCGATGCGGCTGGCGCCCGGCACCGAGGCTTTCAGCGCCACCGGCGTATCCAGCGCTACGATGCGGCCGCTATCGACGATCGCCACCCGGTCGCAGAGGCGGTCGGCCTCGTCCATGTAATGCGTGGTGAGAAAGAGCGTTCGTCCCTGCTGGGCGCGCAGATGCGTGATCATTTCCCACACCGAGATGCGCGAGGCCGGGTCCAGGCCGGTGGTGGGTTCGTCCAGGAACAGGATTTGCGGATCGTGCACCAGTCCGCGCGCGATCTCCAGCCGCCGCCGCATGCCCCCCGACAACGTGGCGGCCAGAGCGCCGGCGCGGTCGGCCAAACCGACGGCTTCGAGCAACTCCGCCGTGCGCTCGCGGCGCCGCGTCCCAGTGATGCCGTACAGACGGGCGTGTATGCCCAGATTCTCGGCGCAGGTGAGTTCCGGGTCGCTGGTCATGTTCTGCGGAATCACCCCGATGCTCTGGCGCACCGCGTTGGGGTCGCGAATGATGTCGTGCCCGGCCACGATGGCCGTGCCGCTGGTGGGCGGCACCAGCGTCGTCAACATGCGGATGAGCGTGCTCTTGCCCGCCCCGTTAGGTCCCAGCAGCCCGAAGATCTCGCCGCCCTTGACCTCGAAGCTGACGTTATCCACCGCCAGCAGCGTGCCAAAGCGCTTGCTGATGCCTTCGACTTCGATCGCCACGCCGTTCGGGGATGGGTTTTGCGCTTCCATCGCGCCTAGTCCTTCGCGCCGGCGACCCGAGGAGGCGGCAGCGCCGGCACCGGCAGCATCACCCAGGCGGTCATGCCCAGCGCGAGCTTGCCCTCGGGATTCGACACGCGTACCCGTATGGCCACCGTCTTGATGTCGCGCTTGGTGCGGCTGACGTCCCGCTGCGTGGCGAAATCGGCTTCCACCGCTTTGTAGATCACCGGACCCGCGATCTCGGCGCCCGAGGGCAGGCGTACCCGCAGCGTCTGCCCCATGGCGATCAGATCGGCGTAGGTTTCCTCGACGTCGGCATCCACCCAGGTCGAGCTCAAGTCGAAGAGCGTAACGATCGGACCGCCGGGATTCACCACCTCGCCTTGCCGCGCCGCCCGCAGCGTGACAATGCCGCTGGCCGGCGCGAAAATCCGGGTCTGGTCGAAGCGCGCCGAAGCGGCGGCGGCATTGGACCTGGCTTGCGCCTCGGCCGCGCGCAACGACTCGGTCTGCCGCCGTTGTACCCCCACCTGGCTTTCCTCCTGCTGCGCGTCCGCCAGCGCGGCACGCGCCGCCGCAACCGATCGCCGCATCGCCTCGACCCCCGCTTGCGCCGCCCGTTCGTTGGCCTTGGCGGAGTCGAGATCGGTTTGGGCCGCGACCAGGTCTTGCGGCGGGTTGATGTCCCGCTCGACCAGCGGCCGGATGCGGTTCAAATTGTCCTGGGCCTTGGCCAGCGCCGCCTGGGTTTGCGCCACTTGCGCCTGCGCCTGCCGCCATTGGGCTTGGGTTTGCGCCAGTTGCGCCTCCGCCTGGCGAACTTTCGCGGGCAGAGTGTTTTCGAGCAGCTCCGTCTGGGCCACCGACTGCTGCGCGCTGGCGCGGGCCTGGGCGATGGCGTCCCTGGCGGCGCCCTGGTCGGCGCGCAACTCGTCCTGGTCGAGAACGGCGATCAGGTCTCCGGCCTCGACCCATTGTCCGTCCTCCACCGCCAGGCTTACGATGCGGCCCGCGATCTTGCTGCTTACCACCACTTCGTTGCCGTCCACGGTACCGGTCAACACCAGCGTCTGCGGACGCGGGCGCTGGGCCCACCAGATCGCCGCGGCGATGGCCGCGACCGGCAACACCAGGATCGCTCGTTTCATGCGCCAGACCTCATTCCATCGGAACTAGAATTCATTGTAAACCAAATCATTTGGAATGTCCATTGTCTCCGGCGCGGTCCGCACAGGCCCCGCCTCCGTCCGCCGATGCCGCGGGCTTCGGCTTGCGCGGCGGTTTGGAAACTGGAGCCGAGCGGGCCGGCGACGGGGTGCGGTCTGCGTCGGACGGAAGCGGCGGCGCTGGTTTGCGCCACTTCCCGTCCCGAGTGGAGCGGCCGCCGCCCGTACGCTCGCGGCCGCGGTTCACGACCGCGCGAATCTCGCGCAGGACTGCATCGCCAGGGCCACAGCCGCCATGGGAAACGCCCTGGGCCAGCGGCCGTTCGAAGAAGTTCGGCTTGACGGCGGCGCAAGCCATTCCGTACTTCAGTTCGATCGCTCCGGGCGGAACCGTTACGGTCCGTTTTCGCCTGCGCGCCCGGCTTGCACCGCGCCGACGCCGCACGCGAGCGCCGCCGCAGATTCCTACGCCGACGCCTGGCGCCGCTTGGCCCACGCCTCGACCTGCGCCTCGATCCACGGATAGGTCAGTTGGATGCCTTCCCTAAGAAAGATCTTGGCGCGCCAGCCGGTCGAGTAGATGCGGCCGTTGCCGAAGTTCCGCGACTGCACACCGACGGGGCCGTCGACGCACGCGACGTCGATCTTCTTCCCGGCGACCTCCGCCACCGTGGCTACCAATTCGTTCACGCTGACGTATTGAGGGCAGCCGATGTTCACCGCCCCGTGCAAGTCGGAGCGCATCAGCAGGTAGATGCCCTCGACCATGTCGTTCACGTGCGTATAGGAGCGTATGGCGGTACCGTCGCCCCAGATCTCGACGACGCCGCCATCGCCGGCCTCGGCCACTTTGCGGCAGATGGCGGCAGGCGCTTTCTCGCGGCCGCCGCGCCAGGAGCCTTCGGCGCCGTAGCAGTTCTGGAACCGCGCGATGCGCACCTGCATGCCGTACCGCCGCTCATAAGCCAGGGCCACGCGCTCGGAATACAACTTTTCCCAGCCGTACTCGTTATCCGGGTGCGCCGGGATCGCGTCCGCTTCCGTCATCTCGGGCTCGCCGGGCTTCATGTCGCGGTAGACGCATACCGAGGAGGAGAAGAAGTACCGCGGGACGGCCATTTCGGCCGCCGCGTGCGTCATGTAGATATTGATCAGCGCGCTGTTGTGCATGATCTCGCATTCGGCCGAATGGATGAAGCCCATCCCGCCCATGTCGGCGGCCAGTTGATAGACCTCGTCGATTTTTCCGCCGGAGACCGTCAGCGCGGCCTCGCAATTCCGCTTTTCGCGAAGGTCCAGCTTCAAAAAATCATCGGCGGCGGTGGGGGCAAACTCGCATTCCTTGATGTCCACGCCCCGGACCCAATACCCCTCGCGCTTCAATTTCTTGACCAAATGGCCGCCGATGAAGCCGCCCGCGCCACAAACCACTGCCTTCTTCATAATCTACCTCAGTCGGAGAATATAAAAGCACCTGCATACCAATATACTCAACCGGCGGGCGCGCCGACGGGGGAGTCCGATGTCCGGTCGGCGTGTAAAGGGCCCGCCGGCGCGCAACCAACAGACTCTGCCGGAAAACGACGGCATTTCGGTTTGCCGGAAACCGCGCCAGCCTGCGGTACTCGCCGTTCCGCAACACCCGATGGTATACGCACGGATTCCCTCGCAGGGCGGACCTCGGCCCATTCCGGCGGCGAGGGTCGTCGTCGCAGGCTCCCGAGAATCGATCCGCGCCATACGAGGTGGAGGCCGATCGGCGGCGATCCCGCTCGGCCGAACTCAAGCCCGCCATTTTGCCGCACGGAACGGAGGGATACTCTGGCTGCTACCAAAGCAGCTTCAACCCGAATTGGATCTGCCGCGACGCGGTCGATGTGCTCGTGATCACGCCAGCGGTGGGCGAGACTCCCGTCGGCGTGAAAGTAATGGCATTCGGGGTGTTGAAGTTGGCCCGGTTCAGGAGATTGAATAACTCCGCCCGAAACTGAAGGCCAATCTTTTCTCGAAGCGGCGTGTCTTTCAGGAAAGACAGATCCCAGGTAGCCAGGCCGGGACCGGTCAGTGTGTCCCGCCCCAGATTGCCGTAGAACCCGCTGCCGCTCGGTGGGGCCAGAAAGGCAGCCGGATTGAACCACTGAGCCGGGTTCCCAAGAATCACGGGTCCGGTGAACGCCGGGTTCACAAACGGCCGCACCGGATTCCGCGTGTCGCCGTTGTTGGACGGGTTATAGCTGAGCTGAGGCGTGAAGGGAAAACCGCCTTGCGCGGTTACAATCGAATTCGCCGTCCACCCGCTTACCAACCTTCCGCGGGCGCCGCGTGCATTCGTCCAGAAACGCTTGCCCGGTCCGAAAGGCAGCGCATAGCCCGCGCCGATCGCGCCCACATTCCGAACGTCGAAATTCGCCAGTCCCCTGTCCGCGCGGAGGTCGAACGGATTCGAGGCCAGAGCCGGCTCTCCGCCGGAGGTGGTGGCGTTCAACGAGTCTCCGTCGTCGATCGTCTTCGACCGCGTGTACACGCCGCGAATGGAGAGGCAGCCGCTGAAGCGGTGGTTTACGTCCACCTGTAAGGCGTTGTAGGAACTATCGCCCTCCGAAAAATAGGTCCAGGTGTTCGCCAGCGCGGGATTCGCCCTGGTAGCCGTCGGAACGTAATAAGTCCCTGCCGGAACCGGCTGGCCGGCCAAGCCGGCGGGGAAGGAGCTGGGATAGGTTGCCGGACACGGCGCCTCCGGGCAAATTACGGGAAAAGGCTCGTTCGCATCCACACCGACGATTTCATGGTATCCGTGAGATCCGACATATCCGGCCGCGACAGCGGTATTCGCGGCCAGTTCCCGTTGGATTCGAAACGACCAGGAGATTAGAGTGGGCGTTTTCAAGTCCGGCTGTATTCCGCCGGCAACCAGCTTGGCGCCGGACGGAACCGGAGCGGACGGCGAGATTGGCAGTTGAGAGACCGGGAGGCTCGGCAGACTGTAAGTCGGGTTAAACGGCGCGTTCTGATCGGTACGGTAGCCTAGCGCGTCCTGAAGATCGTTGTAGATGCCGCCGCCGGCGCGAATCACGGTGCGTTTGTCGCCGAAAGGACTCCACGCCACGCCGGCTCGCGGCTCCGCCAGGAACTTTGCATTGTCGACCGTGAAAGCCGAGTTCCCGATGTTGGGCTGAGTTGAGACGACGGAATTCGTAAACGTATAAGTGGCTGCCCTTCCATCGGCCTCGTTCCACCCGTTCGTGAATTCGTCCCGGAATCCCAGCGACACTATAAGTCTCGAACTTACCCGAATCGCATCTTCCGCGTACCAGGCGCCAAACCAGGAACGCCAGCCGAGCGGGGTAGGCGCCGGATCGTACAGCAGAGTGGCCACCGTTCCTTTCAGGAAGGTTTGCAGACTGGTGAACGTGGCCTGGCCATACTGACTGAGAGCCAGGTTCTCGTTCGAGCGAAGCCGCTGGAACCAGGCGCCGAAGTCGAACTGATGACGCCCCTTGGTGAAGGATACGCGATCCTCATAGGTGAACAGATTCCTCGCCACCTGCAAGTTGCTACCGTTGTTGCTTCCGGCCAGGCTCAACTGCGCCGTGGGATTCGACGCCGCGCTGCCTCCCACCACGATCGCGCCGATCGGCAGTCCCGCGAGGAATCCGGGCAGACTGGCCGCGGGACTCCCCGGAGTGGGTTCGCCGGTGAAGAAGTAACCGGCCCTCGAGAAGCCGGCCCGGGCCGTGTTGAGCAACGAAGCCGAGAACACGCGAGTCTCCTCGACGCTCGCGACCTGCTCGCGGAGGCTCTCCACGTCGGTGCTGTACAAGTTGGTGCTGGTGGGCGTCAAGTCGGCGCTATCGTCGACCGTGTAAACGGCGCTCAGCGTATCGCGGGAAGAGAAGATGTGGTCCAGCCGCAGCGTCCCGAAGTCGTCCCGGATCGTTTGTAATGGGCTGTTGAACGCCTCCGAGATCCCACCGAAGTTCGGAGCGCCGGGGCTCGCCGCGGGCCACGCATCGATCAACGGAGAGACCCCGACGAAGGCGAGCCCCGACGTCGGGCAAGGCGGCGCGGGGCTGATCAGCTTGCAGGGCAGATAGCCGTTGCGGGCGTTATCGTCGGGAACCAGGTCCACGCCGGTCTGGTGCAGGCGCTGCCGCAATCCCTCGTAGTTTCCGAACACGAAAGTCTCGTTCTTTTGGATCGGCCCGCCCAGCGAGCCTCCGAACTGGTTGCGCTCGAAGCCGGGAGCGGAACCGGGGTCGAAGTAGTTGGGAGCGTCCAGGGCGTTGTTCCTCAGGAATTCGAACAGGGATCCGTGCAGTTGGTTGGTCCCGGACCGCGTGATAATTAGAACCTGCGCGCCGGGCCGTTTGCCGTACTCCGCGCCGTAGGAATCCGCGAGTAAGTTGAATTCCCGCACCGCGTCGACGCCCAGCAATTCCTGGCTGGTCCCGCCCGGCTGCATGTTATTCTCCGCCGCGCCCGTAAACTCCACGCCGTTTAGTAGAAAGAGGTTCTGCTGCGGCCGGTTCCCTTCCACGGCGAAGTTATTCCCGGTTGTCGAGTTCGAAACGCCGATCCCGCCGGTCTTCTCCCACGTGAAATTAACCACTCCCGGATTCAGGGTGAGCAGCTCATCGTAACTTCGCCCGTTCAGCGGAAGGTCTTCGATCTGCCGTTCGCCCACCAGTCCCGCTACGCTCTCCGTCGTCACACCCACCAGGGGCGCGTCGCCGTTCACCGCGACTGTCTGGCTCGACTCGCCCACCGGCAGTACCATATCCACCGTGGCGCTCTGGCCGACCACCAGGTGGACGCCGGTGCGCAGCTCTTCCTTGAAGCCGGCTATCGCGCCTCGAATCTCGTATTGCCCCACCGGCAACGAGAAAAACCGATAGTGTCCCTGGGCGTCGGCGACGGCGCGGCGCTCCGCCCCGGTATCTACGTTTTTCGCCGTAACGGCCGCCCCGGAAAGCGCCGCGCCGGATTGATCCGCGACCGTTCCCGAAAGCCCGGCCGATACCTGAGCCCAGGCCGAAGCCGCGGCCAGGACGAAGCCGGCCAGCCATCGGCCGCCGCGCGAAGCGGTTTGCATGGCGGTAGTCCTCCCCTTACTTCGATGTCCAGTAATAATTGCAGTGTATCGTAAAGGAGACGGGCAAGGCGCGCTCTCCGGCGGAAGGTGCTAGTGTGAGAATCGTCGGCGGCCGCATGGGAAGGCCGGCCTATGAAGAAGACCGTATCGCCCGAGATCGAGAACAACCTGGCCGCGCTTCGGCACAAGCGCGGATTTTCCGCCGCGGGCCTCGCCAAGAGCGTGGGGGTCAGCCGCCAGACGATCTACGCCATGGAGGCCGCGAGCTACGTTCCCAATACAGCCGTAGCGCTCCGCCTGGCGCGAACGCTCGAGGTGAGCGTGGAGGATCTGTTCGCCTTGCCGGGCGAATCCTGTGCGCCGGAGCTGCCCTCCCGCGAAGCTGTGCTTCTGGCGGGCGCCGATCCGCCCCAGCCGGGCCAGCCGGTCCAGCTCTGCCGGGTCGACAAAGTTCTCATCGCGTCGCCGCCGTCTCCGGCGCCGTGGTGGCTGCCCGCCAGCGACGCCATTGTGACCGGCGAGCCGGCCGCCGGCCGCAAGACTAAGGTGCAGGTGTATCGCCCGGACGCCGATTTCCGGAATCGCGTTCTGGTTGCCGGCTGCGATCCGGGCATATCCGTGCTCGCGCGTCACGCGCAGTTGGCTGGCGTGGAGCTGGTTTTCGCCCATCGCAACAGCTCCCAGGCGCTGTTACTCCTCAAGCAGGGCCGCGTCCATATGGCGGGCACGCATCTGCGCGACGAAGCGACCGGCGAGTCGAACATCCCCCAGATCGCCCGGCTGTTCCCCAAGAAGGCGGTGGCCGTGATTTCGTATGCCGTGTGGGAGGAAGGCATTCTCACGGCCAGGGCCAACCCGAAGGGCATTCGCGGCATCGAAGACCTGGGCCGCAAAGATGTCTCGATCGTCAACCGGGAACCGGGAGCGGGCAGCCGTTTTTTGCTGGACTCCCATCTGCAGCGCTTGAAGATCGACGCCCGGTCCGTGACCGGCTATGAACGCCTGGCTTCGGGACATCTGCCCGCGGCCTGGCAGGTGCGAACCGGCACCGCCGATTGCTGTATCGCCACACGCGCCGCGGCGCGCCTGTTTGGCCTGGGTTTCATACCTTTAGTGAGCGAGCGTTACGATTTGGCCATACGCCGCCACCACCTCGACCTCCCCGCGGTCCAGGTGGTGCTCGATACCCTTAACCGGGCCGGTTTTCGTCGAGAACTGGAGAGCATCGGGGGCTACGACGCCCGGACAGCGGGCCAGCGAATGCTCTAGCCAGCCTGTTTTTCCGGGCACGATCGCGATGCGGCGCGGTCGGGCGATGTCTTCGGTTTTCGGAGGACTCATTCCGGGCGAATGCGGGCGGCGGCCTCACTTCCGCGGTCAGACTCTGCCCCGAAGCCGGTCGATCTTTCGGCGATCGCGTTTCGATGGTCTGCCTTCCCGCGGCGCTTCGAAATGCGGCATCCCTTTTTGCGCTTGCGCCAACTTCAGCCGCAACTCCCGGCTGGCCTCTGTTTCACGGTAGAGCGTTTGGGCGACCGTCGCTGGGCCGCGCATCTCACTGAGCAGCAGGACCTCCAGTTGAAAGTCGCCGCGGTCGTTCTGCACCCGCAACAGGTCGCCGACCCGGACCTCGCGCGAAGCCTTGGCGGGTTGTTCGTTGGACCGAATCCTGCCGAGATCGCATGCCCGCGCCGCGAGCGAGCGCGTTTTGAAGAAACGGGCGGCCCAGAGCCACTTGTCCATTCTCACGCGGTTCATGATCCCATTGTCGTATCGGGGCGGGATCAACAGCCGTGATCCGTCCGTAGGTTGTCGAGAAGCGCCCGACAGCAGGTCCCGAGCAGCGGTGTGGCGAAGAATCCGCCTCGGCAGCCCTCCCCAGCGCCTGT
>Ga0326727_10022001_pt1 | contig 12386 bp, 9 predicted proteins | sample MB2enrmetagenome_FD_207643 | JGI IMG/M metagenome (GOLD analysis project Ga0326727, IMG submission 207643) | Lab enriched peat soil microbial communities from McLean, Ithaca, NY, United States - MB29MY | ecosystem: Environmental > Terrestrial > Soil > Wetlands > Peat | place: USA: New York...
TATCCCCGACCCAAGTCACCCTCAAGGATAGGCAAGTTCATCCTAATACGCTGACCTGCAAGCACTTGGCCGTCGTTCTAAAGTAGCCGCACCCAATTCAATAGGCTCATCCATCCGGATGTCGTGTCGGCAGTGGGAAGCATCCGCACCGCCAGCGTGATGGTCGGCATCCCATTCCACAATGAAACTGGCAATATAGCTGCCCTCGTCGAGAAGACTCAGTGCGATCTTGAATCGCGCACGCAGAACGCTGCGATCGTGATCGTAGGGGAGCGCAAGACACGTTCGGTCCTGCTTCAGGCTAAGCTTCCGCCTTCTTCCGCTCGCGTCAAGGTCGTGACATTCTTCAAGCCTTTCGGCTTCGCCCAGCGCCCAGGGCTCACGCGCCGCTCCTGGTCGCACTGGGCGATCCTTCAAGTCGCGAGCCGCCTTTCTGCCGATGTTGTTTTCATCGATGCGGACGTCCGCAACTCTCAAGGTTGGGTCAATCAATATCTTGACGCCATACAGCACCGGGGCGCCGGTCTCGCGGTCGCAAATTACGTCCGGCGATTCGATGAGGATGATGCCATCGTTCACATATGGGACCGTCTTATCTTCGGTGCGGTGTTTCGAAAGTGGATCGCCTTTCGCCATGGCGGCGACTATGCGATCTCCCACAAGCTCCTGCCCGGCATTCTCGACGATGTCTCCATCATGCGCGAGCGGGCTTACACCATGGACAGCGCTGTGATGGCGCACGTGGTGCGCCGCGGCCACATCGAGTCTATCTGGTTGGGCGCGAAGGAGCATGAGCCAATCACGCGGCTTAACCTTTTCAATCGGCTCCAGAGCCTGGTCCACTCCGTCTTCGACGACGTAGACACGCATCTTTCCGTAGTCCTGAGATGGCCCCGCACGGCCGCGTCAGTTCAGCCACCTGAGATTCTCGCCACTCCAAGCCACATGCGCGACCTGATTGGCTCCGACTTCCGCCAGGAGCTCCACACCGACATGGCCACGCGCTTCCGGGCTGCCGCGCACGACATCAGGCAGACTCTCGGTATGACGGCTTTCGAGCGGTTTGCCGCACTCGCAAACCAGACATCAGCGGAGCAGGTCTCTCTGTCCCCTCGCCACTGGGCGAACGCCACTGTCCGATTCCTGGCACGCTATGTGCGATCGCGTGACCGCGAAAAAAAATCCCGGCTGGCCCGGGCGTGCGTGCCGATACTCGAAGCCGGGATACTCGGCTTTATCAATCTCACCTACGACCTCGTCTATGCGGAAGCCTTCCGGTGCCTCGACGCCGAGTACCTACCGGCTTTCCAGCAGACGTGGGACTCGCTCTCCAGGCGGCTCACGCTCTACCGTCTTACTCTTCTGAGGCGATGGCCGGATCGTGCCGCCTCTCGGCTCGCCGGCGCGATCCGCCGCCTGCCGCGATTGTTGACTCGGAACGTTCGGCCACGTTAGCCCGTGCCCAAAAAGATATCGATAACACGTCTTCACGCCCGACGAACGAGCCCCTTGGGATCGATAGTTCCGAGTGGCCGACGATCGGCCCGCGACAATCATCAGAAGTGTCGGGCAGAGACGGCCGGATACATGTTCAGAAATCCCACGTAGCCGGGCCGACGACGTGGCCGCGCGGGCGGCGAGTGAATCCAAAATCACCGCTCCTTACCGTTGGGCCCGGAATTTTACATTACCTTTAGCAGTATTGCTGGTTAGACCTACAAACCGTTAACCTATCTTTCGGTGTCGACGTTTTGCCGTCAAATTCGTGAAAGGAAAAGCCGATAGTACATTTACAGGCGAGTAGAATTGCCTGAATTTGCCTTGTGAGGACTCTGCTGACCGACCCCGTTTCCCAAGAATCTGAACCGCTGGTAACCGACGCGGTAGTGCGCAGGGTGGAGAGGCGCGCTGCTGTGATCGAGGACGACGTGGAACGTCTGCGATTCGTTCGCCAGTCAATCGCCGCGCACGAAGCCGCAGCCAGGCGCCGGGCCATGCGCGCTTTGGCGGCGCGTGATACCTCCCGCCGCCGGTTCTATCTGTCAGTCCGTATCCTCTTTATGGCGATGTTATTTGCCGTCGCAGTGGTCCCGCAAGCGCCGCGCCGGATGCTGCTTCGGCCCCTACCCGTGCCACTCACGCTTCCGCGCAAGATCGCGACTGAAGTTGCCGTCCCCAGAGTCTGGCTGGTGGCACACCAGGGAACGGTCGAGACCTACAGCAATGGCCTTCGCGTTGATAACGAATTTCTCACCCGTACACGGGCCCGCTCGTTCCATCCTTTTGACCGGACCCAGGGGCGCACGTCCGCAGCCGAGACCCAGCCCGCTGGGATTGTCTTTCACACTACCGAAAGCCGTATGGATCCGTTTGAGCCCAATCAGAATTCACGCCTGCAACGTGACGGGCGGAATCTGCTGGCCTACATCGTGCAACATCACTTTTATCACTTCGTGATAGATCGCTTCGGCCGGGTTTTTCGCGTGGTGGCAGAGACGGACTACGCCAATCATGCCGGGCAGTCCATTTGGGCAGACGAAAAGAACATCTACTGGGGACTGAACCAGAGTTTTCTCGGTGTGGCCTTCGAAGCGCAGACAGAAACGGAGACCGCCGGCTCCAATGACATTGCCACGCGGGCGCAGATCGACGCCGCGCGCGTGCTCACGGAAATGTTGCGGGCGAAGTACCACATCGCCGCGATGAATTGCGTGACGCACGCGCAGGTATCGGTCAACCCGCAGACCATGCGCCTGGGGTACCACACCGATTGGGCCGCCAACTTCCCGTTCCGTGAAGTCGGCTTGGGCGACGGGTACGGCACACCCATCGCGGCCTTGACTCTGTTTGGGTTCGACTACGATTCCGCGTTCCTGCACGCCAACGGGCGGCGGGTGTGGCAGGGGCTTGTCACGGCCGAGGAACAGCTCGTCCGCGAAGCGGCTGCTCACGGCACCACTCTCAACCTTTACCAGCGGGCGCTGCGCCAGAGGTTTCATGCCTGGAAGGCGAACCAAGATAGCGCAGCACAAGAAGAAGCGGCGGCCGACCGGCCTTAGCTAAACAGTGTATTCGCTACCGAACCTAGTGATCACTGTGTAGAGAATGACGGCTGCGCACACCGCCCTACCAAGAGCCATAAACTTGCCAGAAGGCCAATATAATAACCACTGTTTCTCACGTTCCTCACGCTACAGGGGGCCCGGAGATTGGAGGAGGCTCCCCCGCCCCCGCCAAGGGGCGCGCCGGGTTCTTCTCCCTAGCTCGGTCGCTCGCCCGTCTCCGGCATCCTCAGCGCGAATGGGAAATGTCCAGTGACTGTCTATGACTCACACAACGTGGCGATGACCGTGCCCTTGGCGGTCGAGTGCAGAGGGTCAGCGGCCGTGCGGATTTGGGAAAGCTCTATGGGAAACTCGGAGGCGTGGAGAGCTTTTTCGAAGCGTTCCTGGAATCCGGGAGGTATCGCGGTCCCGCCGCTTAGCAGCAGCGGCACCGGTTGTTTGAGTTTGGGCAGCTTCGAGGTATTGGAGAACGCGTCGTGCATAGACTTGACGAGTGACTGGATCACGTCGTCGTAGTAAACACTCAATGCATGATAGGTCTTATTCTCGAAGAATCCGTTGAAGCGAAATCCCTTCTCCTTCTCCACCCGGACGCTCGTGGCCAGATCGCGGATCGCAGCGGCGGAGTTGGTATCGATGTAATCGCCACCCTTCGGGACGCTGAAGCTGATCACCGGAACCGAGAGATACGCCAGGCAGACGTTGCACATACCGCCGCCGCAACTGACGCCGATTCCAGTAAAGTTGGAATCCCCCAATTCGCCATAGACCACCGCTAGGCCTTCGCTGATGCTCTTCGGCTCGTAGCCCAGGTCGCGCAGGCATTCGCGCAGCGTGGTTTCGTGAAAGGTGAATTTGTCATCGCTTACGCCCGCGGCCGGTGCTGGGACGCTGAAATAGAGCCGCTGCCCGGGTTTCTTGGCGCGGCCAAGCAGGTGCGTGATAATCTGCCGAATGACCAGCACCCCGTCGGCCTCGGCCGGGTTGAGAATGCCGTCCATCATGGGCCGGCGGGTTTCGACATGAAACAGCTCAGCAAATTGTTCGGCCTCATTGCCGAACACCAGAATCTCTTTGCCTCGGACCGCGTGATTGATGCGCTCCTTGGCCATCAGGCTCTCGGCCAGCTTCGTGTAAGGGATGCTGACAAAAGCGTTGAGCTGCCGTTCGTATTGAAAGTTCTCTTCAAAGTATCGCGCGGCCACGATGTGGCTGGTGCCAATGTCGAGACCGAGCACGGGTGATTGTTCCGTCGTCGTCATAAATTCTCCACCGCCCCTCCTAAGTGCGGGCCTGTACCCCTAGCAGGTTAAGTAATCGAAGGAGAGAGCCCCTTCGCGCCGGGCTTTGTTCAATCGCAGTTATCATTGTCTGCTAGCTCCGATGCACAAACGCTGGATCGTTGTAGGCGGCGGCCAGTTTACGAAACGCCGCCATCCGATCAGCTGGCGGTTCTCCGTTGCTCTTGGGGGCGTCACTCTGTGTGAGACACGCCACTGCATCGCCGATGCGTTTGGCTTCGTACTGCTGCTTCGCCTGCCACTTGCGGAAGTTCTCTTTCTCGCGGGCCACCTCGTTGAGGTTGTGAGAAATCCGTGCCGCGTACTCGGCGGCCGCACGGTCCGCTTCTGCCTGGATGGTGACATTTTCCTGCGCCTTACGCGCAACGTACTCTTCAAGGCGTTTGTGCTGCACGGCTTCGTGAGACCTGATGGCATGCTGGCGGAGGGTCGCGTCCTGCAGCACTTCATCGACCTGCACGCCGGCGGCATCGAGAGCCATCAGCAGCGAGGAGAGCCTCGTCTCCAGGGGCAGGGCCTTGATGTGCTCGCTCTGGAGCATCTCGATGACTTTTCCGATGGTGTAGCCCAGGCGCGGACCCCTAATGCCTGCCGCGCGGTAGATCTCGTCGAGGGTCAGCAAGTCCAAGCAAGAAGCTGCGAATCCGTTGCCTGACGAGTGTGCGGAAGGCACCAGGCTGTCCGCCGAAGCCTCGGTTTGCACACCGCCAGCTGGCTCCGCCGGGCCGTTGATGTGTTCACTTGAATTGTCCTGGCCGCGCCAGGACGAAAGCCATTTGTTTTGCACACAATCCTCTTGCTCTAGCGCTTTAAATTGGTTTCCAGAAGCTGCCACGCCCCGGATCTCCGGCTGCCGTCACCACCGAAAGATAGGTTAACGGTTTACAGGTGTACCAGCAATACTGCAAAAGGTAAAGTAAAATTCCGGTCCCAAAGGTAACGTACGGTGAAAGGAAAAAGTAGCCCGGCTCGGGCTAGGACGTTGTTCCCAGAACGACGAAGTTTGATATTGGCGGCCGGACCCCGACAAAGTCGAAGGCTCGTAATCGCCCCGCCATGTATTGCCAAAACGCCGTGCGCCGGACTCCTCGATACGCCGTGCCGAACTCCGGCGCTAGCGGGAGGCGTTCTCAGTGGCCGCGCCAATCGAGAACACGGCCACACTGCCGCGGGGGCCGAAGGCGAACTTCACCTGGACATTTCCTTCGGCCCTCCGAAACTTTGCGATCCGCCGGTAAACTTGCAGCACTCCGTCCGGTTTGACGCTTTCGCCCACGATCTGAGTTTCCGATCCCAGTTGACGCATTGTTCGCTCGCGGTACTCGGCTAACTTCGCTTCGCTTCCCAGCGCCTGCTGCATTACTGGCGAGAGATTCCGCCAAAGCTCAGCCAGCTTCCCTTCGTAGAACCACCGCGTGTAGGCTTGCCCGTTCCGCTGCGCCTCCGCCTCAAGAATGGGCTGCGTGATATTTTCTGGATCCTTTCCCTTTTCCCAAACTAACAGCCAAACGCCGCCATCCTGGCTCCAGGCTCCGGTGATGCGCGAGCCATCGGGCGCAATCTTGCCCTCGTATACGCCAGCGATACTTTTTATCTCAAATCTGAGCGTGGTGCCGTTCACCTCGATGGAATCGACCGGCAGAGCAGTCACCCCTTCATCGGCGCTATCGACACTGGTTGTGTTTCGATTCGCGATGTGCAAGGCGAGGCGCAACGGCGCGTCGTTGGTCACTTCCACCGAGCCATGCCAATCACCGGAGATGTCTTGCGCCGGAGCGAGTGCGGCCGCGCACAACAGGGCTGCCGTGATCGCTGGTCCTCTCATCCATTTACCTCGCTGCCATTATCCACGAATTCCTACGCGACGGAAGCGACTTTGGTGCAGGCTGAAACAATTGCGACAATCTAAGGAATGTCCAGCCGGCGCGCCCCTTGAGCACATGAGAAACCTCGAGGAGTCACTGTTTTGGGAAATCTTGTACCGGCATCAGGCGGTGCGGTCGGAACTGGCGCGTCTGTTCGAGGTGAGTGCGGCTACGATCTCGCGTTCCGCCGGGGTCCTGTTGGCCAAGCACCTGATCCTGGAAACAGGCGCGACCAGCGCTTCACGCGGGCGGCGGCCGGCCCTGCTACAAGTCAATCCGGAACTCGCGCACGTCGCAGGAATTGAGATTGATCGGGACCGGATCACGGCCGTGGTCACGGACATGGCGGGGAACCTGCTTGGCCGCGGTGCGATCGCCGCCAGCGCGAGCAATCCGGTGCGCCGGACTTTGCGCGACTGCCGGAGGGCCATGCGCATCGCACTGGCGGATGCCGGAGGGCGCCGCATTGTAATCTCGCGCATCGGAGTTGGGCTCGGGGGAACACTCGATGTCGAGAACGGTCTGTGTATGGAATGGGAGGGTGCCCCACATTGGCGGCTTGTAAACCTGCGGGACGCCCTGCGCGAAACCTTCGATAAGGAGATTACCCTGGATGATCGGGCGCGCGCCGTCGCCCTTGCCCAGCACCTGCTCTGGCCGGAGCATCGCCGCCACCGCTCGGCCATGTATGTACAAATCGGCACCGGCATTGGCGCCGGCATTTTCGTAGATGGCAGAATGCTGCGGGGTGCAACTCTGGCTGGCGGCGAGATTGGCCACATCGTGATCGATCGCAATGGCCCGTTATGTGCCTGCGGCAGGCGAGGTTGCGTGGAAGCATTTGCCTCACTTGGCGCTACCATGACGCGTGTGCGCCACGGGATCGAAAAGGGTGTGAAGACTTCGCTGCACGACTTGGTCAAGGCTCCCGCGCAATTGACGCTCGAGATGATTGTTTCGGCCGCCCGGCGGGGGGATCCACTGGCGCGGACCGCTCTCACCGAAGCTGGCGAGGCGCTGGGAATCGGAATTGCGAACGCCGTGCAGCTGCTGAATCCGTCTCTAGTGGTGCTCGCCGGCAAATTCGCCAACGCGGCCAGTGATTTTTTCCTCGAAGCGGTCACCCGGGCCGTTCACGACCAGTGCTTTGAGACCATCGCGCGCGGCCTCGAAATCCGCGTGGCGCCGTTCCGCAAAGACGCCGGGCCGGTGGGTTGCGCACTCCTGGCTTCGCTGGACGTGGCCAAGGAATTCATCCAGCGCGCGCTGTTTGTGCCTCCGCGTTAATTTCAACCTGCAAGGAATTTTGGCGATGGCTCTTGAAATCGGGTAGTAGTCAGCCGTCTAATGAGTGTCGTCGCAAGTTTCCGGCGTTGACGCCGGCTGGAGTGACGATTGAACCGTTACTGCATCTTTCATTGTCGGAAGCCGGCACGCGCCGCACTCAGAGTTGCGGTCCTGGTAGCGCTTGGTTTGCCGTGCCTGCGAGCAGCCCTGGATGTCCGCGAATTCGGCGCGAAAGGCGATGGGGCCACTAAGGATACGAAAGCCATCCAAGCGGCCGTCGATAAAGCCTCCGAAGCAGGCGGTAGCGTGGTGATTCCGCCCGGCAAGTACGTGAGCGGCACCATCCACCTGCGCAGCAATCTGACGCTGCGGATTGAGCAGGGCGCCACGCTGATGTTCAGTCCGGATGATGAGGACTTCGATCCCTATGAAGCGCTGCCATATCACATGGCCGCGCCTCCGAAGAAGAGGGAATCGCAAATCAGCTTCGTGGCTCACACGGTTCCTGAACGCAGACGCCTTTCTGCGCCTCCGGCTTGGGACGATACGGAGACCAGTTACTTTCACTATGCGCTGCTTTCCGGCGACGGTGTGCACAACGTCGCCATCGAAGGCACGGGCACGATTGACGGTAACCGGCCCCGGCGCGGCGGCCCTAAGCCGATTGCCATCAAAGATTCCGAGTGGATTTCTGTCCGTGGGATCACGATTCGTAACGCACCCAATTACAACATCAGCTTTGGCGGGACCGACTACATCGAAGTCGAGGGAGTGAAACTGATCAACGGATATGCGGATGGTGTCGATACGGATGGCTGCCGCTACATTCGCATTACCAATTGCTACATTGACGTGTGGGATGATGCGGTTTGTCCGAAGGCCAGCCTGGCGTTCGGGAAGCGGCGCGCCACCGAGCATCTGGTTGTGGCAAACTGCGTCCTGCGCACTTCTTGCGCCAACGTTAAGTTTGGAACTGAAAGCGCTGGCGACCTGCGAGACGTGTCGGTCACTAATTGCGTGATGTCAAGCCGCTCCTCTGGCCGCAAAGCGCTGGGGGGAATCGCGATCGAGTCGGTCGACGGCGCCAACATCGACGGCGTGGTTGTTTCGAATATTTCGATGGATGATGTGGTCTCCCCGATTTTCATTCGGCTGGGCAACCGCGGCCGGGGAATGGACAAGCCGGTGCCCGGTTCCCTCAAGAACATCTCGATTCAAAACGTGGTGGCCCGCGGCGCGTCGCTCGCCAGTTCGATTACCGGAGTCGAGAACGGGCGCGTCCAGAATGTGACGATTGACGGGCTCAATGTCACGGGCGCAGGAGGTGTCGCGGCCCGGGATCTCAACGTTCCGGAGGCTGCTGCGAAGTATCCGGACCCGGACCTCTTTGGCGAACTGCCCGCGCTGGCCTTGTACGGCAGGCATGTCGACGGGCTCACGCTGCGCAACGTGAAGGTTCACGCGGCGGAGCCGGATGGGCGTCCGGCCTTCGTGCTGGATGATGTCACCCACCTTGAGATTTCTGCATTCGATTCCACCAACGTACCGCCCCACCAGCCCATGCTGCTGTTCCAGAACGTCGCGGGAGCATTGTTGTCCGGTAACCGCCTCTCCTCAGCGGCGGATGTCTTTCTCAGTATTCTGGGTGCGAAGAGCAGTGAAATCGCGCTTCGCGGAAACGACCTCCGGCTGGCACGGCAAGCGATCCAGCAGTCTGCGGACGTGCCTCGAGGAGCGGCATGGACTGACACGGACGTTGCTCAGTAACTCCTCTATGACTCGAGTCAACTTGAAGTTTGACGCCACGCAAAGGCTGGCCATCGACGGTGGCGAACCGGCCGTGCAGACTCCTATTCCACCCCGGAAGCGGCACGGCGAGCTCGAAAAGCGCTACCTCAACGAAGTGATCGACTCGGACACGCTGTTCTTCTATCTGGGCGTCAAGGTGCGGGAACTGGAACGCCGTTTCGCCGCTCTGTACGGAAAGAAGTACTGTGTTGCATGTGCCAGCGGGACGGCTGCGGTACACATCGCTGTGGCGTCACTGCAACTTCCGCCCGGTAGCGAGGTCATCACGTCCCCAATTACGGACATGGGAACGCTGACAGGCATTCTGTACCAGGGCCTCGTGCCCGTGTTCGCCGATGTCGATCCCGATACCCTCAACCTGGACCCCCGTGCAACGCGGACTGCGATTACGTCACGAACCGGGGCCATTGTTCTGGTGCACCACGCCGGCTTGGCGGCTGACACGGACGCCTTCCTGGAAATCAGCCAGGAAACCGGGATTCGGGTGATCGAAGATTGCGCGCAGGCTTACGGGTGCGAGTACGCCGGTCAGCTTGTTGGAACGCGAGGGTGCGTCTCGTGTTTCTCGCTCAACCATTTCAAGCACATTACGACGGGTTCCGGCGGCATGATCCTCACCGATGACGATCGCTTGCGGTACCATGCCTCTTTGTTCCTCGACAAGTGCTACCAGCGGGAAGAGGGTATCCGCAATCCCTTCTTCCTCGCGCCGAACTACCAGATGACCGAACTGCAAGGGGCCGTCGCCCTGGCGCAACTCGATCGCCTCGCTGAATTCGCCCAGCACCGCTCGATGTTGGGTACGAGACTTTCCGAGCACTTGGCGGAAATCCAGGGGATCACGTTGCAGCGCATTGCTCCCGGCTCGAAGCATTCGTACTTCTTGTACCTGGTCAAACTAGACGTGGAAGCGTTTGGATGTCCGGCGGAGGAGTTTGTCGCGGCTCTCCAGCGCGAGGGCGTAAACGCCAAAGCCCGCTTGATCACCGGTGGCCGGCCGGTCTATCTGTATGACGTCTTTCAGAAACGCTCGGCGTATCCTTTTTCACATTACCCTTTCCAGTCGCAAGACACCGGGGTCGATCGCAGTTATCCGCGCGGCCTGTGTCCCGTCGCCGAGGACGCCTTCTCACGCTGGATTACGCTGGAATTGACGGAGAATTACAACGAAGAGAACGTAGACGAGATCGCCTTTGCCATCGCTAAAGTTGCACACCATCTGGCGCGGCGGCCCGAGCCGTCGCACAGCCGGTGACGAGTGACGGCGCCTGATCCTGGAAAGCGCAGGTCGCGCGTCCGTTGGTCGATTGGTGCGCTCCTGTTCGCCTCCACCATTATCAATTACATCGACCGCCAGACGCTCAGCGCTCTCGCGCCGATCCTGAAAATTCACTTTCACTGGACCAACTCCGACTTCGCATCTCTGTTGATCGCCTTTCGGCTGGCGTACACGATCATGCAGGGGGTTGGCGGCCGATTGATCGATGTTCTGGGGTCGCGTCTCGGCTTCGCGCTGGTGGTCGCGTTCTATTCGGTCGTCGCCATGACGACCTCCTTTGCCCAGGGACTCGGCAGCTTTCGGATTTTCCGATTTCTGCTGGGACTGGGCGAAGGCCCGAACTTTCCCGGAGCCGCGAAGACTGTTGCCGAATGGTTCCCGAGCCGCGAGCGTGGCTGGGCGGTGGCACTTTTCGACAGCGGAACGTCTATCGGAGGCGCCGTGGCGCCGTTCATGGTATTGTACGCGTACAAGTTTCTGGGAACTTGGCGGCCTGCTTTTGCGCTCACCGGTTGCTTGGGGCTGATCTGGCTGATCGTCTGGCTGCGCTTCTACCGCGATCCGGTGAGCCACCCGAAGGTATCGGCCGAAGAACTGGCATACATCCGGGAAGGCCGTTCCAATCCAGTGCAGGCCGGTCCCGCCCCGCGATGGCGCGACCTGCTTCGCTACCGTCAGACTTGGGGCATCGTTCTCGGGCGGTTTCTGCTCGATCCGTTCTGGTTCTTCATCGCCGAATGGTTCGCGCTTTATCTTTCGAGCAAGGGCTTCCGCCTGGAGTTCAGCATTCTGGGCTTCTGGATGCCGTTCCTGGGCGCCGATCTCGGAAATTTCGCCGGTGGCGGGTTGTCGAGTTACTGGATCTCGCGCGGCTGGCCCACCGGCAAGGCGCGCCGCACGGTGCTCCTCATCTTCGGGCCGAGCATGGTGTCGCTGGTGTTCGTCCTTTACACGTCGAACTACTTCCTCGCGCTCCTGCTGTTTGCTTACGCTTCATTCGCTTACGCTGCCTGCTCGACCATGTTTCTGTCATTACCCACAGATGTATTTCACTCCCGCGCCGTCGGTACCGTTGCCGGGATGGCGGGAACTGGGGCCGGCATCGGCACCATGATCTCGACTTACGTGATCGGCCGCGTCACCGATGTGACTTCTTTCGCCCCGGTGATTGCGGGCGCGGCGATCATCCCCTGCCTGGCGACGTTGGTGTTCGTCAGTCTCGTGCGTTCATCCAAACGGCCCGATCCGCGAGGGCTGCTCCAGGACTTTTGAAGCTACAAACTTAGAACAGCACCTTGAGTGAGAACTGGAGAATCCGCGCATCGTTCGCGGTGGCCGTGAGCTGTCCGAAACTGCCCGTTCCGACCAGGTTGCCTGGATTGTTCAGATTCGGATCACCCGGATTGTCCAGATTCGGGCGGTTGAACAGATTGAAGAACTCGCTGCGGAATAGCAGCTTGCCGCCTTCTCCCCGGAAGCGAAGTGGGAAGGCGCGTGACACCGAGAAATCCACGTTCGCAAAGCCAGGGCCAACCAGAGAGTTGCGTCCTAAGGTTCCGTAGGTGCCAGGAGCGGCCTGCGTGACGGCGCTGGTGTTGAAATATTCGGCGATCTGCGCTCCCCGGCTCCGCGAGCTGGAGAGTGCCACCTGGCCGATGACATCCGCATTGGCGGTCCCGGCGCCGGCCACTGCGTCGTCGGTGCTGTATATGCTGAACGGGCTTCCGGATTGCAGCGTGATGATTCCACCCGCCTGCCAATCGCGCAGGATCGCGCTGGC
>Ga0326727_10022002_pt1 | contig 12385 bp, 8 predicted proteins | sample MB2enrmetagenome_FD_207643 | JGI IMG/M metagenome (GOLD analysis project Ga0326727, IMG submission 207643) | Lab enriched peat soil microbial communities from McLean, Ithaca, NY, United States - MB29MY | ecosystem: Environmental > Terrestrial > Soil > Wetlands > Peat | place: USA: New York...
TGGGCCTCGGGCCGCGCCCCCTGGAAGTCCTGGTAGTCCGAAAGGCCCCGGATTCGTCGATCTTGAACTGCTTCTGTAAATGGGTCGAGCCCAGACAGGGAACACCAGTTCAGCCGGTAACACCAAAGTTGCAGAACCGATGATCGACTTTATTATCCCCCCCGCACAACTATCTCTCTAGCCTTGTGTCTGCGTAATGGGACGGGCGAGAGCAGCTTGATCGATTCTCCGGCCGCTCAATACAAGTGATTCAGGCGATGACTCCGTAGGTGAGCGCGCCCAGGCAATCAGCATTCCTTCCTGGGAGAGTGGCACTGTTGCCAACTCGGCGCTCGTTCCCAATAAGCTGCGGAGCACGCAGAAAGCGATGTGTCCTATGTCGTCTTCTAAGCTCCTCGGCAAACTTCCGCTCTGTCTTCTCTCTCTCGTTGCTGCCTCGCTCTTCGCCGCGGGCTGCGGTTCGGGTTCCACCGCCAGCACCGCCACGGGACCAGCCGGCGCGTCCTTCGTGGTCGGCACCGATGCTCCCATGGCCTCCGTCACCTCGTTCGCTGTACAGTTGACCAGCGTCAACGCCATCGACGCCAAGGGAGACACCGTATCGCTGGTCAGCGGGTCGCCCACCGTCGACTTCGCCCGCTTCAACGGCCTGCAGACCATGCTCGACATGAACGACGTTCCCGCCGGCACCTACACCAGCGTGAAGATTACGCTGGGCTCCGCGACCCTCGGCTACCTCAACACGGTCTCCGGCTCCGCGCCCACCATCGTCACCGAACCCGCGACCCTCACCACCTCCACCGTCAACATCACTCTCGCCTCGCCGCTGGTTGTCACCCAGTCGGGATCGCCCGTCGGCCTCAACCTCGACCTCAATCTGCGCAAGTCCATCCTGGTCGACGGCAACGGCAACATCACCGGATCGGTCACGCCCACCTTTACCGTCGGCTCGGTTGCCATCGGCGACGCCGGCGCCTACATCGACGAGTTTGACGCAGCCGTCGTCAGCGTCAACACTTCCGCGCAGTCCTTCGTCGTCCAGGGCCCGCACGGCCGCCAGTTCACGGTCAACGTCACCGGCAACACCGAGTGGGAGAACAGCGAGAGCATCAGCTCGCTCACCACCAGCAGCATCGTGGCCGTCTCCGGCGTGCTCGATAAGGCGGACGCCACCATCGACGCGGACGAGGTCGCCATCCTCTCGCAGAACGGCTTTTACGCCACCGGCCAGGTCACCTACGTGACTCCGGCCACGGGAACAGCCACCAGCTTCGACCTGTACGTGCGCGGGCTGTTGCCCACCACCACCAGCCTCGTTCTAGGGCAGATTGCGACGGTGGATGTAAGCAGCAATACAAACTACTTCATCTACCGGGCGCACAACACGCTCAGCCAGTTCCTCTTCAATGACGCCAACATGCTGGCTGGCCAGGATGTCGCCATCGGCGGACCGGCGTCGGCAGTCTCCGGCTCCACGGTCACGCCCACACGCGTGGTGCTGCGCCACTGGGGCTTCAACGGCACCTTCGTCGCAAGCTCCATCAACTCGACTGCCGGGACCTTCCAGATGACGATCAACGGCTTTGCCGGGCTGCTGGTTCCGCAGACCGTGACTGTCTACACCTCCGGCATCACAACCTTCCGCAACGGTTTCAGTGCACTCAGCAGCGTCACAGGCAACGTGCGCGTGGTCGGCCTGCTGGTCAAGGACCCCACTTCGGGAAATACCGTGCTGATTGCCCGCTATGTGGATGTACTCAACTAAGCGGCGCGGCACAAAGCAACGCCGCACTTGCAAATCAATCGCCGCAGTCAGGATCCCTGGTTGCGGCGATTCTATGCCTGCCGGAGTCTCCGTCAGGCGAATTCGCTCATTGCGGTGGGATGTGAATCTGCTTGTGGGATTTCGCCGCAGCAGCGTGTCATTGCCCTGACACGGTAGAATGTTGCGCATGGAAACTATCCAATACAACCTGCCGCAAAGCCGCATCCCTCTCGCCTGGTACAACATTGCAGCCGACCTGCCAAAGCCCATGGCGCCACCCCTGCACCCCGGAACGCTGAAGCCGCTCGGCCCCGACGATCTCGCGCCGCTCTTTCCCATGAGCCTCATCCTGCAGGAGGTCAGCACCGAGCGCGAGATCGAGATTCCCGGCCCGGTGCGCCAGGTCTACGCGCAATGGCGTCCCTCGCCGCTGATCCGCGCGCGCCGCCTGGAGAAGGCGCTGGACACGCCCGCCCACATCTATTACAAGAACGAGGGCGTCAGCCCGGCCGGCTCGCACAAGCCCAACACCGCCGTTCCCCAGGCCTACTACAACAAGATCGACGGTACCAAACGCCTCTCCACCGAGACCGGCGCGGGCCAGTGGGGATCGGCGCTGGCCATGGCCTGCGCGTTCTTTGGAATGGAGTGCAAGGTCTACATGGTGCGCGTCAGTTACGACCAGAAGCCCTACCGCCGCGCCCTGATGGAGGTCTTCGGCGCATCCGTCACCGCCAGCCCCAGCACGGAGACCCAGACCGGCCGCGCAATCCTGGCCGAGCATCCCGACTCCAACGGATCGCTGGGCATCGCCATCTCCGAGGCCGTCGAGATCGCAGCTTCAGACCCGCACACCAAGTACGCGCTGGGCAGCGTCCTGAACCACGTCATGCTGCACCAGACCGTCATCGGGCTGGAGGCAATCGAGCAGATGGCGCTGGCCAATGACGAGCCCGACGTGATCCTCGCCTGCACCGGCGGCGGATCGAACTTTGCCGGATTGACGATGCCGTATATCGGCCGCAACCTCAAGGGCCAGAGCCACGCTCGCATCGTCGCCGTCGAGCCCGCCGCCTGCCCCAGCCTCACCAAGGGCCCGTTCACCTACGACTTCGGCGACACCGGCCACCTCACGCCGCTGGTCAAGATGCACACCCTCGGCAGCACCTTCATGCCGCCGGGAATCCACGCCGGCGGCCTGCGCTACCACGGCATGGCGCCGCTGGTCTCGCACGTCAAGGACCTCGGCCTCATCGAGGCCACTGCGGTGCATCAACTCGACGCCTTCGCCGCCGGAATTCAGTTCGCCCGCGCCGAGGGAATCGTCCCCGCACCGGAATCGAACCATGCGATTGCGGGCGCAATCTATGAGGCGCTCGAGGCCAAGCGCGAGGGCAAGTCGCGCACCATCCTCTTCAACCTCTCCGGCCACGGCCACTTCGACATGCAGTCCTACATCGCCTACCAGGCAGGGAAGTTGGAGAACTACGAGTACCCCGCCGAGGAGATCGCCATGGCCCTCGCCGGCCTGCCCACGGTGCTGTGAGAAGCCCTGCGGATGTGTTGCGCGAAACGAAATGACGGGTGCCCCATCCATCGCAGTCTCATCGCGATGGGTGGGAAGTAAGCATTATTAGTGAGTAGAATCTCTACGCTCAGACCACCGGCTTGAACCGCAGTTCCAGCCCATCCGCCTTCACCGTCACATCAACCTCTTCGAGCGACTTTGCAAGCCACGTCGCCGCGCGCAACTGCGCCGCCGGGTGCGTCCCCAGCACGCCGAGCACGCGGCATCCCGCAGCCAGGCCCCCGCCAACGCCGGAGGGCGCGTCTTCGACCACGATGCACTCCGCGGACGCGAACCCCAGCAGCTCCGCGCCGCGCCGGTACGGCTCCGGATCGGGCTTGCCGCGCTCCACCATTTCGCCGCTGATGTAGTTCGCGGGGACCGGCAATCCCGCCGCCGCAAGCCGGCCAATCAGAAGCCGCCGCGTCGCCGACGACACCACCGCCCAACGCTCTGGAGGCAGCCGCGCCAGCAGCGCCTTCACGCCCGGCAGAGCCCTCAGGTCGGCCGTGTCCACCAGCTCCAACTCCTCGATCGCGTTTAGCCCTTCGGCCACCTGCGCCTCGTTGAACTCCGGTTTCAACATGCGCACAATGTCCACCGCGCGCGTGCCATGCGGCACCTGAAACTGCGCTGCATTGGGCACGCCGTACAGCTTGCACCAGCGCTGCCAGCAGCGCACCACCGATCCGGTGGAGCTGATCAGCACGCCATCCATGTCGAAGAGCAGCCCCCTGGTCTCGACCGTCAACAACTCATTCGCATTCTTCGCAGCCGTCTCGCTCAAGCCGCACGCCTCTCCAGCACAAACGCGCGCGCCGCCTCGAGAATCGCCGTCACCGAATCGGTCGAACAGCTCTCGCAGTAGACCCTCAGCAGCGGCTCCGTGCCCGATGCGCGCAGCAGGAGCCACGTCTCCGCCGCATTTTTCTTTGTCGCTGCGGCAGGATTGTCGAGGAAGAATTTAATCCCGTCCATCGTCTCCACGCGCAGAATCTTCATCCCAGCCATCGTGTTGCCCGCAACCAGCGCGCCCGCGCGCGCAATCGCCGACTGCTTCATCTCCTCGTCGAGCTGCATGTCGATGCGCCCGTACTGGTGCTCGCCGAACTCCTCCTGCAGCGCGGCCACCAGTTGCCCCAGCGTCTTCTTCTCGTCGGCCATCACGTTGGCCAGCAGCAGCGAGTTCAGCAGCCCGTCGCGCTCCGGCAGGTGGCGGCTGATGCCGATGCCGCCCGACTCCTCGCCGCCGATCAGGACCTCGCCCTGCAGCATCAGGTCGCAGACGTACTTGAAGCCGATGCCGTGTTCATGCAGCGTGCGCCCGTACTTCGCCGCGATGCGGTCGATCATCTTGGTGGTGTTGAATGCGCGGGTCACATCGCCCGGCCATCCCTTGCGCGTCAGCAGCCAATAGAGCAGCACCGCGAAGACCTTGTGCGCATCGACCACGTTGCCGTGCTCATCCACCGCGCCGATGCGGTCGGCGTCGCCGTCGGTGATGAACCCGGCGTCGCACTTCTCCGCCACCACAGCCAGCTGCGACGCGCGAATGTGGGGCAGGATCGGTTCCGGATTGATCCCCGGAAACAGAGGGTTCAGCTCGCTGCGTATCTCGACAAACGGAATCCCCGCGCGGGTAAAGATTCCCGCAATCACGCCGCGTCCGCATCCGTACATGCAGTCGATGAGGAACTTGTAGCCCGACCGGCGAATCGCTTCCAGGTCGACAAACTTCGCGATCGCCGTAATGTACTGCGGATTGAAGTTCACCTCCTCGATCTTCGCCGGGACCGCGGCGTCGGGCAGAGGATCGCCCAGATAGCTCTCGATGGATGCCATGATGGAGGGGCTGCCCGAGCCGCCGTAGCTCGCCTTGTACTTCACGCCGTTCCACTCCGCCGGATTGTGGCTGGACGTGATCATCACGCCGCCCGCCGCCTTGCGCCCGCGCACCGCATAGCTGAGCGCCGGGGTCGGCGCAATCTCCGAACCCAGCGCCACCGGAATCCCCGCGCTGGCCAGCACATCGGCCGCCACGCCCGCGAACGAGCGCGAGCCGAAGCGCGTGTCGTAGCCGATGCACACGCCGCGCTTTGACTCCTCGTGCTTCAGAACGTAGTGCGCGATCGCCCGCGCCGCCACGCGCACGTTGGCATAGGTGAAGTCGTCGGCAATAATGCCGCGCCATCCATCCGTCCCGAACTTCACCGCCGTTGTCGTCTCCGCCATCTCTTCCTTGAAAGGGACGGGCTTTAGCCCCTGTGGGGAAGCTCGCGCCCAACGAATTCCCTCAACCATACAGCCCTTGAATCTGCCTTCTTCAGATCAGATCGTAGCGGCCCCGAGCCTTCAGCTCCGCGACCACCTTGCCCACGTCCTGCGACCTCGCGCGCGTCGTGATCAGCAGCGCGTCCGTGGTCTCGACCACCACCAGGTCGCTTACGCCGATCAGCGCCACAACCTTGCCCAGGGCGTACACATAGTTGCCCTGCGCATCGATGATGACGCTCTGCGTGCTCGCTCCATCGCTCACATTCTCCGTCGCAGGGCCTCCCGGCTTATACCCTGCCCTATGCTCGTAAAGCGCGGCCCACGAGCCCAGATCGTTCCAGGCAAAGTCCGCCGGCAGGCAGTAGATCTCCGACCCCATCTCGCCCTTGGCCGAGCGCGGCTCCAGCACCGCGTAGTCGATGCTGATCTCCTGGCAGAGCGGATACACTTCGGCGAAGACGCGCTTGAACTGCGCAGGCGAAGCTGCATGGGCCGCGGCGATCTTCTCCAGCAGCGGCGTCATCGCCGGGCAATACTCGCGAATGGCATTGGCAAGCGTGCGCGCTCTCCACAGAAAAATTCCGCCGTTCCACGCGTAGTTGCCCGAGGCGACAAACTCCTCCGCTTGCGCCAGTTTGGGCTTCTCCGTAAACCGCTTCACGCGGCGCACCGCCACATCGCCGCAGGGCACGGTTGCGGCATCCACCACGTCGCCCAGTTCGATGTAGCCAAATCCCGTCTCCGCCCGCGTCGGCGGCACGCCCAGCACTACAATCCGCTCGCCGCTCGCCGCCAGCTTTACGCCCGCCCGAATGATCTCACTGAAGCGGACATGGTTCCGGATCACATGGTCGGATGGAAAGACGCCGATCACCGTCTCCGGCGCCGCAGTCTCCAGCAGAAACGCCGCCAGTGCGCACGCCGGCGCCGTATTGCGCGCCACCGGCTCCCCCAGGATCCTGTCCCGGCCCACCTGCGGCAACTGCTCCGCAATCACCGAGGCCAGCAACTTGTTGGTGAAGACCCACACATCCTCGGCCGCGGCCAGGGGAAGCAGCCGGTCCAGCGTCTGCTGGATCATGGTCCTCTCGCCATCCAGCGCAAGCACCTGCTTGGCGTGTGCCCGCCTGCTCCTCGGCCAGAAACGCGTTCCGCTGCCACCCGCCAGAATCATCGGGGCAAACCGTGGCCCCGCCTTACCGTTCGCAAAATCCATAGACCCCCATGTTAGTGGAAAAATGCTGCGTCGTCCGGCAATATGCGGCCCGGTTCCTACTCTGCCACCTGCGAGGGCCTGCGCAGAGACGCCTAGCTCAACTGGCTGAAGTACTCGCCCATCCGCTTCACGCCCTCGTCCACCACCCCGGCAGAGGCCGCGTACGAGAGCCGGATGTGGTCTTTCGTCCCGAAGGCCTCGCCCGGAACCACCACCACGCGCGCATCGCTCAACAGCTTCGCAGCCACGTCCGACGCTGTCTTCAGGCCGCCCTTGCCGAAGAACGCGCTCACATTGGGATACACATAGAACGCGCCCTGCGGCACCGAGCAGCTCAGCCCTGGAATCGTCTTCAGCCCCGCCAAAATCCGGTCGCGCAGCTTCAGGAAGTCGGCCCGCATATCGGCCACGCACTGCTGCGGGCCGGTCAGCGCGGCAATCGCCGCCTTCTGCACAAAACTGGTTGTGTTCGACGTGCTCTGCGACTGCAGCTTGCTCATCGCCGAAATAATCTGCTTCGGCCCCAGGGCAAAGCCCGCGCGCCAGCCCGTCATCGCGTAGGTCTTCGACAGCGAGCCGAGAATCACCACGTGCTCTTTGCAATCCGTGAACGTCCCGCCGCTCACCGGCGCGCCCGCATAGGTCAGGTACGCGTAGCACTCGTCCAGAAGCAGGTAGATGCCGCGCCCCTGCGCCAGGCGAACGATCGCCTCCAGGTCCGCCGCCGACACCACCGCGCCCGAAGGGTTCGACGGCGTATTCAGGATGATCGCCTTGGTCTTCGGCGTAATCGCCGCCTCGATCATCTTCGCCGTGATGCGGAAGTCCTCGCGCTCGTCGCTCTCGACATACACCACCTTGCCGCCCGCGTACTCGATGATGTCCTTGAACGAGACCCAGTAGGGCACCGGCAGCACCACCTCGTCGCCGTGGTCCACCAGCACCTGGATGGCGTTGAACAGGGCCAGCTTGCCGCCAGTGGTAAAGACGCACTCGTCGATGGCATAGCTGGAGCCGAAGTCGGCGGCGTGCCGCTCCACCACCGCCTTGCGCACCTCGGGAATGCCGGGCACCGCCGTATAGCGCGAGAAGTTCTTCTCGATCGCCTCGATCGCCGCGTCCTTGATGTGCGGCGGCGTGTTGAAGTGCGGTTCGCCCGCGCCGAAGTTGGCCAGGTCGATCCCCGCCGCCTTCATCTTCAGCGCCTCCGCTGTGATCGCCATGGTCGCTGAAACTTCAATCCGATTGATCCGGTCCGTCAAACCCTTGGTCATGGTTGCGCTCATGCCTTCCAGTCTCGCAGATTTACCCGCCAAGATAAAGCATTGAGATGACCGTTGGGCCAGTTTGAACTCCGCGTCGAACGAAGTTACCTATAACCCCTTTTTGCAGGAAGTTCGTTTCAGATTCATGCAGTAACCCTGCGGGACCGCCCGTTGCATCGAGGATGCGTCGCATGTGGAGAAGTGGGAAGCGCGGAGCGGTTTCCTCTTCTCCACTGGCACAATAAACGTCGGGCGCTCCATGAGCATGGAACGGGTTATCCTGAGTTCAGCCGACGAAGCTCGCTTCCCTTCAGCGCAGACTTCGGTACGCCGGCATCGCACATGGATGGAGGTCCGATCATCAGCAGACCACGACCGGGTAAACAATCGAAAACCACCGCAAATGTTTGGTTGCGCCCGAATCGTTGGACGGGACTGGCCATCATCCTTGTGGCTGCTTTACTCGCAATGGGCCCGCTCCTCTGGCGTGGTTCCTCCTCCCTCGGCAACGACCTCGGCTTCCACTTCCTCTCCTGGATCGATGCCAGGCAGGGCATGTCGATGGGCTTCCTCTATCCGCATTGGGCCTATAGCCCGAACTTCGGAGCGGGCGAACCTCGATTTGTTTTTTATCCCCCGATCAGCTGGATGGCGGGAGCTATTTTGGGAATGCTCTTGCCGTGGAGTGTTGTTCCGCTCGTTCTCTCCATTCTGTTGCTTGCCGCAACCGGTCTGGCCGTTCGCGCGTTGGCCAGAGAGACCATGGCGGATGGACCGGCAACTTTGGCGGGTTGTGCTGCAATCTTCCTCGGTTACGCGTTGTTCAACGTCTATAAACGCTGTGCCTTCGCAGAGATGGCGGGGGGATTTTGGATGCCTTTGCTGCTTCTTTTTGCGTTGCGCAGGCATAATCCTTCGGGCAACTTCTGGGAACGCGCCTTCGACGGCTCGGCCGCGCCGTTGGCGCTGATTGTGGCCGGGATCTGGCTCAGCAACGGCCCAGTGGGAATCATGGCTGCCTATCTGCTGGCTGCCGTCGCGCTGGTCTCTGCTGGGATGGAAAAGTCGCTGGTGCCGGTGCTGCGCGCCGCTGTGGGCACGATCTTGGGAATGGGGCTGGCGTCGCTCTATCTGATTCCAGCCATCTGGGAAAGAAAGTGGGCAAGCATTCAGTTGGCCTTCACCCTCAGTCATTCTGTGGTGGAAAACAACTGGCTCTTCGCCCGTCATGCCGATCCGGGTATGCTTTCTCACGACGTGTTTTTGATCCAGGTCTCACTGGTCGCTGTCGCGATGCTCGTGGTCGCCTTCGCCGGAGGCGCGATTGCCTGGTTTCGCGGCGTCGTGCCCGGTGAGCGCAGATGGTGGCTCCCGCTGGCTCTCATTCCGCCGGTAGTCCTGTTCCTGCTGCTTCCGGTCTCGCTGCCAGTTTGGTATGGTTTGCCGGAGTTGCGCACGCTACCGTTTCCCTGGCGCTGGCTCGTGGTTCTCGAAGCTCCGATGGCGATATGTTTTGCCTCGGCCGCCTGGTTCGACCGCAGGGCCCTGCGCATTCCCATGCTGGCCGCGTGTGCGGCCCTCTTTATGGGAATCAGCCTGGCGGCATTCCCGGTGTGGTTTGTCGAAGGCACGTCGCTTGAAGCCTCAATCCAGAAATCCGTGCGAGAGGACGTCGGCGTTCTTGGCCAGCCCGAATACGCGCCGCCCGGCATTCGATTTCCGCTGGTGGACCGCATCGTGCATAGCGCCTGCCTGCTGGACAGTCCGCCAGACGCGACACTCCAGAGTGAAGCCAGCTCAGCTCCTGCGTGGGACGGGGAATCAGCCAGTTGCAACAGTTCCTCCTGGCAGGAAGCCATGTTGATCGGAGATTCGTCTCAATCGGATGCAGCCCCATATATGCAGGAACAGAAACAGATCATGGGAGTCGCCGAACACGCCGGTTACCTCATCTTGCGGCTGCGATATTACCCGGCATGGGGCGTAAAGGTGAATGGAATTCCGGTGACGCCGAGGGCCGAGCGAGAACGCGGCTTGATGGCCGTGCCGGTACCGCAGGGAAAGGTTCAGGTATCGGTTGATTGGACAACAACCGGCGATGTAGTGGCGGGGCGCTGGGTGAGCGCATCTGCATTGCTTCTGCTCACAGGTTTGTATTCCTTCGAGCGGAAACGATTGCGGTCTCATTCAAACATGGGCAGTGCAAGTTCGTTGGTCGCCAATGCGGAACCAAAGCCGCGCAACGTCATACCGTCAGTGCGGACAGGCAGCCGAAATACGCCGTCCAGCAAGAAGCCGAAAACCATCAAACGGAAATAAGTTCGCAGTAAGCCAATTGGATGGACACGCAAGACTGCATTCGCAGGCACACAAAAAACTATGCTGAAGGGTACTTGGAGGTATCGCTTCCGGGAGATGAAAATCGTCTTTGCAAAGCTCTCCTCAAAGCTAGAGGCTCCTGCGCTGCGGCTTCGCCCCTACACAATCCTGCCGTCGCGGATGTGCACCGACCGGCTGGCGTACGCGGCCGCCTCCGCGTTGTGCGTGATCATCAGGATCGTCTGGCCCGTGCGCTCGTTCAGGTCCTTGAGCACGCCCAGCACGGCGGCCGAGCTCTGGCTGTCCAGGTTGCCCGTCGGTTCGTCGGCCAGCAGGATGGCCGGCTGGTTCACAATGGCGCGCGCAATGGCCACCCGCTGCTGCTGCCCGCCGGAGAGCGCCCGCGGCTTGTGCTTCAGGCGGTCCTGAATCCCCAGCAGCTTCAGCACCTCCGCGAACTCCGGCGTGAATTTTGTGCTTCGCCCGCCGATGAACTCCACGATCTTGATGTTGTCCTCGGCGGAGAGCGTCGGCAGTAGGTTGTACTTTTGGAAGACGAAACCCACGGTCGTCTTGCGCAGGTCCGTGCGCTCGCGGTTCGACATCAGCGCCAGGTCCTTGCCGTCGATCACCACCGTCCCCGCGCTGGCCGGAGTCAGTCCCCCCAGGATGTGAAACAGCGTCGATTTGCCCGAGCCCGACGCGCCCACAATGGCCACAAACTCGCCGCGCGCAATCTCCAGGTCCACGCCGCGCAGCGCATGAACATCCACATCGCCCACATGGTAGACCTTGGTCAGCCCATGCACTTCGATGATGGGCTCCGTCCCCGTTCGCGCTGGCCTCTCAGCCCCCGTCCTCACCGCACTCTTACTCATACGAAAGCGCCTCGGTGACATCCTGCTTCACGGCCTTCACTCCGGGAACGATCACTCCCAGCATCGCGCCCACAATCGCAATCCCGCCCGCATACGCCCACCACTCATACACCGTCTCCTGCACCAGGCTGGCCGGCACGGCGTGCTGCATCAGCCACTGCGTCCCGTAGGTCATGGCGATGCCCACTCCGGTGCCCAGGACCGCCAGCAGCACTGTCTCGCGCAGCAGCAGGCCCAGCACCAGAGCCGAAGAGCCGCCCACCGCCTTGATGATCCCAATCTCCCGCGTCCTCTCCAGCACCGCCGTATACATCGCCATGAAGACCACGATGAAGCCCACGATCACCGCAACCGAAATCACAACCCAGATGAAGTCCTTCAGCATCCCCACATTGCTGATCGAATACATCGAGGTCAACTCCTCCATGGTGAGAATCGGATAGTCCGGCAGCTTGGCCTTCAGGTCGCTCACCACCTGGTCGGCCAGTTTGGGATCGTCCAGCTTCCCGTAGATCACGGTCACGTGGCCGGGGCTTCCCATCAGCGCCTGCAGCGTGGAGAGCCGCACGCAGATGCGCGCCAGCTTGCCGCCCTCGAAGATGCCCGAGACCTTCCAGTCGTGGTTGACCAGGCGCAGCGTATCGCCCACATGCAGGTGCTTCTGCTGCGCGTAGTATCTGTCCACGCTCACGTCGTCGTCGCCCGCCGGATCGCCGCCCGCAAGATAGGTGAACCCGCCGCTCATCTTGTTGAACGCGGCAAAGTCGAGTCCGGTAATCGAGTCGGGGAAGGTCAGGCTCTGGATGGCCGTTCCCGTGGCCAGCGCCACGTGCGGCTGCTGCATCATCAACGCCACATACTTGTCGCTGATCGGCGCGGAACTGAGCGACGACATCACGGTGGAGTTGGGCGGCCGCATCACGATGTCCGCGCCCACTCCGCGCGCCCGCGCCGCCGTCGAGTCCAGCGTGCCATAGCTGACGCCCACCAGGGTCAGGATCATCGTCACTTCCACCGCAATCGCCAGCACGCTCAACAGGGTCCGCACCGGCCGGTGGGTCAGGTTCGCGAAGATCAGCTTGTTCAACACAATCGTTAAGT
>Ga0326727_10022003_pt1 | contig 12384 bp, 11 predicted proteins | sample MB2enrmetagenome_FD_207643 | JGI IMG/M metagenome (GOLD analysis project Ga0326727, IMG submission 207643) | Lab enriched peat soil microbial communities from McLean, Ithaca, NY, United States - MB29MY | ecosystem: Environmental > Terrestrial > Soil > Wetlands > Peat | place: USA: New York...
TCGCCCGAGAAGGCGGCGCTGGCGAACCGGGCGTCGCCCGGAAACACGAAGTCGCGGAAGTCGATGACGGTATTGTCAATCGCAATTGACTTGACAGGAGGCTCGCTTGCCTCAGCCTTGGCGTCATCCCGGCCAAGCGAAGCGCGAGCCGGGATCGTATCAGGTTGAAGTGCCTCGTCTTTTGCGATCCCGGATACGGCGCAAGCGCCGTTCCGGGATGACGAGGCCCCCCTTAAAAGAAAGAGGCAGCGGGAGAAGTCGGCGGCGGCTTTATCCAGCCAGGCTTGAGTTTCGGAATTCCCGCCTGTCTCGGGTTCCCAGAAATGTTCGCGGCGCGAGACCCATGCGCCGGACGCCTCCAGCGCTTTGCGCTCCGCGAGCAGGGGCTCGGCCCAGGCGTTCCAATGCGCCTTCGCGGCCTCATGCGCGATTTCGCTGGCCTCATCCTCGTCTTTGCCCTCGGCCAAAGCGGCGGCCCGCGCCTCCGAGCGCTTCGCCTCGCACTGCAGAAACAGCGCAACCGTTTCGTCCCGCGTCATGCCCCGCCTCCGCCCCGCGCCTCACCGCACGCAATCACGAGCGCGAATTAGTTGCTTCGACGGCGGCGGGATTGTGGCGAAGGCGGGGCGGCGCCGTGGAACTATCAACCTCCGCGCGGCGCAGTGCGAAGCGGCGATACGCTTGCTCTCAGCCATTGCGGGCGGGCAAAAAAGCGCAGGCTCTCTCCAAACGCCCCGCTTGACAGGCGGCGCCGAAACGTGTCTTTGGCGCAACGAACCGTGATTGGCCAAGCTTTCAACACGCCATCATTCTTAATGCGAGTGACGCCGCGAGCCGCATGACGTTTGCATTCACATTTCCGGGGCAGGGCAGCCAGGCCGTGGGCATGGGCGAGACCCTCGCACAAAATTTCGAAGCCGCGCGCCGTGTGTTCGAAGAGGTCGACGAGGCGCTCTCCGATCATCTGTCCCGCACCATGTGGGAAGGGCCGGAAGCGACGCTGACGCTGACCGCGAATGCGCAGCCTGCGCTGATGGCCGTGTCGCTCGCTGCATTCTCCGTGCTGCGGCAGGAGTACGGCGCGGAGACGATCAAGCCTGTCTTCGCGGCGGGGCATTCGCTCGGCGAATATTCGGCGCTGGCTTCGACGGGAGCCTTCACGGTGGCCCAGGCTGCGAAGCTGTTGCGCCTGCGCGGGCAGGCCATGCAAGAGGCCGTGCCGCCGGGCGAAGGAGCCATGCTCGCGCTGCTCGGCGCGGAAATCGATCAAGCCGGGAAACTTGCCGCCGCGGCTGCCGAGGGCGATGTCTGCCAAGTGGCGAACGATAACGCTCCCGGCCAAGTCGTGATCAGCGGCGCGAAAGCCGCCATCGACCGCGCGCTGAAGATTGCGCCCGAACATGGCATCCGCCGCGCCGTGCCGCTTCCTGTCAGCGCACCCTTTCATTGCGCGCTCATGAAGCCCGCCGCAGATCGCATGGCGGAAGCGCTCGATGCCCTGGCTCTTGACCCGCCAAGCGTTCCCATCGTCAGCAATGTGAAGGCCGCGCCTGTCACGGACCCGCAAGAGATAAAATCTTTGTTGGTCGAACAGGTGACGGGTGTTGTGCGCTGGCGCGAATCCGTGGCCTACATTGTCGATCATGGTGCGGAAACGCTGTTCGAGATCGGCGCAGGCCGCGTGCTGACGGGCCTTGCCAAGCGCATCCGCGCGCAAGCAGACGGCCGCTCTGTGGGGTCGCCGGACGACATCAAGGCTTTCGGCGAATGGCTCAAGGCGCGCAGCGGAGCGTGACGGCAGGGAATGGAGTCGGTCCGATATGTTTGATTTGACCGGAAAACGCGCGCTCGTGACAGGCGCCTCTGGCGGCATCGGCGAGGCTGTGGCCGCCACGCTGCATCGGCAGGGCGCAACCGTTGCGCTGTCCGGCACGCGCCGGGAGAAGCTCGATGAGGTGGCCGCGAAACTCGGCTCGCGCGTTCATGTCCTTCCTTGCGATTTGCGCGACCGCGCACAGGTTGCCGCCCTGATCGGCCAGGCCGAAGCCGCCATGGGCCAGGTCGACATCCTCGTGAACAACGCGGGCGTGACCAAGGACAACCTCTTCATGCGCATGAAGGATGAGGAGTGGGACGAGGTCATCGCCATCAATCTCACTTCGGTGTTCGTTCTCTGCCGGAGCGCGCTAAGAAATATGATGCGCCGCCGCTCGGGCCGCATTATCAACATCACGTCGATCAGCGGCGTGATCGGCAATCCGGGGCAGGGCAACTACGCCGCTTCGAAAGCTGGGCTCGCCGGCATGACAAAATCGCTGGCGCGGGAGGTTGCACCGCGCGGCATAACGGCCAATTGTATTGCACCGGGATTTATCGAAACGCCGATGACGCAAGCGTTGAATGAAAAGCAGACGGAGGCGATCGCCAGCATGATCCCGGCCGGCGTCTTCGGAAAGCCGGATGACATCGCTGCTGCGGTCGTGTACCTCGCGAGCGAAGAGGCCCGTTACATTACTGGAGAGACGATCCACATCAATGGCGGGATGGTGATGGTCTGATCCGTCCTGACACGCGGGCTGGCTTTTGCCAGGGCGTTATTCTTGTTAAGGTGGAAAGAGGGTGCCGTCGCCTAAAAAGGGCTTCCACCCCCAAAGCTTCAGTGCTACCAGCCACCTCGCGCCCGGTGCAGCCTAAGTCCGATGTGTTGCGGCATTGAAAAATTACTGTGCTTAATCGAGTGAAGTTAGGCGCTTGATCACTTGGGGAAACCGTGAGGAAAACATGAGCGATATCTCGGACCGCGTTAAAAAAATCGTCGTCGAGCATCTTGGCGTTGAAGCCGATAAAGTCACCGAAAATGCCAGCTTCATCGATGATCTGGGCGCGGATAGCTTGGACACGGTTGAGCTTGTGATGGCATTCGAGGAGGAGTTCGGGGTGGAGATCCCCGACGATGCCGCCGAAACCATCCAGACCGTGGGCGATGCCATCCGGTTCCTGGAAACGCATTCCACGAAGGCTTGACGCCTGATGTCTCTGTAACGCGCTCGTACCTCCGCTTCGGCGAGAGATGCATCCGATCGAGTGGCGGCGCACGTTGCCTAATACAGCCGGAGGCAAGTTCGCCGTCCATTCGCCGCAAACGTCCGAGCGAACTTGGCTCCGACAAGCTGTGCTAGATTAGTAAGGTTGCTAGTACGCCTTGTCCGCGGGAAAGCCCGGAAGCGGCTGCTGCAAACGGGGCAGGATTTCCCGCGGGGCGCGTACTAAGCTCGTTGGGTTTGCATTGATCGGCGGAGAGCATGATGCGGCGGGTCGTTATTACAGGTTTAGGGTTGGTCACGCCGGTCGGTTGCGGCGTCGATTATGCTTGGTCTAACCTCCTCGCCGGCAAAAGCGGGGCGCGCCGCATCACGGAGTTCGACGTGTCCGATCTCGCTTGCCAGATCGGATGTATCATTCCGAGAGGGACAGGACCTGGCGAATTCAACCCAGACGACAGCATGGAGCCGAAAGAGCAGCGCAAGGTCGACGACTTCATCGTCTTTGCGATGGCTGCCGCCGATCAGGCCATCGCCGATTCCGGCTGGAAGCCGGAAAGCGAAGACGACCGCGTCCGCGCGGGCGTTCTGATCGGCTCCGGCATCGGCGGCCTCCAGGGGATCGAGCGCGGCGCAATGGTCTTGCACGAGAAGGGGCCGCGGCGCTTGAGCCCATTCTTCATTCCCGGCCGGCTCATCAATCTGGCGTCAGGCTATGTTTCCATCAAACATGGGCTCAAAGGTCCGAACCATGCTGTGGTGACGGCCTGTTCCACCGGCGCGCACGCGATCGGCGACGCCGCGCGCCTGATTGCGCTGGACGATGCCGAGGTCATGGTTGCCGGGGGCACGGAGAGCCCGCTCTGCCGTTTGGCGTTGGCGGGTTTTGCCTCCTGCAAAGCGCTTTCGACCCATTTCAACGAAGACCCCACGCACGCGTCGAGGCCTTACGACCGGGACCGGGACGGTTTCGTCATGGGCGAAGGCGCGGGCATTGTGGTGCTGGAAAGCTACGAGCATGCGAAGGCGCGCGGCGCGAAGATCTATGCCGAGATCATCGGCTACGGCCTGTCGGGCGACGCCTACCATATCACGGCTCCAGCGGAGAATGGGGATGGCGCATTCCGGTGCATGAAGGCTGCGATGAAGCGGGCGGGCATCGGGCCATCCGAAATCGACTACGTCAATGCGCATGGCACGTCCACGCCGATGGGCGACGAGATCGAGCTTGGGGCGGTCGAGCGGCTGTTCGGCAGTTCGGCCGCGGGTCTCACGATGTCGTCCACGAAGTCGGCGACCGGGCATCTGCTTGGCGCGGCCGGCGCGGTTGAAGCGATCTTCTCGGCGCTTTCCATCAAGCACAACGTCGCGCCGCCGACGCTCAATCTGGATAACCCCTCCGTCAATACGGCGATCGATCTCGTTCCGCACAAACCGAAGGATAAGCAGATCGATACGGTCCTGAGCAACTCCTTCGGCTTCGGAGGAACGAACGCAAGCTTGATCCTGCGCCGCGTCAGCTAGAAATGCGAGGCGAGGCGGAGCTTTCCTGCTCTTTCCAAGGGTAAAGCCGTGGCACGAGTATGGTGAGAGCAGTCGCCACGAGCAGCGCAGCCGCAGCGCCAACAGCGAAAAGCGACCATGTCGCGGGCTGAACGACGCCCAGCGCGATGATTACAAAAAGCAGCGGCAGGTCAAGGAAATGGGTGAAGGTTGGAAGGCCTTCGCCGCGCGCCGCCTGAAGCTCAGGCGTGAAACGGCCCTCCGCCAGCGCGATCTTCGTCAAACGCCGCAGCCGCATGAAATAGAGCCGCGTTATCGTGTTCCCCTCGATGAATTCGAACGCGAAAAGAACCACCATGCCGGCAAGCCAGGGCTCATCGAGGAAAGCCCATCCTCCGTGGAAGCGTACGATGAGCCAAGCGCCCGATGCGAGCAGGATCAGCGCGCCGGGCACGACGATGCCATCATAGAATACAGCGATGTTGCGGACCGCCTCGGCGAACCCGTGCAATTCGCGCAGCTGACGCGAGCGCAAGTCGGCCATCCATACGCCGATGAGGCCGCCGCCGATCAGCACCGCGCCCAGCACGTGCAAGTATTTCAAGATGCTATAGTCCACTGCGACCTCCTTTTCTGCCGCCGGCGCGGCCAAGCCGCATCCGGATTTCCCGCAGAAGGCTGCGAGCGGCCTGAATGTCTTCTGCGTCGATGCCCGCGACTAACTCCATCACCCATGGTCCCTGGCGCGCCATGGCTTCCTTGAAGGCGGCGGCGCCGCGCTCCGTGAGCAGCACAAGCTTTGCGCGCTCGTGGTGCGGGTTTGGCGCATACCGGATGAGCCCATCCTTTTCCAGCTCATTGGCGAGGCGCTGCACAGACTGGCGCGACAGCCCCATGTTGCGGGCGAGATGAGCGACCGGAAGAGGCGCCGGCGATAGCGAGATTGCGCCAAGCACCTGCCAGCGGGCGCTCGTCAGGCCGATATCCGCGACCAAGGCATCGCCCGACTCCAGGAGGCTGCCGTTCAGCCGGAACACCTCCAGGATGAGTTCGCTCACCGTCTCCACGAGCGCCGGGGATAGGCCGCTGTCTGCGTTTCGCATCTTGGCACCATCGTGCTATAATGACAGCAGGTTGTCAACTATCATTTCTCATTTATGCGCTCAAGTTCCCGCATGAGACCATGGAAGCACACTGTATTTTCTTGTATAATTTCCGTCGGGGAAAACTTCACACTGTTTTGCCACAATGCGTTGGTGTGTGGTCTCGTTGAGAGGCAAGAGTAAACTGGCTAAGAGTAAGCTGATCACATGGCGGGCGACGTTTACAACTCGAATGGGAACAGCCGTTATTCCAAACATAACACTGCCTATCGCGGGCAGCGAGATTACTCCGTTCTTCCGCGCAGCCCCTCGGAGGCGCTGGAGCCGGAGCGGGCGCCCGAGCCGCCTCAGGGCAGCAGGCAGCGGCGTCAGCATCCGCTTATAACGCTCTTCAACCGGCTGCTCACCTTCCTATTGCTCCTTCTGCCGACGATAGCGGGGCTTTTTTTCCTTGTGCGTCAAGAGTTTGATAGGGCAGGGCCAATCACCTATCCGACGGTGTTTGTCGTCGCCAAGGGCGAGGGAGTGACCGCGATCGCGCGACGCCTTGAACAGGATGGGCTCATCAACAGCGACAGCTTGTTGCCTGGGCGTTGGATCTTTTTCATCGCGTCCCGCCGTTTCGGAGTCTACAACAAGATCAAAGCTGGTGAATTCCATATCAAAGCAAGTGCCAGCGTCCGGGATATCTTGGACACACTCGTCGAAGGTAAATCTATCCTTTACAGCATTTCGATCCCGGAAGGATTGACCAGCTACCAGATCGTCGAGCGGCTGAAGAGCAATACCGATCTGGTCGGTGACATTCCGGAAATTCCGCCGGAAGGCAGCCTCCTCCCCGATACATACAAGTTTGCGCGCGGAACTTCACGCGATGAGCTGATCCGGCGCATGCAGGGCGAGCAGAAAAAGTTCCTGGAAGGGCTATGGCCAACCCGCTCGCGCGATCTTTCGCTGACCAAGCCCGAGGATGTGATCAATCTCGCCGCGATCGTGGAGAAGGAAGCGAGCCACGCCGACGAACGCCCTCGCGTTGCCGCTGTGTATCTCAACAGGCTGAAGAAGCGCATGCGCCTTGAGGCCGATCCGACCATCATCTATGGCGCGAGCGGCGGCAAGGGGAGCCTTGGCCATCCGATCCTTCGCAGCCAGCTCGACGACGAGGATAACCCTTACAATACCTACAGGAATTATGGCCTGCCGCCGACGCCCATCGCCAATCCCGGGCGAGCCGCCATCGAAGCGGTCTTGAAACCGGCAAAAACGGCCGATCTGTTTTTCGTCGCCGACGGCACGGGGGCCCACGTTTTTGCGGAAACATTCGCCGAGCACCAGCGCAACGTCGCAAAGTGGCGGCATATCGAGAAAACGCGCGAGGAGGAAAAGCCGGCCGCCCCCGAGACGGCCGGCGTTGCGGTGACGCTCGACAAGCTCCAGGTTGTTGAGATTCCCCTGCCGCAGCGCAATCCGCATCATTAGCCGGATGTTGAAACCTCTAAGAGCGTGGCTTCGTCCTTCGACAAGCTCAGGATGAGGCTGGGATTTATCGACCGCTTACACCTCATGGTGAGCTTGCCCAGCATCCTTTTTTCAGCATCCTGCTCTAGCCGGCTTCTGAACGCCGCCCCAAGAGCGGCGCTCTATCCAACGCAATCCACAGTTGCCGAAAAATGCGCTGGATCTTCGGCGCAAATCCTGAAACAAAATCCAAACCATGGGTGGGCTTCAAACGGGTCCAAGTGCCGGGCTGATATGAATCGTGTTTTTCGTGGAAGGCTCACCATGGCGAACGCCGGTCCATCGCCTTTGAGACGCGGGCTATGTTTCATCTTGTCGTCGCCATCGGGGGCCGGCAAAACGACGCTGGCGCGCCGTCTTCTTGCGGACGACGAAAGGCTGCAAAATTCCATTTCGGTGACGACGCGGCAGCCCCGTCCCAAGGAAGAGGAGGGCGTCGATTACTACTTCGTGTCGCGCGACCGGTTCGAGCAGCTGAAAAGCGCCGGTGAGCTTCTTGAGTGGGCGGAAGTTTTCGGCAATCTCTACGGGACGCCGGCCGGACCCGTGAAGGCCGCTCTCGCCGAGGGCAGGGACATTGTGTTCGATGTCGACTGGCAAGGCGCGGCCTCCATTGCGAGCTTGTTGCCGGACGATACGGTGCGCGTCTTCTTGCTTCCGCCCTCCGCTGGAGAGCTTTCGCGGCGCATATACGCCCGCGCGTCCGATCCAGGCCATGTGATCGAGGCCCGGCTTCAAGCCGCCGCTGCCGAGATTGCGCACTGGGCCGATTACGATTACGTGCTCGTCAATACGGATATCGAAGAAAGCCTCGCGGCGCTTCAGGCCATCCTCAGGGCAGAGCGCATGAAACGCCACCGCCAAGTCGGGCTGACGCAGTTTGTTTCGGCGCTCATGCCTGCCGATCCTGCCTTTGCTTCGCGAGATGACGGGCCAGACGGACAAAGTCCGGGATCGTGAGACGTTCCGCGCGCTGAGACGGATCGATGTCCGCGTCGCGCAACAGCGCGGCCGTGTCCGCTCCAAGCGCCGCCAGGCTGGATCGCAGCATTTTTCGCCTTTGCCCGAAGGCGGCCGCGGTGACTTCCTCCAGAATGGGGATCGGCGCGGCTTCGGCTGGCTCGTTTGCCGGAACGATTTCAACGAGCGCTGAGGAGACTTTCGGCGGCGGCGTGAAAACCGAGGGGGGAAGGCTGAAAAGAATGCGAGCCCGTGCGCGATATTGGGTCAGAACGGCGAGCCGCCCGTAGCTTTCAGCCGCAGGTTCGGCGACAAGGCGCTCGGCGACCTCGCGCTGTACCATGACAACGAGCTTGTCGAACCATGGCGGCCAGCGCTCCTCCGTAAGCCATGAAACGATGAGCGGCGTCGCGATATTGTAGGGCAAATTGGCGACGATGCGCGTCGCGCCGGTTTCGCTGGCGATTGCTGGATAATGTGCATGGAGGGCATCGTTGAACAGCGTCTGAAGGCGGCCTTCGCTTCGCTCTTCGATTTGCGCCAGCGCCGGACGAAACCGCTCGTCGCGCTCGATGGCGACCACTTTTGCTGCGCCTTCCAGCAAGAGCGCGCGGGTCAGACCGCCCGGACCTGGCCCGATTTCAACGACTGTCACATCCGCGAGAGGTCCTGCGCTGCGCGCGATCCGTCTTGTGACATTCAGATCTAAAATGAAGTTCTGTCCGAGAGATTTCCGCGCCGAAAGCGAGGCCTCTTTGATCACGTCCCGAAGAGGAGGCAGCGACGCGATTGACTCGGCCAGGCTCACGGATGCGCCGCGGCTTGGGTCTGGGCGGTGCTTGCCATGGAGCGGGCGACGCGCAGCGCTTCCATGAAGCTCGCCGGATTTGCCCGCCCCGTTCCCGCAAGCGAAAAGGCGGTGCCGTGGTCTGGGGACGTCCTGATGAAAGGCAAGCCTAGGGTGACATTGACGCCATCGTCGAAGGACAGTGTCTTGAACGGGATCAGCGCCTGATCGTGGTACATGGCAAGGACGGCATCGTATGTCTCGCGCGCCGCATCGTGAAAAAGCGTGTCCGCCGAGTGCGGCCCTGTTGCAATGATCCCATTGGCTTTGAGCGCCTCGATCGCGGGCGCGATCACCTCTATTTCCTCAAGGCCGAGCGCGCCATTTTCGCCGGCATGGGGATTGAGCCCGCAAATGGCGAGCCTCGGCCGGGCGATCCCGAAGAACCGCGTCAGACTGCTAGCCGTCGTTGCCGCAATTCTGACGATCCGGTCTTTCGTGATGGCTGCCGGCACATCTTTCAAAGCGATGTGGACCGTCACCGGAACCGCCATAAGCCGTTTGGACGCCATCAGCATGACGGGATGGAAAGCGGTTTTGGCATGCCGGCCTGCCAGCTCGGCAAGAAACTCTGTGTGGCCAGCGTGAGCGAAGCCGCTTTCGAGCAGCACATATTTCGCGATAGGGTTGGTGACGACGCCCGCTGCTTGGCCCGCAACGGCGAGTTCCACAGCTTGCTCGATGGAGGCGATGATCGCCGGAGCGTGAACAGCATCCGGCTCGCCCGGCGCGACAGGGCTAGAACGCCGGCCGAGGGACAATACTGGCAGGGCCTTTCGAAACACGGCTTCAGCATCGGCGGGATGCGCGATCGCCTCAATTGAAATCGCACCGGCGCCCTTCAGCATCTTTGCCCGGTCTGCCAAAACTTGGGCATCGCCGGCAACAAAGAAGGCTGGCACATCGGCTAAATGACGCTCCAGCCATGCCAGAATCGTAATGTCTGGGCCGATCCCGGCGGGATCGCCCATGGTGACAGCGAACGGCTTGTTAAGTGACTGCGGGGGCAAAGAGGTGATGTCCTGCCATTCTATGTCGTCGACCTATGCCTTAGAGCTAGCTCCCGCGATAATCGATCGACGCTGCCTGCTTCAACTCCTGCAAATACCGCCGGGAGAAGCGCTCGTACTCCTGCTGGCGGGGATCCGGTTTTTGTTCCGCCGGAGCCTTTTGAGCCTTTGCCGCAACCGCCTTCCGGCAGATGGCATAGGATTCGATCGCCCCTTCCACGAGCACGGGCGGCGTCATCTGCCCTTCGGAAGCCTTGAGGATCAAAGGCTGCGCATCCTTCGGAAAAGACGCGATCTTCGCTTTGTCCATCGTCCTGACCGTCGCATCCGAGACAAGGCCCGCCTCCTTGGGAAGTTCCCCGCAGGAGGTGAATTTGTCTTTCAGATTTCCAGCCTCCATCATACGCTGGCTGATTGTCCTCTGGTCGGCTCCGTGGCTCACCGCCAAGCGCAGCACGCGAACATCATATTGAACGTCAGCCTCGGCGGGCTTCTCCTCGGTGGTGGCAGGCAGCGACGAGAGAAGCGACGCAATCCGCGGACCATATTGCCTCCGGATGACATCCCGCCAGGCGAGTTGCGCCCTGACGATATCTTTTATGGTCTTGCGGGTAATGCCATCGCTCTCGAACTGGGCGTAAAAGTCGTTAACCTGGGGCTTTTTGCCGTCGGGGCTCGTCATTCTCTGCGTCAGCACCTGCTCAACTTCGGTATCGGAGATTTTGATATCGAGTTTTTTTGCGGCCTGCAGCTTGAGCTTCTCCTCGATCAGAGTCTCGATCACCGCCTTGCGGCTCGTTCCTCCGCCTTCGGATAGCACGCGGCTTTTGGCATCTTCGAGGAGTTGCTTCTTGATGCGTTCGGCCACCTGCTGGGCCTCGGCCTGGCTGCGAGGATTGGCTGCAATCATCATTTGGCGGAAACGCTCCTTGATGGCGTCTCCTGTTAGAAGGGATTTCATACGATCGCCAAAACCAGTCGTGCGAGCGAGCCAGCGCGTTCTTTGCGCCACATCGTTTGACGTTATGGGTTCGTCGTTCACAAGCACGATGATATTTTGAGCCAAGGCAGCCGGAGCGCCGGACAAGAGCGCAGAGAAAATGGCAGCCGCGGCCACAACGGTCAGTCGAGTGAGATTTTCGATTCGCATATCAAAAGCTTGGATTTAATTTGCGGCAACAGTTTGCCGCCCAGACATTTACCTCGCAAAGCGAACAACCTTGAAGGGAATCGCCATGCCGGGGCTGGCTTAGCGGAAAGGAGCCGCTTCAGGCGAAAGATCGACAATAGAACTCTGCGTCGTCTGCGAGCCGAAACCTTTCAGGCCAATGCGCAACGTCACCGAGGTATCGGGCTTGATGTCCTCGTAGGTGACGTAGGTCTGCTGATAAGTGACCGCAACAATGACGCACTCGTCGGCGTACTGGATGCCTGCGCTGTTCCTCACCCATTGTCCAGACTTGATGTCGTAACGCAGGTCTCCAAACACGGTCCATTCGTCGTTCAGCTTGATGGCGGAGAAGCCGGCGATTTCATCACGAGCCAACGGAAACCCGAGCAAAGGCTGCGCTTCAACGGCGGTATAGCTGAGGGCGCCCTGGAAGAACCCAAGCTTCGTCTGAACACTGTAATCCTGACGGGCTAGGCTCCCATCCTGCTCGTTGATGCGAAACTGGGTGACAAAACGCAGCCGGTTCAAATAATCGAGATACCCGCCAACGACATAATCGGACAGGTCGGTGCCGAGTCCGGTCGTCGGATCGTAAGGATTGGCGCCAGCAAGATGAAGACTTTCACCCCCGACCGCCCTCATGCTAATGCCGTTGTTCAGCTGGTAGGTGTATTGCAGGCCATAGTTAGTTCTCGTGTCGTTCTCAATTCGGTCGTAACCCGAGAACTTGTTGATATCGAATAGGAGCGTATCATCGAATACGAGGCTCTGAGAGTCCTCGTTCGGTACATTGCTGTTCGAGCCGCCGCCCCTCGCGATGATTTGCACAACCGGCTCTATAACCTGCGATCCGTAGTCCGAGTGGCTGACAAAGGGATAGCGGTAGTCCAGGCCCACTCCGACCATTTGCCGGGTAAACGTATCGGTTGTGCCCGCCGCGCCGTCGATGTCCTGGTAGCTGGAGACATTATACAAATCGCCGCGCGCCATCACGAATGGCGTGAAGCGCTCGCCGAGGTCGTCGGTCAGCGTGCGCCGCCATTCCGCCTGCGTCACGATGTGATCCATTGTCCCGCGGTAAACGGGCGAGAGCGTGTTGGCCGGGTCGTTCACGCTCAGCGCAAGCGCATTCACATCGAAGCTGAGTTCGCCGCCAAACACCGGTTTATTATGGACATAGTTGTAGTCGAGGCTCGGATAGGCAGTGGCGGTAACGTTCTTGTTGTATGTG
>Ga0326727_10022004_pt1 | contig 12383 bp, 6 predicted proteins | sample MB2enrmetagenome_FD_207643 | JGI IMG/M metagenome (GOLD analysis project Ga0326727, IMG submission 207643) | Lab enriched peat soil microbial communities from McLean, Ithaca, NY, United States - MB29MY | ecosystem: Environmental > Terrestrial > Soil > Wetlands > Peat | place: USA: New York...
TCCCCGCGAACGCGCCGATGTTCGGTTCGCCGATGGCCGCGAGGAGCCCGTGCCGCTGGAGCAAATCGGCGATTTTGTAGCGGAGAGCCGGAATCCCGGGAACCATCGGCAGGTGGCGCGGGTGCGTGTCGAGCTGCCCTCCATGGACCGTTATCCGCGGATCCGGTTTGTGGATACGCCCGGCCTCGAGAGCGTCTTCGAACACAACACGGATACGTCCATCGAATGGCTTCCCAACGTGGGGCTGGCGCTGGTGGCGGTTAGCGTCGATCCGCCGCTTTCCCGGCACGACATCGAATTGATTCGCGACCTGAATCGCTACACCCCGAACATTTCGCTGTTGCTGACCAAAGTGGACCTGCTCGATGAAGGCGAGCGCGAGCAGGTGCGGGAGTTCGTTCAGAAGCAGCTCGCGCGATATTGGCGCGATGCCGTTCCGGTGTTTCCTTATTCGGTGCGGCCGGGATTCGAGGATCTGCGCACAGACCTGGACGACAGCCTGTTTTCACAGGCGCGCGCCGAAGTTGGCGAGCAGCGCGAGGCTATCCTGCTGCATAAACTCGATTCGCTGCTCGGCGAGTGCGCAGGCTATCTGAACGTCGCCCTGAAAGCGGCCGAACTGGCGGATTCGGAACGGGAGCAGTTGCGCCAGCGGGTTCTCGGCGAGAGGGAGTCGCTCGACGATACCCGGCTCGCCCTGAAGCTGGCGGTGCGGCACGCCGCCGCGAACACGCGCTCCACATTTGAGGCGCTCCTGCAGAACGACGAATCAGCGGTCCGCCGAAAGCTGGAAGCCGGTCTCGACGGGGAGTTCCCGTCGTGGACGAAGAGCCTGAGCATCGCCATGGAGCAGTTCGATGGCTGGATGCGCGCCAGTCTGAACCGGGAGATGGGGGAGCTGTCCAGGAAACACCGCGACGAGTTCGTCGAGCCGATTCGGCGAGCCGGCCGCCAGCTTTCGCAATCGCTGCAGGACTTTCGCAACCGGCTTTCGGATCGCATGCTGGAGACGCTAGGCGTGCCCCTGCGCACGACGGAGATGGAGTTGCACGCCGAGGATCCGAAGTCGCCCGACGTGCGCGTGGGCCGGATCTTCGACCACAATTGGGAGCTGCTGTCGTGGCTGATCCCCATGCCGCTGGTGCGGGGCGCGGTGCTGCGGCACTATCATCGCAAGGTCGGCGACCTGACTTACGCGAATCTCTCGCGCCTCGCGTCCCAGTGGGAGGATATCGTGAACGCCGCGCTGCTGGCGCTTGAAAAAGAATCCATCCGGAGGCTGGATGGACTGATCGGAACCATCGAAAGACTCATCGTCTCAGCCGGGCAGCAAGCGCCGCAGATTCGCGAGGAGATCCGTGGGCTGGAAGCGTTGCGGCAAGCGTTGTCTCAAGTCCGCGGAACGGCGCGCCTGCCGGCCAGGTGAGCCTTCACCGCGTGCACGATCAGCGGCAGCAGCGAAACGAAGATCACCAGCAGCACGAACTTCTCGAAATTCCGCCGGACGATGGGCACTCCGCCGAGAAAATACCCCATCAGGGTCATGGAGATCACCCAACCGGTGCCCCCAATGATGTCGAACGGAAGAAATCGCCCGTAAGGCATTCGCGCGATGCCCGCCACAAACGGGGCGAACGTGCGAATGATGGGCACGAACTTGGCGTAGACGATGGTCTTGCCGCCGTGCCGCTCGTAGAACGCATGGGTGCGCTGCAGGTGCTCCTGCCGGAAGAAGCGCGAATTCGGACGGCTGAAGATGACCGGCCCGGTGCGCCGGCCCAGCAGATACCCCGACCAGTCGCCGATCATGCACGAGCAGATCAGCAGCGCGATCATGAGCGTCATGTCCAGTTGGCCCGCGCCGCAAACCACGCCGATGGTAAACAGCAGCGAGTCGCCGGGAAGCACAAAGCCGACCAGCAGCCCGGTCTCGGCGAACACGATGGCCGCGAGCAGCGCGTAGCTGTACCACCCGGTCACCACCGTGGAAAGAAAGTGGATGAGCTTGTCCGGGTCGGTGAGCGTCCGCAGAAACTCGATGATGGAATGAATCATTGGCCCGGGAGCGCTCAGGCCCTGTGCCGTTCCAGAATGCGCTTCATCACGTCGATGTGCAGCTTGACTTTGCCCTCGCTGGTCAGCTTGCTGACGATGCTGTCCTCGAAAAGGGCGTCGTCTTCCTGAGCGCGCCTCTGCTTCATTTCCTCGACGATCCTCTCGCGTTGCGCGGCGAACTGCGATTCGTCGGCCGGCGTCTTCGCGATTACCTTCACCACCACCATGCCCTCGGGAGTGTTCAGCGGACCGAGCACGGCGCCCACCGGTTTCGTAAACGCTTCGCGGTAATGCGCCGCCTGCCCCAGACCTTCGGCCGCGCCAGAGCGCGTGAAATCGTCGGTTGTTTTCGCGGTAGTTCCGGTGGCTTTCGCCGCGGCATCCATGTCGCCGTTGACTTCGGCGATGTCGGCGGCTTTCTTTGCGTCGTCGCGAGCCATCTGGCTGGCCTTCGTGTCGATGTACGTGCCCCGAATCTGATCCTTCACATCGGCAAACTCCGCCGGATGACTGGGATTGGTCCGGCGAACGGTAACGATCACTTGCCGGGTGGGGCTCACCGAAAGCGCCTGGCTGACTTCGCCGACCTTCAGATCGCCAATCGCGGCAATGACCTCCCGGTCCGAACCGATCCCGGGAAGCGCGGCGCCGGCAACCGTTTGCCCGAGACTCAAGATGGGAATTCCCAGCTTCGATCCAATCTGCGACGCATTCTGCGGAGCTTTCACCAGCGCCGCACGCGCTTCATCGGCCAGCGCCTGTACGCGATCGGCCACCATCTCGGTCTTCAGCTCGGCAATGATTTCCGGCCGCGCTTCCTCAAACGTTTTCACGTGCGCCTGCTCGTGTGCCAGCGCCTGCACGATGTGGAACCCATATTCGGTGGTCACCAGATTGCTGATCTCGTTGGGCTTCAGCGAGAATACCGCCTTCTCGAAATTGGGAACCATCTGGCCCCGGATCACCCAGCCAACATCGCCGCCCTTCGACGCCGAGCCGGGGTCCTGAGAGTACTTCGCGGCCAGCGCCGCGAAATCTCCTCCCGCTTTCACCTGTTTGAGAACATCCTCGGCCTGTGCCTTGATCTTGTTGACTTCGTCCGGAGTCTTGCCGGTGGTTGTAAGGAGGATGTGGCGGGCATGCACACGCTCGGGAATTCGGAACTGATCCATATGCGCGGTATACCAGTTGCGGAGCTGGTCGTCGGAAAGCTGGATGCCGGCGGCTACTTTGTCCTGATCGATGACCAGAACGTCGAGATCCCGCGTCTCTGGCGCGCGAAAGAACCCGCGGTTGCGGTTGAAGTAATTCTCCAGGTCGGCGGGCGTGGGATTGATCTTCTCCTTCAGCGTCGCCGGCGAGAACAGCACGTACTGCAGTTTTACTTTCTCGTTGCGCTCCACGAAGGCCTTGTGGACTTCATCGGGCAGGACGACCTGCCCCATGGCCGCCACCATCTGCAGGCGCGCCGCCAACTCGCCCTGGCGCAGCCGAGCCTCAAACTCCGGGATGGTCATGCCCTGTTCGGATACATAACGCTCGTACGTGTTGTGATCGGAGAACTGTCCGCCGCTGATCGCCTGCAGCTCGTTGGCGAGGTCGGCGTCGCTCACTTCAATGCCCAGCCGGTGAGCTTCGTAAGCCATCGCGCGTTCGCGAATCATGCTCTGCATGAGCTGCGGCGCTTCCGCGTAGACGAGATTCTCCGGGAGACGCCCGCGGCGGACCTCGATTTGAATCCGCGATTCCACTTCCTGCGCGGTGATGGGTTCGCCGCCCACCTCGGCAATATTCTGGTCGTCGGTGTTGCGCGCGCCGCCGGTGGGGCCGCCGGGAACCAGATAAAGCAGCATGGACGCCGCCACCAGCAGCAGCAGCGCCCCAAGCACAATGCGCACCATCTTATCCCGGCTGCGGAAAAGATCGAACATGGACTGGAACTCCTGAGGAAATGGGAAGCTAAACCTGAGTATAGCAACGCGCCGGCGTTGTGCTTGCCGGTACTGCGCTGGATTCCGGTTGAACGGTTAGCGGCTTGTTGAACAGCGCCATTTCCGTACCACTCCCTGGCGGTCGCGGCTCGGTAACTGCCTGCAATGACGAGTCGACGAAATTGAGCCGCGCGCGCCGGCAAGCGGTTCCGGGCGGTTTTCAACAAACTCTTAGTGCGCCTGATTGAAACCAGAGATGAGTTTTCGTATCGGCTCGATCGCGAGGCCGAGCAAGGCGTAAGCAGCGCCATTGAGCAGAATGAACCATTGGTACATAAGTGGCATGTGCCGCCCCAGCAACGCTGCAGGAGCGGTGATTGCGACAATGGGCCATCGCCCGAGATTGTGAGTTGGTCCGGCAGCCATCCCGTATACAAACCAGAAGCAGGCCACGGCAAGCCCGCAAAGTGCCCACAGACCAATTCTCCGTCTCACAATTGCGCTCCTGGTAGTGATCGTACCAACTCTTGGTCAACTCGAACGTCAGCCAACTTTCAGCGCAGTACCTGCCTGCCGATCAGGTCCGCCGGGAAGCCGCTCGGAAGCCTCGGCCGCCGGTCTTCCGAAACCCTTTCCCGGATCATATGCGTTTGCAATATGCTCGGGGCATGACGGCCCTGAGTAAATGCCGGCTGTTCGCGATCTCCTCCCTTCTTCTTTCTTCTGCCTGCCTGAGCCAGAATGCCAGCGGTTCGCTGGCCGCCACTGTTTACGATGCGAGCGGCGCCGTCGTGCCCGACGCAAAGGTGGTGCTGCGCAACCAAGCCACCAACGACATCCGCGAGACGGTCTCCAACGGCAGCGGGTTCTTCGACATGCCGGCCATTCAGCCGGGCTCCTACACAGTCACCATCTCGGCACGCGGTTTCGCGCCGTGGGAGGAGCGGAACATCGTCTTCAGCCAGGGCGAGAACCGCACGCTGCCGAACATCGCTCTGCGCCCAGGCAGCACTTCCGAGCAGGTTCGCGTGGTGGCGGAGGCGGCGTCCATCACGCCGGTCGATACGGGCGAGACTCGCGAGACGCTGGACAGCAAAATGGTCGGCGAGCTGGCCATCGAAGGCCGCAACGCCGCCGAACTGATCAAAATCATGCCCGGCGTGGCCATGAACAACGGCCTCAGCCAGTACCCGTGGACCAGCAAGCTCACGCAGAGCAATACCGGCCCCGCGGGACAGTACGTAGCCAGCGGCACGCAGCCGTTCGGTTCGATGACCATCACCATGGATGGGGCGAACATCATCGATCCCGGCAATCAGGGCACGCAGGTGGCGAACATCAACCAGAGTCAGACCCAGGAAGTGACCATGCTCACGTCGGCCTATGGGGCCGAATACGCCAAGGGTCCGGTGACCTTTCAGGCGGTGGGCAAAAGCGGCACCGCGCAGTTCCACGGCGCGATCTATTTCCTGGCTCACAGCTATGTCCTCGACTCGGCGGACGCATTTGCCAAGAGTCAGGGAGCCACGTTGAAGGCCAGCGAGCACTATTACTACCCGGGCGGCGAAATCGGCGGGCCGGTGCTGATTCCCGGGCTCAACTTCAACCGCAAACGCGACAAGCTGTTTTTCTACATCGCGCCGGAAGGCATGGACCAGTTGCCGCCGTCATCCATCGCCGAGATTTTCCTTCCCACCACGCAGATGCTGGGCGGCAACTTCTCACCGCAATATCTCGCCAGCCTGGGGGCGGGATTCGCGGCCACTTATCCGACAGAGGCCGCGCCTCTCACCGAGCACGGGGCGGCCACGGCATATCCCGGCGGCATCATTCCGCCGGCCCTGCTCGACTCCACCTCGCTGGCCTACGCGAAGCTCTTCCCCCAGCCCTTTGAGCAAATCAATGCCACCGGCAACAACTTCCTTTGGGGTGTGCTGAATCCGGTGAACCGGGTAGAATTCCGAATTCGCCTCGATTACAACCTGAGCGACAACACAAAACTGTTCGGCACGTGGAACATTCAGCGCGAGAACGACACCAGCAACGTCGGCGTCTGGTATTTCCCCGGAACGGCCCTTCCTTATCCATCCACGATGCAGACGCATCAGCTTTCGAACATCTTCAGCGCGAATCTGGTGCATTCATTCGGCCCCAACACCACCAACGAGACCGTGGCCACCCTGGTGCACTTTATCAATCCCTACCGGCTGACCGATCCCGCCGCGGTGGATCCGGCCAGCGCCGGACTCGGCGGTTATCAGCCGCTGGCGAAGGACCCCTACACACCCCAGATCCCCAACGTGTTCGGCGTTCCCGGTTACTATGCGCCGTCGTTCGGTACCGCGTTCGACGGCGGCGCGTTCGGCAAGGCTTCGACGGCGCCCTCGTTGGCGGACAACTTCTCGCATGTCGTCGGCCGGCACGCGATGAAGTTCGGCGTCTACTGGGATTTTGCCGAGAATCAGCAGACCGGGGGCCTCGGCGATTTTCCGCAGGGCGCGCTGCTGTTCGGCAACACCGGAACATCCACAACCGGCAATGTTCTGGCGGATTTCCTCACCGGCCGCGTGCAGTCGTTCCAGCAGGTGCCGGCGGTGAGCGTATACGATCTTCGCCAGAATCAGGGTTCGCTCTATGCGCAGGATCAGTGGAAGGTCGGCCGCAAGCTCACTCTGACGTACGGCCTGCGGCTCGATCACATCGGGCAGTGGTATCCGCTGAGCGGGCAGGGACTGGCCGTGTGGAACCCGGCCTCCTACAACAACACCAGCGCGGCGGGCGCGTGGACGGGCCTGCTCTGGCACGGCATCGACAACAAGATTCCCATGTCCGGCTTCGTTTCAAAACCATTCTTCCCCGAGCCCCGGTTCGGACTGGCTTACGATCTGTTCGGCAACGGCCGCACGGTGATTCGCGGCGGCATCGGCGTTTACCGCTACGCGTTCTCCTTCAACAGCGTGGTTACCGCGGGCATTTACAACGAAGCGTCCGGAATTCCCAGCTACAACATCGTCAATCCGGCGAATTTCGGATGGAACTTCGCCCAATATGCCAGCCAGATGGGCCCCACCGGCCTCGGAGGGAACATGGGCGCGCTGCAGCAGGGCGATTCGCGCGTGCCGCGCACCGAGACTTACGACTTCATCGTGGATCAGCGCCTGCCCTGGCAGTCCGTGCTCGAACTCGAGTATTCCGGCAACCAGAGCCAGGACCTGCTGCTCTCCGGCAACGGCGGTTACGCGGCCGCGATCGGCAACCTGAACAAGACGCCGATCGGCGCGTACTTCCTGCCCGATCCCGTCACCGGCGTGGTGAACGATCCCACCGCCCCGGGATTTCCGCTGCAGGATTACCGGCCGTATCGGAACTACCAGACCATGGAGCTGGTGAGCCACGGGGTATATCAGAACTACAATGCGCTGATCGCTTCGTGGAACAAGAAATCCGGGCCCGTCACCATCATGCTGAACTACACCTTCAGCAAAGTGCTCGGCATCCGCGACGGCGAATCGGACAATGGCCCGACCAATGGGATCGCTGCATACCCGTGGAATCTGAAAAGCAACTATGGCGTGCTGCCCTACGACCATACGCAGGTCTTCAACGCGGCATACGTGTTAGGTCTGCCAAAGTTCCAGCACAGTAATCTGCTGACGCGCCTGGGGCTGAGCGGATGGATGCTCTCCGGAATCACCCATTTCGAGAGCGGCGCCCCAATCCAGCCGAACACCGGCGAGAATCTGAACCTGACTACCGCCGGCGGCCTGACGCCGCAGATGTGGCTGGGCACGGATTCCCAGACGATATTGCCGGTGCTGACCTGCGATCCGCGAAGCAATCTGCAATCCGGGCAATATTTCAATCCGAACTGCTTTGCGCTGGCCCCCCAGGGCCAGAATGGCCCGGCCGTCTGGCCGTATATTCACGGGCCAGCGTACGTGAACAGCGATCTGGGGATTTACAAGAGCTTTCGCATCGGAGACCGGCACACCCTTGAGGCGCGTTTCTCCATGTTTAATTTCCTGAACCATCCGCTGCCGATGTTCGGCGCCAACGGCGACGCGTCCGACCTCAAGCTGCTGTTCGCGGCCCCCGTGGCCGGCACAACCAATTCCAACCCGCTGACCACTGGATTCCCCCTGGCGGAAGTCGGCCGGCGGATCGCCGAGATCACGTTTAAGTACACCTTCTGATGAGACCGATTCTCAGACTGTGGGGCAGGATTGCATCCTGCGGCCGATTTTCAATCGGCCTTTTTCTTTTGGCGGTTTTTCCCGCTCATGCCTGGGTGAAAGACTTCGGCGCGCGCACTCCGCTGCCCGACAGTTTCCGCGGCGCGGTCTACAATCTTCCGCCGCGGACAACCATGCTCCCGAACTTCGCCACCCTCAAGCCCGTCGGGTACGTCTACACCTACACGCTGGACGTGCCCAACCGCCTGTGGACCGAAGGCATGCCCGGCATCACCGATCGCATCGAGTGGTTCGCCATCGACTACGACGGCGATTTCTGGATCGCCAAGGCCGCGAAATACCGCTTCCGCCTGACCTCCGACGACGGATCGAAGCTGTACATCGACGGGCGCCTGATCGTCGACGACGACGGCGTCCATCCGGCCACCGAGATGGGCGGCAGCGCCGTGCTCGAAGCGGGCAAACACCACATGCGCGTGTCGTATTTCCAGGGACCGCGCGACGCTCTCGCGCTGGTACTGGAGGCCGCTGCGCCTGGCGAAGAGCTGCACGTTTTCGACCTGCGCGATTTCCGGCCGCCCGGCAAAACAATTGCCACGGCCGCTCCCGACGACGAAGCCCGTCCACATCTGCGCCGCGATTCCATGTTCGCCGGCTCGGCGTCGCTGACCGGTTACGAACTGGCCGCCTTCGAAGCTCTGAATTCCTGGCCGCGGCCGCGCGCGTTCGATTTCCGCTGCGGGGCGTTCCGATTTCCGGCGGATCCGGCCACCGCCACCATTGCCCTGACCATCGAGTTGCCGGCGGAGAGTCTGGCCGCCACGCGGGAACCGGACGGAAAGAAAAACAGAATCCACCTCCTGCTGCTGGCGCTGGTGAGAGACGAACGAGGCCAGGTGGTTCGCAAGGCCAGCGAGGATTTCAACGTGGAACTCACCGATGAGCGGCTCGCCGCGCTGCGGTCCCACACGCTCACCTGGACCCGCCCGGTCGACCTTCCTCCGGGCCACTACACCATGCAGGCTTCCGTGGTGGATCGAGAAGGCAACCGCGCCAGCACGGGCGAATGCGCCTTCTTCAACCCGGAGCGCACCGGAATCGGCCTGAGCGACATCGCGCTGGCACAGCGCGTGGAGCCAATCTCCGGCGCCGCCGATACGGCCGACCCATTGCAGTTTCAGGGTGGGCACGTTATTCCCGAGCTGGCCACCACGCTTGCCGTGGATGCGCAGCCGTCGGTGTACTTCGTGGTCTATCCGGATCGTCTCCGCGCGGAGAAGCCCGATATCGTCGTCCAGTTTCTTCTTGACGGCAAGGTGATCGCGAAACAGGCAAGCGCTCTTCCCGAGCCCGACGCGTCCGGGGCGATTCCGATGACCATCGCGTCAATCGCTTCAGTCGCCAAACCAGGCAATTACGAATTGAAGGTCACCGCGCGTCAGGGGACCAGTACGGCCCAGGCAAGCGTGCGTTACTCGATCCCGGAAAGAGAGAGATAGAATGTGGCCGTCGGCGACAGGAGAGGCGAATGGGGATTTATAACCCGCTGGCGCTCATACTGCTGAAAAGCTTCAACGCCATCGCCTACGTTCTGGTGTCGTTCCTGTGCCTCCGCCGTTTCCGCTCGCAGGGCACACGCTGGGGCGGCTACGCGTACTGCGGAGTGGCCGTGGCCTTCGCCTGGCTCTACGTGAGCGGGCTGGTCATGGACTGGATCTGGAGTACGCTGCACCGCCCCCCGCCGGCGCTGTTTGCCGTCCACGACGTAGCCTTTATTCTGCTCGCCCCGCTCATGCTGAGCGTGTTCTATCACAACGAACGGCTGCATCTTCCGTGGCGGCGCGCGTGGCAGTTGCTGGTTGCGGCGATATGGCTGGCTGGCCTGATCGGGTCGGTGGGAAGACTCGGTGTGCAATCGCTCCGCGAACTCGTGCCGGACAAGATCGTTTTTCCGCCCATGGGAATCGCGGCCCTGGCGGGCATCATCGGCATACGCTTTGCGTCGCGCAGGATTCTCAACCCCATCGAGATTCGGCAGCGCCGCTGGATGGCGATTCTGTTCTTTGCATGGGGCGCCCTCGGGTTGCTGGAACCCTGGCTGAACTCGTACTGGAACGCCATTGCTCTCGATACATCCACGCTCGTGTTCGTCTTCATCGTCACGTATTACACGGAGCGCTGGGTTTTCTTCGACGTCCTGCTCAAACAGGCGGTCTTCGTCTTTTCCTCCCTGTTTCTGCTCACCCTTTACTTCACCTTTGTGACGCCGCACATCTTTGCTCTGAAAATGCGCGGCTGGATTGCCATTCTGGTGTGGGCGCTTTCGGTGTGGCCGCTGGTGCTCTGGGCGCCGTGGGGCCATCGCAAGCTTTCCCGATGGCTGGATCGGCTGTGGCTGGGGCGCCGGTTTTCTCCCGCCGAAGCCACGCGCTATTTCCTCGACGGGTTGCAGGGCGCGATCAGCGTCGATGAGCTGTGCCGGCGGGCGGAGGCGCATCTGAGCGACATCTTTCAAACGAAAGCCCAGGTGCTGCTGGAAGGGTCCGTCGAAACCGAGGCCGCCGCGGCCATCAGCGCGCCCATTCGCCGCCACGGCGAAGTCGCCGGCACCATTCGCATCGGACCACGCGCCGAAGACCCGCGCTTTCTGAGTGAGGATATGGCGCTGCTGTCATTCCTTGCCGATGCTTTTTCCTTCCTTCTGGAAAACCTGAGCCTGCGCGAGAAACGCCTGAAGCAGGAGAAGCGCGAGCAGGAACTGGTGCTCAACGCCAGCCGCTCGGAATTGAAAGCGCTGCGCGCTCAGGTGAATCCGCATTTTTTGTTTAACGCGCTGAACGCCATTGCCGGGCTCATCCCACAGGATCCCGACCGCGCCGAGCAGACCATCGAGCAGCTCGCCGAGGTGTTTCGCTATACGCTGCGGGGATCGGAGCGCGAGTGGGTGCGCCTTGAAGACGAACTGGAAGCGGTGCGCGCCTACCTCGACGTGGAGCAGGCACGTTTCCGCGACGGTCTGCGGGTTCGCGTGGAGTGCCCCGCCGAAGCGCGAAACGTGCGCATCCCGGCGATGATCGTGCATACGCTGGTGGAAAACGCCACGCGTCACGGTGTGGGCGCCACCAGCGCGCCGGGCATCATCGAGGTTCGAGCCACCGTGGAGGGCGAGACCCTGCGCGTGGAGGTGCGCGACAACGGGCCGGGGTTTGCGCCGGCGGCGGCTCACGCGCTGCGATCCCGCGATGGCGGATACGGTTTGCGCAACGTTCGTGAACGCCTGCAGACGCATTTCGGTGGCGGCGCCGCTCTGAAGATTGGCCGCGACGCCGCGCGCGGCATGACGGTGGTGGCGGTGGAGATGCCGCTGGCCACGCTGGTGGCCCAGCCCGGGAAGGCGCTGGCGTCATGATTCGCGCGCTGGTGGTGGACGACGAGCAGACCGCGCGCGAGCGGCTGCGTCACATGCTCGTAGCGATTCCCGATGTGGAAGTGATCGGCGAGGCGGCCGACGGCGTGGAGGCGATTGCGCGCATCGGCGAGCTCCGGCCCGATCTGGTGTTCCTCGACATCCAGATGCCGGGCTGCAGCGGTCTCGAGGTGGTGGCCTCCCTGCCCTTCCCGCGCCCGCGGATCGTTTTCTGCACCGCGTTCGATCAATACGCCGTCGACGCTTTCGAGCTGCACGCAGTGGATTACCTCCTGAAGCCGGTGAATCGAGTCCGCCTGGCGCATGCCGTGGAACGCGTGCGGGAAGCGGGCGTGAGCGCAGGTGCGGACGATGGCCGTGCGGGCATGGAGCGGGCGTTGCAGGCAGTGCGCACGGCCACTACGCGGCTGCTGGCGCGCCTCGGCGACCGCTATCGCGTGATCCCTCTGCAGGACGTCGTTTATTTTTCTTCCGAGGACCGTTTGACCAGCCTGCACACGCGCGATCGTGTCTATTTGCTCGACCCGACGCTGAACGATCTGGAGGAACGGCTCGATCCGGCGTGTTTCTTTCGCGTGTCTCGCGCCGCGCTGGTGAACCTGAACGCAGTGACCGAGGTGCTGCCGCTGGCCGGCGGCGTGGCGGAAGTTGTCCTCAACACCGGGGTTCGCCTGGAAGTCAGTCGCCGCCGCGTGCACGACCTTCTGGACGTCCTTGCCGGCGTGCGGTGATACCATGCTCTGCGATGCGCATTCTGCTCACCGGGCATCTGGGACA
>Ga0326727_10022005_pt1 | contig 12383 bp, 10 predicted proteins | sample MB2enrmetagenome_FD_207643 | JGI IMG/M metagenome (GOLD analysis project Ga0326727, IMG submission 207643) | Lab enriched peat soil microbial communities from McLean, Ithaca, NY, United States - MB29MY | ecosystem: Environmental > Terrestrial > Soil > Wetlands > Peat | place: USA: New York...
ATAATTGCGGTTCTATGGAATGGATTTCTTTCCATTCGGCAATCAGCCAGTCAGGGAGGTTTCGCTCTGTCGACAACCGTCTTCTCAGCCTTGCATAAAGTCTATAAAGTTCGGGAAACGTTTTGAAAGTGTGGAATATAAGGGGATCCAGAAACTGCCTCAAACGATTAAGGGCGCTTTCTTTTATCTGTGACGGCTCAGGCGGGACTTCATGATCCTTTACCACCTGCACCACCTGCATTAGCGCAATGGCTTTTGGGTCAAATAGTCTCGTGGGCCTTGTTAATCCCCGCTGAGAGTGCGCAAACAAAATCGAATAGTTGGGTTTCTTCGCTCTCTTGAAGGTGACTGTTTCCGGACAGACATAGTGATTGATCCCTGAGGCAAGTGTTTCGCAATTAAAATGCCAATCTTCATATCCGAATCCCGACCATTCTCCTGAAGTGCATTGGTAAGGGCATTTCAAGAAGACTTCTTTTTTTGCTATGCATTGTGAGTCCCAATAGTTATTTTCAAAAAGGTTTGCCGCTTTGAAGTTCTCCTCTGTTACTGATATCTGTTGAAATATATGATGTTTTTCGCCAAAGACAACCTGATATCGCGGATGCAGAATAATGTTCTCTTCGTAGTTTTCAAAGTATAATAAGGATTTATGCAACCACGTCTTTCCGAAAAGATCGTCCGCGTCGAGGATGGCAACGTAGGTACCTCTGGAACATTGAACACCATGATTTCTAGACAGCCCTGGGTCGCCAAAATCGACCATTTGTACAATGGTGTTCTTCGCTATCTCTTGGCCGTGGCAACCCAGAAAACAGTCCTTGGTAGCTTGGTCCGGCCTGTCCATAACTACGACGACTTCTATTGAAGCGCCTCTTTCCTCAGCGTACTCGATAGACGCGTAGAGGCTTCGCATAGTCCTATGCGCAATTCTTCCTTCGCGATGCGCGGTTACGACGACAGAAATGTCGAAAGGTCGGTCCTGATGGACGATGCCCTTCATTTCATTATTATCGATACAGCGGGAATGAGGGTCAAAATTGCTGCGGTGGTGGATTGAAGCTTGCGTGCCTTCTTTCGTGTGGTCCGTCATTCCGTAGTTCCTCCCTTCACGGGGTTCAACTCCGTTCGTCTTTGTACAAGTATCCGAAGCTGCTCCGCGCTTTTTCCCAACGCTTCTTTTGCCCGCCTGCGCTCTTCAATTTTCCTTTGCAATCGCTCGTTCGCCCGTAGAAGCTCGACAGTCCGCTCGGCGACCTTCTTTTCAAGCTCTTCGCCCGCCCTCCTCTGCCCCTTTACTTTCGCTGATGTCGGTGACTACCGTCCGTGTGACCTTAAGTTCTTGGGATTTTTCCTCAGGATTTTTTCGGTTTCGGCCCGAAGAGCGTTCATACGAGCGGAAAGCATTGACTCACCCATACAGCCTCCGCGATTTTCCTGACTGCCGCGTATACCTTTCTATACGGATGGGGTCGGAACGATCAGAGATGTTGCCGATATTATACCAAAAACGGCCTCAACAAGAAGTATTTTTCTGCTATGCGGCTAATTTTACTGGCTTGTGCGCTGGCAGGGCGGCAGGAACATAAGGATTGCCGGGTAAAAGGCGTCAAGTGGGGGGAAATGGCAAAGGCAGTAGTCCAGGAAGAAGCAGGCAAGTGCGGGACAAGGTCTTGCATAGCGGTTGAAACGGGGCGGAAGAGATGGGCCTGCGGTCTGTACAACAGCCAGCCGTGGGGTAGTGCGTTACACGCTGCGCGCCAGGGCAGTTTTTTTTGCGCAGAGCGCCCGGCAAAAGATCGTTTTAGCGTGCAGCGTCGCGAAAAGGTTCCCGACCCAGGCAAAACAGGGGGGCGTGGTTGGAGGTAAAGTACGGCGGTCGCCGCAGCACGATCGGCCGTATCGCCGGGTGCGCCCTGAGCTCCCGCTCCAGAAAGGCCCGCACCTCCCGCCTGCCGAAGCCCGAAGGGTGGACGAAGTCGGAATAAAGGGAAAGGTCTCCTGCGTAAAACGGGCGGAGATCGAGCTCGCGCGCCTCCCGGCAGCCGGCAGGCAGGTTGAAGATAGCAAGGTTGAGGAAATCGATGGAGGCGCTGTTGCGGACGGCGAATGCGAGGGTCTTCCGTGCGCGGGCTAGGTCCTCCGAAGGCGTGCCGAAGAGCAGGTAGACGTATGTCCCGATCCCGGCCCGCTTCAGCGCCGCAAGCGCCTTAGCGGCAGTCTCCGCGCTCGTGCCCTTTCCGAGGACGTCGAGCAGCCCCTGGTCGCCCGATTCGATGCCGAGCTTCAGCATCACACAGCCAGATGACCGCAGGTCGCGGCAAAAATCGAAATCTCCCAGCTCGTCCGTGACGCGGGCAAAGCCATACCAGGGGGCTGGGGGCGGGGAGGCAATGAGGGCACGCATGAGGGCCGGGCTTATCGCGTTGTCAACGAGGTGGATCAGGACGGGGCGATGCCTGGCTGAAAGGCGCGAAAGGTCGGCCGCGGCTTCTCCGGGTCGGCGGGCGGAGAACGTTGCGCCCTGCGACTTCTCGGGACAGAAGGAGCAGCGGCCCCAGTAGCAGCCCCTCGCTGCCGCGTACGGGAGGATGGGGCCGGGCGCGAGGTAGCGGTCGAGGGGGAAAGCGTCGAAGGATGGGCAGGTCCGGCCGTCCGGCGCGCTGCCCACGGACGCCGCGCCTCCCCCGGACGCCCCGGCGCCGGCAAGGGAGAGCAGGAAAGACTCGCCAGGCCCGGGAACGAGATGGTCGATCAGTCCTCCGAAGGGGTCCCTCCAGGCGGGGCTGCTCATCCAGGCGCTCACCAGGCCGCCACCCACGGCGATCTTAACGGCCGGAAACTTCAGCCGCAAAAAGCCCATCATGGCAAACGCGCAGAGTGCCTGGCTCAGGTAGTTGAGGGAAAAACCGACGAGTGCGCCCGGCCCCCCGGCCTCGACAAGGGGCGACAGCCGCGCCCTGAAGTAAGGGTAAAAGACGTTCTCTTCGTGACGGAGGGCCGCTTGCAGCAGGTCGGCGCTCCTGACGGGCGAGAGGCTGTCGTGGCCGTAGTCGGCGAGGCCCACACGCGTCCCGGCCGGGGACGACTTCTCCAGCACCCGGTTTACCTCGGAGACCGCCTTGCGGTAGCGGTCGAAGCCTGCGTATCCTTTCCTGTCCCGCAGGCAAGCGAGGTCGCCGTCAAGATGGGAGAAGGCGCGCCTCGTCCACGTGTCGGCAGGCCCGTGCGGTCCCCTTTCGAGGAGCCACAGCGCACCTTCCAGGGCTGCATCTACGGCGGTGTGCGCCACTCCAGCCTCGGAAAGCGCGCCACAGAGGGCGGCGAGGCCTGCGGGCGGCTCGGAGGGCTTGGCGACTGGCGGGTGGATGAGGATCACGCAATCGGTCAAATGGGGCGGCCCGCCGCGCACGACGGCCGGGCCGCCCCCGTTTCCTTGCTCTTTCCTCTATTTGAGGGCCGATATGATCTGCTTTACGATCTCTTCGCTGCTCAGGGAGCTGATCGTCTTCAGGACCCCTTCCTTACGGTAGAAATCGATGAGAGGCGCTGTCTTTTCGTTGTACGTTTCGAGCCTCTGGGTGATCGCCTCTTCCGTCTCGTCCGCGCGCTGGACGACCGGCGAGCCGCACTTGAGGCACTTCCCGTCGGGTGACGGGGGCTTGCTCTTCACGTTGTAAATCTCCTGGCAATCCGGGTTCGAGCAGGTCCTTCGCGTCGTAAGGCGGTCGAGGATGACGTCTTTGGGCACCTCTATGTCGATCACCACGTCGAGCTTTATGGCGAGCCGCGCGAGGAGCTTTTTCAACTCCTGGGCCTGCGGGATGGTGCGCGGGAAGCCGTCCAGGATAAAGCCCTTTTTTGCGTCCGGCTCCTGGAGCCTTACCTCCATGATTTCCATGATGAGGCTGTCAGGCACCAGCTCTCCCCGCTCCATATACCCCTTCGCCTTCTTGCCGAGCTCTGACCCGGCCTTGACTGCGCCCCGCAGTATATCGCCGGTCGATATTTGCACCGAGCCGTCATGGGCCGTAAGGAGCTTCGAGATGGTGCCCTTGCCTGCACCCGGCGCCCCCAGCAAAACGATTCTCATATCGGGTCCTCCTTTAAGCCATATTTGCAATCGATGAAGCGATCTCCTTCAAACAGATAATGATATATCCAAAGGGCCTGCATTGCAAGGATTCTGGGAAAGTCTTGTCGTCCGTCCGGCTGGTAATGTAGAATTGCAGAAAGGCGGCCTGGGGGATGGAAGACTTACGGGCAAGGGCAGCTTAAATGAATCGTGAGGAGGACTTATGGGTAAAGCGTGGCTGGTTGTCATGGTGATGGCGGTCTTTGTCTTAACGGCTGCGGATACGAGTTACGCGTCGGTGAAGGCAAAGATCACAACGGAGACGTTCAACATAGCGTCGCCTGACCCGGGCATCAAGCTCTACCTGCGGAACAAGTACCTCTTAGGGGCGAAGATGTTTGCGGGCGAGAAGATCGTCCTCTTCGTCCACGGGGCCAGCTATCCCTCGGAGACGATGTTCGACATCGCCCTTCCGGGCGGCTCCTGGATGGACTACGCGGCCGAGCGCGGCTACGACACATATATGCTGGACATCCGGGGCTACGGCCTATCCACGCGCCCGCCCGCCATGGAGGTCCCTCCCGACCGGAACCCCGCCTTCGCGACAACGGCGGACGCCTGGAAGGATGTGGGCGCTGCCGTCGATTTCATCCTCAAAAGGCGCAACGTAAGCAAGATAAACCTGGTCGGCTGGTCCTGGGGGACGACCATCATGGGCGGCTACGCGGGCAGGAACAACGACAAGGTCGTGAAGCTCGTGCTCTACGCCCCTCTCTGGTGCCTGAAGGACCCCCCGCCTTTCTCCGGGACGGGCGCGTACAGGAGCATAACCAGGGAAGGCGCACGGGCGCGCGCCCTGGGAGGCATACCTGCCGCCCGAAGGGAGGAGATAAGCCCCCAGGCATGGTTCGACAAGTGGTGGGAGGCCAACCTTGCCTCGGACCCGGCAGGGGCCAGGCAGACCCCGCCTGTCGTGAGGGCGCCCAACGGCGTGCTCCAGGACGCCACGCAGTTCTGGGGGAAGAGGCAGCCGATGTACGACCCGTCGCTTATAAAGGTGCCGACCCTGCTTATCCTGGGCGAGTGGGACCAGGATACGCCCCCCTTCATGGCCCAGGAGGTCTTCACTAGGCTCACCAACACGCCGTATAAGCGACAGGAAATCCTGGCGGAAGGCACCCATATGATGGCGGTCGAGAAGAACCGGATGGATTTAATCAAGGAAATCGAGCGCTTCCTGGACGAAAGGCGGTAGCGCGGGCGCGAGGCAAGACGTAAACGACAAAAGGGGCCGCAAGCCGCCGGGCCTGTGCGCCCCTTCTATTTTTCGCGGGCCTACCGGGCGGGTCACCCCGCTGCCTGCCGGATGACGTCGATGACGCTCCCGTCGCGGTATTCGACGACGGCCACGATCCTGCCGTCTCCTGCCGGGGCAGGAGGGTCGCCCGCAGCCCGCCGGGCCGCCTCTTGCAGCTCCCCAATCTCCTTAACGGGCAGGCGTGCGTCTTTGAGCCGGTCGAGGAGGTCCGGCCGCGCCCGGTTCACGGCAACGCCTATGTCCGTGACGAGCACGTCGACGCTCTCTCCCGGCGTTGTCACCGTGATCACCCGGTCGCGTATGATCGGAAATTTGCCGCGGACGAGCTCCGCGACTATCACGGCGAGCCTCGCGCCTGCGGCAGTATCGCTGTGCCCGCCGGAGCCACCCCTTATCGCGCCATTCGAGCCTGTAGCGACGTTCACGTTGAAGTCCGCGTCGATCTCCGTTGCGCCGAGGACCACGCAGTCGAGGCGGTTTACGGCGCATCCCGCGTTGAAAGGGCTCGCGTAGAAGCCCGCGCCGATCTCCACGTGGTCGCGGTTGGCGGCAAGGGAGCGGACCGCGGCCGGGTCGAAATCCTGCACGTCGAGGATCTTTGCGAAGAGGCCCCGTTCCAGCATCTCCACCATCAGGCCCGTTATGCCGCCGAGGAGAAAACTGCCCACGGCCCGCCCTTCCTGCATCATTTCGGCGACGAAATGGGCAGCGGCCAGCGACGCCCCTCCCGCCCCCGCCTGAAAGGAGAAGCCGTCCTTTATGCACCCTGCCGCCCGGATTACCTGCGCGACGGTCTGCGCCATCGACAGTTTGACCGGGTCCGCGGTCATCCTCGTGGTGCCGGAGACAATCCCTCTCGGGTCGCCCACATCATCAACCTTGACCACGTAATCGACCCTCGTCTGGTCGATCGACATAGGGGTCAGCGGGTAGGGCGCGATATATGGCGTGACGGCTACGACGAACCGGGCGTACTCCGCGTCGGGGAAGGCGTATCCCAGCGACCCGCAGGCCGACGGCCCGGTGACGCCGTTGACGTTGCCGTAGTCATCCGCTGCGGGTGCGGCGATGAAGGCTACGTCGATGGGCAGGCGGCCGCGCTCGACGGCGCCTGCCCGGCCGCCGTGGGTACGCAAGACAACGGGGCGCGGGAAAATGCCCTGCGAGACGGCCTCCGCGACGGGGCCGGTGATGTAGTTCGTATCGAGGCCGGTCACGACGCCCGCCCTCACGTGGTCGATCAACGGGGCGTGAACGGGGAAGACGGCGCTCAAGGCCACCCTGAGGTTTCGCAGGCCCATCCGGGCGGCCGTTGCGAGCACGAGGCCCACGACCCTGTCGCCGTCCCTGAAGTGGTGGTGGAAGGAGAGGGTCATGCCATCCGTAACGGGTATCCGCCGGAATACCTCATCCAGGCTTTCGACGACCTTCCGCTCACGGGGGCGTGCGATTTTTGCCAGCGGCGCGCACCGGGCGGCGCCTTCGGGGAGCGCAGCGAAAGCGCCGGCGAAAGGGACCGTGCGGCCGTAGCCTGGTATCTCCTCCGGTATCTCTCTTCCTACCCTGTTCACCATTGCGCGCCCTGCGTAGCGTATTAAGACGTCGATTCTGATGCGGACTTGTAATAATTACATCTCCGAGCGGAAGATGTCAACGGCCGAACAGGTAGAGGGCCAATCCCATAATTACGCTTGACGTAACGCATAATGAGAGTTAGAATGTGTGATGATCGTCAGCTTCGGGGACAAGAGGACGCAGCAATTCGCCGAAGGCCGGCGGATTAGGGCCTTTGCCGGATTTGAGCGAAAGGCGGAAATGAAACTCGACCAGCTTGAGGCGGCAACTGACCTACGGGACCTGGACTTGCCTGGCAACCGCCTCGAAGCGCTCAAGGGAGACCGGAAGGGTCAGTACAGTATCCGCATAAACGATCGTTGGCGTCTTTGTTTTGGATGGCCCAAGGGGTCGCCCGGCCCGATCAATGTGGAGATCGTCGATTATCATTGAGGTGAGTTATGGGACGTAGCGCGATACACCCGGGAGAGCATCTGGCCGAGCAGCTTGAGGCGTCAGGCATGAGCGCGGCGGAGGTAGCCCGCCAGATAAAGGTGCCGACGAACCGTATAACGGAGATCGTGAAAGGACGGAGGGCCATAACAGGCGATACGGCCTTGCGCCTCGGTCACTTCTTCGGGACGAGTCCTGATTTCTGGATGAACCTGCAGAAGCTCTATGAGCTGCGCCTGGCCGAAAGCAAGTCGGGAAAAACGATCAGGGGTCTGCCGACCCTCGCGAAGAGAGGGAAGAAAAGAGAAAGCCCCTCACAGCCCCGGCCGGGGTGAGGCGCCTCATATGAAATGGAGGATAACATGGATAATGCGGAGAAAGCCAAAGCGACCTTCCTGGAAGGGTTCGCCTGCTCGCAGGCCGTGCTCATCACGTTCTGCGAGAAATTCGGTCTCGACAAAGATATAGCACTGAAGCTCGCGGACGGCTTCGGGGGCGGCATGGGACGGCTCGGCTACACGTGCGGGGCGGTTACGGGGGCGTTTATGGTCATCGGCCTGAAGCAGGGACGGACCTTGGCCGCCGATGCCGAGTCAAAGCAGAAGACGAACGCGGCCATTAAAGAATTCATCAAGCGGTTCAAAGACCGCAACCGGACCATCGTCTGCCGGGAGCTGCTCGACTGCGATATCAGCACGGAGGAAAACCATAAGCGCGCCGTGGAGCTGAACCTCTTCAAGACGGTTTGCCCCAAGTTCGTGGGCGATGCGGCGGAGATCCTCGACGAGATCATGTGATGGCGCTCATCGCGCCGTCCGTAGTAGAAAGGAGGAGCCGGGCTATGAAAAAACGCACAGACGGGACTACCCCCGAAAAGCTCAAGCCATATGCGGCGATGGCGCTTCGAAAGGGCATCGACGATGCGCTCATTATAAAGGCATCGACGGTCGTCACCGCGCCGTGGGTCAGATTAAAGTGTCAATACGGCTGCGGCTTGTACGGCAAGGGTCTCTGCTGCCCTCCGCGCACTCCCACACCGGAGCAGACGAGGGGGATTCTCGATTCCTACAACTGGGCGCTCTTCCTGCATCGACACTGGGAGAAAGACTACAAGAAGGTTGACCGGTTCAACGACGTGCTCGCCGGCCTGGAAAGGACCATCTTCCTCGATGGGTTCAGCAGGGCCTTTGCTATGGGGAGCGGACCGTGCACGAGGTGCGCCAACTGCAATGTCTCCGGCCAATGCCTCCACCCCGACAAGGCCCGGCCCGCCATGGAAGCCTGCGGAATCGACGTATTCTCCACCGCCCGCGCGCACGGCCTCCCCATCCACGTCGTCCGCAACCACAGCGAGGAGAGAGACGTATACGGGCTGGTGCTGGTGGAGTAAATCGGTCTTGCTGTGGATGAAAGAGATTGATTAGGGAAGAGAGCAACTTTCACAGTTACGGTTTAAAGGGCCGCTGATACCTGCGGCCATGCTTGTCTTCCCCCGCCTACCCCCTCGTACTCTTCCTCCTTATTATCCCCAACCCCAGCAATGCCGGAGCGAGCATCAGGAGGGAAGCAGGGAGCGGTACCGGGTTCGGGGTGTATTCATAAGTAATGGTCGCATTGAGGCCCGCGTTGGTCGCCTCGGAGAGGCCTCCCGGACTGTTGACGCTGTAGCTGAGCGACGTAAGCGTGCTCGTCGAGACGGAGAGGGGGGTCGTCCCGGCGCCGGTCAACAGCGCAAGGAGCGCGCCGTTCGCGTAAGAGGAGGTATCGGTCGCGGTGGTGGTGAAAATCCCGGCCGATACCGGGACCCCCGTAGTGATGGGGCTGCTCCACTTGTAGTAGTTCCCCAGGGCCTGGCTGTACGCGTTAGGCGTCACCAGCGATACGTTCGCTATCTGGGGACTGGTTATGTAGCCGCCGCTGTCGGTAACGCTCAATGAAAAAACGTCGGAAAGGACCCTGAGGGACGCCGTGCCGGAATTGCCGTTCGTCCAAATGGTGAAAGACGTGTTGACCGTTGTCGTGAGCGCCAGGTCCACCTGGGTCAGTGTGCCCAGGGAGGGATTAAACTGGGATAACTGAAGAGGAACATTAGTGAAATCCGTCGTCTGGGCGGGGATGGACGCGCTAAACGATATGGTATCGGCCGACGCCGGCGATACAAACGCCCCAAGCAGGATAAAAGCCGCCCAGAGAACAGGCAGCGTCAATAAGAGCCGCTTCATCGTTCAATCCTCCTTCACTTCAGGTTTTGCCCGGCCGCCTGCTTGCTTCTGGCCTTGTATGACACTTGTCATACAGTATAGTAATACGTAGTTATACCGAAGTCAAGAATTTTCTTGCACGAACTATCGAGGGGCGGTCAGGGAGCGTGTCTCCCCTCCCTCCACGACGGCCGGCTTCGAATGCGTTTTTCCCGCCGCCGCTCGTATTGACATTCCCCCGCGCCTATTCTATAAGTTGATTGGGGGCATATTTTGGGGGGAAGAAGAAAAACGAATGCTGCAAGCGACAAGCGGTTCAAGGAGCTCGTCGAGGCCTTTCTGGAGGCCACCGTCCTCATCGAGGACGGCCTCATCATCGGGGGCAACTCACCGCTTTACTCCCTTTTTGGGTACGACGGCGACGAGCTGCACGGCAGGCCGCTTACGGAGCTGCTCGCGCCGGATGCGCGCGCCGAAGCCCAGGAGCGCGTCAGGAGCCGGGAAGAGGGCAGGTTCGAGAGCGTAGGCCGGAAGAAGGACGGCACGCACTTCCCCATAGCCGTCAGCGCGCGCGAGGTTGAGGCCGACGGGCGCCGCCTGAGGGTATCCGCCATAAGGGACCTGACCGAGCGCATGAGGGCGGAGCGGCAGCTTCTTGCGCAGCAGGAATACCTGGAAAAGCTGGTCGAGGAGCGGACAGAGGAGTTGCGAAAGAGCGAGAAGAAGTACCGCGACATGTTTATGAACGCCACGGAGGGCATCTTCCAGATCACACCCGGCGGGCGACCCCTGAGCCTCAACCCGGCCTTCGCGCGTATCCACGGGTTCGATTCGCCGGAGGAGTTGATGGGGCACGTGGCCGACATCGCCGTGCTCCACGTGAACCCAAGTCGTCGGGCCGCCTACATCGAGAAGCTGAGGCAGGAAGGCCACGTGCGCGATTTCGAGTTCAGGGTCTGCCGCAAGGACGGCTCCATGGCCTGGGTCTCGGTCAACGCCAAGGCAGTGCGGAACGGGGCGGGCAAGGTGCTCTACCAGGAAGGGACCGTCCAGGACGTCACGGAGCGGAAGCGCGCGGAGGAGGCGCTTGAGATCGAGTCCAGGAGCCTCGCGGAGGCGAACACCGCCCTCAAGGTGCTCCTGAAGCACAGAGAGGAGGATAGGCGGGAGCTGGAGGAGAGATTTTTGCTCAACGTGAAGCAGTTGGTGCTGCCTTACGTGGAGAAGCTGAAAAAGAGCAGGCTCGACACGGTGCAGCGGACGGAGGTCGATTTCCTGGAGGCGAACCTCAAGGAGATATTGTCGCCCTTCCTCAACAACGTGCGGGGCTTCAACTTCACTCCCCGCCAGATGGAGATCATCGCCCTCATAAAGGACGGCAGGACGACGAAGGAGATCGCCGACATGCTCCACGTCGGGAAGGGGGCCGTGGACCTCCAGAGGTTCCTGGTAAGAAAAAAACTGGGGATAAACAAGGATAAGTCGAACCTGCGCTCGTATCTCCTCTCTCTGGCCTAAGGCCGCACAATATTCATAGTGTTATAACGATACTTATACTTTTAGTGTATATATCTAATATTTCCTTCCTTCGCGTTCAATGCGAGAATGAAGAGTCTTTCGACTTTCTACGGGTTGAAGAGACGGCCCCGGCCCAAAACCCCCATATTTTTGCCGGGACCCTTGTGCAACCGGCCCCTTTTGCCTCTCCCCAGGGCTTAAGCGGGCCGGTGCTTTTTTTATCCGGTTTTCTGCTAATATATAGGCGCATTCGGGGGTAGATTTGGCCTCAGAGGAGAAACGCCTGCGATTCCCGCACTTTACCGTGCTCAGGGCCTCCGCCGGCTCAGGGAAAACGTATGCCCTTGCCCGGCGCTTCGTGCTCTTCCTGCTTTCCGAGGGGGTGAGGCAAAACCGCCTGGGGAACCTCCTGGCGATCACCTTCTCGAACAACGCTGCCAGGGAGATGAAGGAGAGGATACTCCTGCTCTTAAAGCAGCTACACCTCGGCGATAAAGACGTCCTGGCGGATTTCGCCCGCGACCTCGCCCTGCCGCCCCCTGAGATCTCCGCAAAGGCGGGCGAGGTGATCGACGATATCCTCTACCGCTACAGCGACTTCCAGATCAAGACGATAGACAGCTTCATGACGACGGTCTTCAAGGCCTCCGCCATTGACTTCGGCTATAACCCGGACTTCGAGATATTGATGAGCAACGCAAGCCTCATGGGCTACGCCTTCGAGCTTTTCTTGCGAAGGGTCAGGGAAGGGACGGAAGAGGCGCGCCTGATGGAGGGCGTCGTCGATATCATCGCCGAGAACACCGCGGGGGACGCCCCGTATCCGTTCGAGCCGACGGACGCGATACTGGCCGAGATAGAGGAGATTTACAGGAAGGTCGCCGCCTGCGGCAAGCCCATGCAGGTAGCCGACTACTCGGCTGCCATGGACGGCGCGCGCTGCGGGATCACGGACTGCCTGGAAGGGCTGGAGGCGCACATCGAGGCGTCCGGCCTCGCAAAGAACAAGACCAGCGCCTACCCGAACATATTGAAGGAGGCCAGGGCGGGGAGGTTTGCCGATATGGTGAACAGGGGCCGCAAGACGCCCCCCGTCTGCAAGCCAAGAAGGGCGGAAGAGGGTGCGCCTTACCAGCGGGCAATCGACGAATGGGAGCGCCTTTGCGGGCTCATCACCGATTTTACGAAGCTCTTCGCGTGCAGTTACTATACCCCTTATCTGCGCACCTATGAGGCATTCAGCGCGATACTTGAGCGGGCCAAG
>Ga0326727_10022007_pt1 | contig 12383 bp, 9 predicted proteins | sample MB2enrmetagenome_FD_207643 | JGI IMG/M metagenome (GOLD analysis project Ga0326727, IMG submission 207643) | Lab enriched peat soil microbial communities from McLean, Ithaca, NY, United States - MB29MY | ecosystem: Environmental > Terrestrial > Soil > Wetlands > Peat | place: USA: New York...
TTGGCATTGGCGATGACTACCGGGTCCCATTGCGTGATGACGTCGACTTTGGGCCGTCCGCTCGAGGGGGTTTGCGGACCGCTGACCGTGCCGGTAGTTAGCCGCTTGAGAAAGGCCTGGCGATCCTGCGGATTTTCGATCTGGGCCGCCAGGCGGTCGCGCAACTCGGATGCATTGGCGCACAAGGGCGCGGTGCGGGCGACCAGGACACGGGCGATGGGTCCGATGGCCTTCATGAGCGCGTCCTCTACCTGTGCGCGGCCGGGATCGGCGGGAACAGCGGAGATGGTCTCGGTGACCACGGAAGTCAGAGTGGTGAACCCTTCGGTGCGCCGCAGGGCTTCGCGCATTTCCGCCGCGCTCTGGAAGCGCTCTTCGGGATTCTTGGCGATGGCCTTCATGATGGCCGCGCTCAACATGATGGGGACGGCCGGATTGAGAGTCAACGGGGTGGGCGGCGTGTGGGTGAGGTGGGCGTTCAAGATGGCATATTCGCTGCTGCCGTCGATGGGACGCTTGCCGGTCACCATCTCGTAGAAGGTCACGCCCACCGAGTAGATATCGGAGCGCGGGTCTACGGGTTGCGCCTGCACCTGCTCGGGCGACATGTAGTACAGCGAGCCTAGCGCTACGCCGCTTTGCGTGAGGGTGGCGTCAGAGGCAGAGCGGGCGATGCCGAAATCGGTCAGCTTGACGGTTCCCTCGGGCGTGACGATGATGTTGGCGGGCTTGATGTCGCGGTGGATGATGCCGCGGGAGTGCGCCAGTTCGAGAGCGGAGAGAACCTGCTCCACGTAGTGGAGGCTGCTCGCGAGGTCCACGGTGCCTTGCTTGAGGCGCTCTTCCAGGCTGCTGCCTTCAACCAGTTCCATGACCATCAACACCTGGTTGTTGACGCGCAAGGCGGTGCGGAGGGCCGCGATATTGGGATGCTCCAGGCTGGCGTGGACGCGAATCTCGCGCAGGAAGCGGTCGGCCAGGGCGGGGTCGGCGCTGAGATCGGGCAGCACCACCTTCATGGCTTCGATGCGGTCGCTGAGGAGGTTGCGGACCTTGTATACCTTGCCCATTCCTCCTTTACCGAGGACACCGACAATCTGGTAGTCGCCTACGGTTTCACCGATCTGTAATGCCATGGTCAGCCTCCAGTTCACCATAGTTGGCCAGCCGGATGCCACGCGCCTCTAGTGCCGCGCGAACGCGCCCGGAGGTCAGCGCACGCAATTCGATCTCGCGCGACTCCTTCAGGCGGGTGCGGGAGGCGCGCAGTTGTTCGCGGCAGAAACCGGGATGGCACATGAGCTCGGTGCTGCCTTCCGGCAGTCTTTCGATCAGTTCGAGCAGACGGGCTTCGTCGAGGTAGCCGGTCAGGGCGAAGCCGGCGAAGTGATCGGTGGTGACGGCTCCAGCTTCGCGCAGCTTGCGCTGCAGGCCGCTGCGCTGGGTCTGCATGAGGCGGGCGGCCCATTTAGTAGGCCCGGCGAGACTGCCGAAATCGAAGGGCTTGCGTACCCAGCGGATGCCAGTCTCGCGCACGATGCGGGCTACGGCCGAGGCCACTACGGGCAGGATGTGAGTGTGCTTGTGCGCGTCCAGGTGAGTGGGCGCGATGCCGGCGGCGACGACCTTTTGCACCTGCGCGGCCATTTCGCTATAGACGTCGAGGCGGTGCATAGCGATGGCGCGCAGCAGCGAGGGGATGTCCTCGGGGAGCGGCCGTCCAGTCAGCGCCGACGGACCTTGCACCAGCGTGAGATGACAGCCGATATCGAGCGAGGGCGTCTGGCGCGCCAGGCGGACGGCATCATCGAATTCCTGGCCGCCGGCCATGAGGGTGGTTGCGGTCAGGATGCCGTTGCGGTGGGCGTAGACGATGCCTTCGTTTACGTCGCGCGTCCAGCCAAAATCGTCGGCATTGACAATGAGTTGAATCAAAACAGTTTGAGCTGAATGGTCAGGAATTTCTTGGGATTCTGGTGCATGGCCTGGAGCAGGCTCTGCATTTCCCGAGTGGTCCCGGTGAGGCTGTCATAGAGTTGCGGATTGACCAGCAACTGGCCGAGGGTTCCCTGGCCGGAGCTGAGCTTATCGATCACGGTGGTCAGCTTGGCCATGATCTGGTTGGCCTCGGTGTAGAGCTGATCGTCTTTCAGAATCTTGCCGGCCGTACCTTTACCGGCGTTCAGGCCGTCGAGCATCTTCTTGGCTTCGTCCAGCGAGGCGCGGGCTTCGTCATAGACCGCCGTATCGTACAGCAGCTTGCCGGCCGTGCCCTTGCCCTTCTGCAGATCCGACATGATGGCGTCGAGGCGCTGGATGGGCTTGCGCATATCCTCGTAGAGGCCGTCTTCGTAGAGCAGCTTGCTGATGGTGCCGTGGCTGTTCTGGATTTTCTCAAGCAACCCCTGCGCATCGCCGGCTATGGCATCGACGCGGTCGTAGAGCTCTTCGTCCTTATATATCTTGCCGAGGTTTCCGTGGCCCTCTTCAACATTTTTGACGATGGTGTCGACGCGTCCCAACAGGCCCTGGAATTGGGTGAGGATATCGGAGCTCTGGGCCATCAGTTCGGGAATGTCCTGGATCTGCAGGCTCTCGACGGTGTCGCCGTCCCGCACATGGTCGGGCAGTTTTCCCATGGTGATGTTGATGTATTTATCGCCCAGCAGGTTGGCGGCACTGATTCCGGCTTTGGAATCGGTGGGAATGTCCTGGAGATACTCGTGCTTCACCAGCATGGAGATCTCGACGACGTGGCCCTTTTTGCGTTCTCCGGAAAGCTGCACCTTATCGATGGAGCCGATGGCGATGCCGTTCAGGCGCACGGTGGCACCCACGGCCATGCCGGCGGAATCGTCCAGGTAGGTGTGCAGAATGGCCGTGCGATGAAAGATCCCGCCGTTTTGCGTCAGCAGGAAACTGAGGATGGCCAGAATGATCATCGCGGCCAACGCCAGGAGTCCAACTTTGAGCTGCGACCATTTCACTTTTTGCGGAGAAGGCATAAGGTTAGTTGGTGTGCTTCACGAACTTCTGGACGTAGGAGTCGGGGGACGCTTCGAGTTCGTCCTGACTGCCTTCGAAGATCAATTTTCCTTCCCGCATCACCATGAATCGCGTCGAAGTCTCGCTGAATGGCTCAAGAGATCCACTCTGAGAATTGTAACGGAAATTGGCAACCAGGCTTCCATCCTGGTAGCGATGGGTGACGACTAAGGTGGTAGTGTTGTCCGTATCGCGCTCTTTGATGATCAGTTCGATAATGGTGTGGGCGGTGATGGGATCGAGGCCGGCGGTGGGCGAATCGTAGAGCAGCAGAGGCGGTTTAGTGACTACGGCGCGGGCGATAGCGGCGCGGCGGCGCATGCCTCCGGAGAGTTCGCTGGGGAATTTGGTCAGGGTCTCGCCGAGTTCGACGAACTCCAGCGTCTGTTTCACCTTGGACCTGGCTTCGTCCGGTTTGACTGCGATGGACGGCTGGTTCAGCAGCGGATAAGCGACGTTCTGCGCGATGGTCATGGAGTCAAACAAGGCACTCTCCTGAAAAGCCATCCCGACTTTGCCGCGGATGGCGTACATCTCCTTCTCCGGCAGATTCGCCGCCGGCTGATCGAATAGAAATACCTGGCCCGAAGCCACCGGCACGAGCCCGATGGCGGCTTTCAGCAGGACGCTTTTGCCGCTTCCCGCCGCGCCCAGAATAATGCGCGTCTCGCCGCGCCGCACTTCGAAGGAGACATCGTCCAGCGCGGTCTCCTGGTCGAAGCGGACGGTTACGTGTTCAAACCGCAGGATCGAGTCGCGCGTTCCATTGCCGCCAGTGCCATTGCCGCCAGCCATTATTGCGGACTCGAATAAACAAAGAACTTGGTGATAAAGAACGTGAGCACGAAGATCAGCACGCCGGAGGTAACCACGGCCTGGGTAGTGGAGCGCCCCACGCCTTGCGTTCCGCCGGTAGTGCGCAATCCGTAATAGCATCCCACCAGCGAAACGACGAAGGAGAAGATAAAAGGTTTCACCAGGCCTTCGGCTACGTCGTGCCAGTCAAGCGCTTTCCAGGTGGTGCTCCAGTATTCGCGGGGCTGCAGCGCATAAATATAGTACGCCACGATGAAGCCGCCGAACATGCCGATCAGGTCGGCAATCACGGTGAGGGCCGGCAGCATGGCCGCGGTGGCGATCATGCGCGGGGTGACAAGCTTTTGAATCGGGTCAGTGCCGAGGGCGCGCATGGCGTCGATCTGCTCGGTAACTTTCATGGAACCGAGCTCGCTGGCGATGCCGGAAGCGTTGCGGCCGGAGACCATCAACGCGGTCAGCGCGGGACCGAGCTCGCGCACCAGGATGATGGAGACGACCTGGCCGGTCTTGCCGGTCTGGCCGTACTGCTGGAGGGCCTTGCCCATCTGGAGGGCCATCACGGCGCCGCTGAAGAAGCCGGTCATGGAAGTGATCCAGAGGCTGCCTACGCCGATGGTGTCCATCTGGATCAGGACATCGTCCCAGTAGTGCGGCTTGCGGAAGAGATTCCGCATGGCGCTGCCGAACAGGACATAGAATTCCTGGATGGCGATTACCGGGGCTTTGAGGAAGTCCAGCAAACCTCGATCCTAGCATGCTTAGGTTTGGCCACGAATGCACACGAATACACACGAATGAAAAAACCTACTGCCTCTCGATTAAGATTGCCGTGCTGTCAAAGTCCCCTTTTAGCGTCACGTTTATTCCTTGGTTCATCAGGTAGGCTCCGCTCAGTTGCGCTTGGGGATTGGTTAGTTTGTGGTCTATGGATTCCAGTTTGTACATCGCCTTTTCTTCTAAGGCTCTGGGGTGGATGGTTGGGCTGGTGGTGTTGTACTGCTGGGAGTGGCGGACGGCGAAGATTATGGATTGATGGCCGTCTTGAGAGACATATTGGTTCACAGTGGTGTCATTGGTTCGGGGGCTGGCCAGGCGGTAGAGGTTTCCGGTTTGGACGGTTTCGCGGATTCGCTTGTAAGCGGCGATCATTTTGGACGCTAGCGCGAAATCGCCCGGCGTCCATTGGTTGAGATTGGCTCCGATCCCTAACGCTCCTTGCATGGCTACCAAAAAGCGGGTTTCCAGCGGCGTCGAGCGGCCGTTCATGTTGGGGACGTCGGTCACCCAGGCGGACATGATTTTGGGCGCGTAGGCTTGGGTGAAGCCTTCCTGGATGCGCAGACGGTCGAAAGCGTCGGTATTGTCGGACGCCCAGACTTCGTCGAAGCGGCGCAGGATTTCGAGATCGACGCGGCCGCCTCCGCCGGAGCAGTCTTCGATTTCGAGTTTGGGATGTTTGGCGCGCAGGCGGTCGACGATCTCGTAGAGATGGCGCACATACGCGACCCACAGCTTGCGCTCATTGGGCGCGCCGGCTTCGGGCCAGCCGGGTTCGGAGAAAGAGCGGTTCATGTCCCATTTGAAATAGCGGATGTTGTAATCCGTGGCCAGTTTGTCGAGCACGTTGAAGATGTGCTCCTTCACGTCGTCGCGCGCCAGATTGAGGATGAGCTGGTTGCGCAACTCGCTGCGGGGGCGTCCGGGAAAATTGATGACCCAATCGGGATGGGCGCGGTAGAGGTCGCTATCGGGATTCACCATTTCAGGCTCGACCCACAGACCGAAATCCATGCCCAGTTTATTCACATGATCGATGAGCGGCTGGAGCCCATTGGGGAATTTCTTGGGATTGACGACCCAGTCGCCGAGGCCGGCGTGATCGTTATTGCGCGCGCCGAACCAGCCGTCATCGATGACGAAGAGCTCGATGCCGAGCGGGGCGGCTTTATCGGCAAGGGCCTCCTGTCCGGCTTCGGTGACGTTGAAGGTGGTGGCTTCCCAGGAGTTGTAGAGCACCGGACGCAGACGCGACGTGACGCCGCCGGGCAGGATAACTTCGCGCTCGAAGCGATGCAACAGCCGGGAGACTCCGCCGTAGCCGTCGCGCGAGAAGCCGCCATAAAAGGCGGGCGTTTCGAGGCTCTCGTTGGGCGCGAGCGGATAAGAGAAGTCGTAAGGATTGAAGCCGCCGGTGACGCGCACCTGTTTATAGGCGGTCTGCTCGATGGCGATGCGCCAGTTGCCGCTCCAGCCGAGCGCGCCGAACCAGACTGGGCCGTTCTCTTCGCTCGCGCTTCCATCGTCGATCTCGAACCAGGGATTAGCGTAGTGGCTGGTGTGGCCTTTGCGGCTTTCCATGACGATTTCGCCCTGGTGGATGGGCTCGCGGGTGAGTTGATCTTCGGCGGCCCAGCGTCCGCTCACGTAGCTGAGCTGGTAGCCATCGCCGGTGGGCAGGTTCCAGACGGCCGATTGCGCGCTTTCGAGGGTGACGGGGCGCGCGGTCTTGTTAATTACGGTGGAATTGCGGCGAATTAATCCATGTTCCGGATAAATGCGATAGTGCAGGACGACTTCGATATCGTCGGTGAGATCTTTCATGGTGATATCGAGCTGGTCAGATTGTGCGGCGTGCGAGACGTATTGGAGGACGAGGTCGCGGGTGCCATCTTCGAGGATGATTTTGAGCGCGGGTTCGTAATAGCGGGGACCTCCCCAGCCGGGGAACTCTTCGTTTTCGAGCATCTGGCGCGGGTCGAAGGAGGAGATGTCGTGGCGCTGGGCGGCGGCGGGCAGGTCGGCGATGCGCCAGAGGGGCGCGCCCCAATAGAGGTTGAGGAGGCTGCCATCGAGGCTGACACCCATGGCGTAGGAGGACTGGCGCGTGGTGAGGAGCCAGATTTTGCGGGCGGCGTCGAATTGGATCGACTGGGCGCAGGCGGTGGCGGCGAGGAGGAGGGTCAGGAGGGTTCGCATTCCATGTGCATTATATGCGAGGGGTAAGGTGGGTTCGTTTTGGGAGGGGTGGTTTTGCGGCGGATGTGCGGTAAGTGGGTTGTGGCGCAGTGGCTTATGGGGAATAAAGGAAAAGTTAAGTGGGTTCGTTCGTTCATATTTTATTTTGGGTTCGTTGGGGGATGGAAATGTGGCGATGCGCTGGGTAGGATTTGTTATTGGGGATAAGCGACGCATTTTCGACATTCCTGATTCGACGGTAGCAGGCGGATGTGGGCGGCGGAGGGGGCTTTGTTGAAAATGCGGCGGATATTGGTGAAAAAGGGACGTGATCCGTCTCCGGATGGGAGGGTATTCTGTCCGGTGGCGCGGGCTTTGAACGCAGAGGAGAACGCGGAGAGAGGTCCGCATGACGGGCGGAATCGGTGGAGGGTCGAGGCGGTTTCCCCGGAAGATCGGTACTACGAACAGAAATCGTCAACGGCTTATCAGACAAACGTATCTTTTAGATGTTATTATGCTCCTTGCGGCGCGTAATTGACGCAGGCGGGTTTTCGGGGAGCAGCGGGTGGGACCAAACAGCTGTGGCGCCAGACGGGTTGCCGGGCAGTGTTCTCTTACCGGCGACGACGATCCTCGCTCGGGGATCGCTTTAGATTTTTTTACCAAACACATTGAAAGAGAGATCTATGTGTCCGATGTCGCGCTGGAATTAGACCTTTCGACATCGTGGTTTGCTCATCTATTTAGTAAACGTGTCGGCAGCGCGCCGTGCCGGACGCTGACGTTGATGCGGGTGGAGCGGGCGAAAGGCTTGCTCGCCGACACCGGTCTCCTTATTAAGGAGGTCGCGGGCGAGGTGGGGTTCCGGAACGTGGAAACGTTTATACGCGCGTTTCGGTCCGTCTGTGGCATGACGCCCGGGCAGTACCGGCGGGATGCGAAAACGGCGAGCGGGTCCCCCGGGGGGGGGGGCAGAATCGGCGCTTGGAGGGGGTTGTGACGGTGCGACGGGTCCGCAGAAATCGTCAACTGAAAAGGGTTGATGGAATTTCGGGCCACGCGCATAGTGGTCGTGTGGGACGGCCGACGCGCGGGGCCGAACCTAAGACGAGGGCCGTTCGGGACGGCGATCCCGCTGGCCCGGCTCCGCAGTCCTGCGGGGCAGCGCATTCCGTGGAGATGTTTGATGTGCGACGATCCGAGGGCGCTGTTGCCGCCGAGGCGGCCTCTTGGCGTCCCGGCGTATTCGATGAGGTTCTTATGATTGGAATTAGGATGTTCGATTTTCATCCGCTTTCAGGGAGGCGCGGGGATGCCGTGGCTACGTTCCTTTGGGCTGTCGGCCTCGTTTTCGTCGCTGGCGGCTCCGGCCGGGCCCAGCCGCAGGTGGCGTTGGCGGACGTTGTATCCGTAAGCTCCGGCGTGCCCCTCGCCGAGGACGCCCAACGGGCGAGCGTGCCCGGCGTCCCCGGCGACTATCTGGAGTTGTCGATCACCAACCGATCCCGGAAGGGGATCGTGGCCTACGCCATCGATCTCACGGCGTACGGGAAGGGTGGCCCGCGCGGCGCGGGCACGATGACGTACGATCTGGTGTCGAGTTTTGGGGCTGCTGCGCTCACCGGAGGGGAGGCGCCTAGCTTAGTGACCAAGTACGATCACGTCGGGCCGCTGAGGCCCGGGCAGACATACTATGAGTTCGTCCGCCGCGTGCCTGATGAGGACGGCAAATCCGTGGCCGAGGAGTCGGCCTCTGTCAGGGCGGTACTCTTCGACGATAACAGCATTGCCGGGGACGGGGCGGCCGTCGAGGGGTTGCTCGACGAGCACCGCGGCGAGGCCGCCGAACTCGAAGCCATAGTGAAGGAGCTCCGGGCTCCCTCGCCGGTTCGGATCCGAGATCGGATCGCCTCTTGGCGCCAGCGGTACGGAGGCCCGGCCAGCGCCCTTGGCGCGCGCGCTGGCGCTAGTCGGTGGCGAGAGATGAAGGGGCGGAACGACGCGCGCCGAATGTTCGTGTACAGCCTGGACCATGAACTCCAGGGCGACGATGAGAAGGATCTGGATGGGAGGGTCGAGCGGCTCGCGAGGTTCCTTAGGCTGGAGGCCGAGGGCTTCAGGCAGCACTCCGGAACGGGGGCAAAAATCCAATGACCGCCAAGCACCTTATAGTGATCGCTGCGGTTTGGTCGTTTTCGCAGGCTCGCATTGCGGGCCAGACGAACTGCAGCAATATCTCGGGGTCGATTCAGGCGGCCCCGGGCAGCCCGACGTGTTCAGCTTCGGGGGAGAAGGCCAACACCCAGATCACGGTCACCTACAATTGCACCGCGATCTGCAACATGTGGCCGTGCAAGGATGTCAACAACAAATCCGTTTTGCAGACGTACCCGGCTAACATCCCTTCGGGAACGATAGCGCCGACCGGTCAGTGTGGCACCACAGACTCGTCTGGCAAGGAGATCCCAGGCGCCAAGAACTGCCCGCCGGACGCGCCGGTCCAAGGGGGGTCCAGTCCCGAGGTGTCGCCGCCCGGCACCCTCAACACGTTGCAATACGACGCGCTCGCCAGGACGCAAGCCCAAGACCTCCAGAGCTGTTTGCCCGGAAACCATTACACCTTCAACGCTCAATGCGCCGCGGTTTCCTGTCAAGCTCCCTGCTCTACCGTGTGCCAGGGCCAGCATTAGCGCTAGCGTGGTCGCTGGCCCCGCCGGGCTGGCGTCTCTTTCCTTCCGCGGACCGCTGGGCGCGCCCCGACTATGGGAGCCCGCCCGCGGCGCTTGGTTCTGCGGCTTGCCTATCTAACGGCCCGGGCATCCAGCGTTTGCTAAGATTGTGCGCTTTGCGTGATCCCGCGTGTTCCGGGTTCGCTGGGTCCGTTCGCTGCTCGCCGCACGCGGGAAGCGGCCTGACGGTCCTGCGTGGCGTGCGTGCCGTCGCCGCCTGGCCTTTTTGTTTGCTGCCCGCAGTTCTTCCGCGGGAGGCTTCGTATCAACTTCACGGTGCCAGATTTCGTGGTGCCCTTTGCCTCGTGATAGGGAGGTCTTAAGATTATGTTCGTTCGACGTGCGCATCGATGCGTTCAGTTGACTTTTTTGTTGGTGTTCATGCCGTTGTTGAGGTGCCTGGGGCAGGACTGCTCGAGCGTGAATACCTGTCCGCCGTGCTCGGGCGACGTGGTATGTTGTGACGATCCGGATGATCCGGACGGCCCAGGGATTTGGGTCTGCGGCGACGTCTGCCCGGTTGTCTGCGCCGGCTACCCGACTTGCCCCGGCGGCGTGGAGGACTGCCCAGATGACACCTATAGCTGCGTTGACGGCTGTTGTGTTCCGCAATGCTACGTTGGCACGCCGTGCGGGGACGATTGCTGCAGCTTCGATCAGCAGTGCATGGATGGGGTCTGCGTTGGTCCATGTGATTATTACTGTTCCGGCGGTCCTTTTGGGGACTGCGGGTATCTGATGGATGTTGGGGAGTTTACTTGCGTTACGGGCTGTTGCGTGGATCCGGTCTGCAGCAGCGCCCTGGGGGAGGCGTGCGGCGGATGCGGGACCGTTCAGTGCGACGGCAGTTGCAATGATGCTTGCGGCTGCTCGCCGGACACCGGCGTGCCGTGCGGAAATTGCGGCACACTCGCGTGTGACGGCGTGACTTGCGACGACCTGTGCGCGTGCCTCGAGGATTACGAGCGACCCTGTGGAAATTGCGGGAGGATGGACTGCTACGGCGTCTGCGACGATCCGTGTGCGTGCGTTCCCGAGATGGGCGAGGCGTGCGGCGGGTGCGGGAACACGGTTACTTGCAACGGCACCTGTAGCGGCTCCTGTAGTTACGGCAATTCCGACTGTCCCAACCCGGACGTCGGGCAGTTGTGCTCAAGTGGCACGGTAGCCCTCGGCGTTTATCAGTGCGACGGGACGTGCATGGGATGCGTGTATCCGTGGCAGGCTCAGTGCGGTTATTGCGGGACGGGCAATTGCGACGGGAGCTGCGACGACCCCTGCAACGGGTGTGACTCACAGGCTGGACAGTACGTCCAGGACTCGAACAACGGGTGCGTGATCGATTGCAGCGGGAACTGCGATGAGTGCGCTTACCTACCCGGCCAACCGTGCGGAGGCTGCGGGACTTCTACTTGCAGTTCGTGCAGCGATCCGTGCAATGGCTGCGCCCCGGACTACGGACAGGGGTGTGGCATCTGCGGCAATTACGATTGCAGCGGGAACTGCCAGGACCCGTGCGCGGGGTGCAGTCCGTTGGATGGCCGCAATTGCGGGGTCTGCGGCACGTCCGACTGCTTTGGAAACTGCGACGATCCCTGCGCCGGATGCTCCGGGTTCGACGGTTGGGCCTGCGGCAACTGCGGCACCGTCGATTGCAATGGGAACTGCGACGATCCTTGCTCCTAGCGGATTGGTAGCGGAGGGTCGATAGTAGAGCGGCTTGCAGCGACTTAAGGAGTGTGGCCGTGGCACTTGGCAATCGGGTAGAAAGGGACAATGCGTGTCAGGCTCCACGGTTAAATGGGCTGGCACAGGAGCAGATTGGCCGCAGTCCTGTGTCGCTGGGCGCGGCGTGCCCTGCGGCGATTGCGGGAGGGATAGCCGCGCTGGCGGGGTCGGCGATCAATATTTGTGCTCGCGTCGCCGGCCTTTTTCGGAGGTGCACGTTGCGTGATGCGGTGGTCGGAGGCGCCCGCAGAAATCGTCAATTGAAAGTTGTTGATGCGGCCTCGCGTGAGGCTCATAGTGGGTGGTGTGGAAACGGAGACATCCCTTGCGGCGAGATTCCCAGTGGCGGGAGGTTCTTGCGACGGCGGGCCGAGGTCGGTCCGGCAACAGAAGTTAGCCCGATGAGAGGTGGGGAACAAAATATGTTTGTATTTATCGGAACGCGATGTTCATGTTCGCTGGCTGTACTCGCGCTGGCCTCGGCAGTGTGGCCAGGCATTGGCGGGTCAGCCGCGTCTGCGGCCGAGAGGCAGATCGAGGTTGAGATGCAGGCGATCAGAGATCCCGTAATCATAACTAGTGTTACGGTTGGGGACGCTGCCGTGGAGTGTGGCGTCCCGATCGGCCCCGGGCGATTCCAACCCGTTACGCCCTTCGAGGCTGACGAGGGCTGGCTGCCGAAGGTCACGATCCATCTCCTTAACCGGACCAACGAGGCTATCGCGTACGTCCACATTGGTCTCCAGTTCCCGCAGCCAGGAGACACATACCTGAGAAGTACCGTTGGGGTAGTTCCTGTGGTCCTTGGCCGGATACCAGCAGCGAGCGCGTTCTCGGATTCTGGCAAGCCTCTACAGCAGGACCCGAAGGCTCAGCCCCTTGAATTCGCATCGCGCCAGACCCTGTCCGTGCACGTGGGTGACTATATGGAGGGGGTCGCGGCTATCCTCGCCCATTTCCATTTTGCGACGGTGGACAGGCTAAGGATCTATCGGAGCGCGGTGTTCTTCGAGGATGGCATGCGGTGGACCCCGGCCACCCGCTATTCCGTCGTCGACCCCGAGCACCCGGGCACTTTCAAACGGATGGGAGACGACTTCTTTC
>Ga0326727_10022011_pt1 | contig 12382 bp, 8 predicted proteins | sample MB2enrmetagenome_FD_207643 | JGI IMG/M metagenome (GOLD analysis project Ga0326727, IMG submission 207643) | Lab enriched peat soil microbial communities from McLean, Ithaca, NY, United States - MB29MY | ecosystem: Environmental > Terrestrial > Soil > Wetlands > Peat | place: USA: New York...
AAGCGCATCAAAGAGCAATTCGATCCCGGCGCGATCATGAATCGCGGCCGCTTCGTGGGAGGCATCTGATGCATTCGCAGACGCTTCCTCTGGAGAAGCTGAAGACGGCCAACGGTACGGGAATCTATGACTCGCACCATCCGCCGGCGATGGAGATCGTCGATAAGTGCGTGCACTGCGGCTTCTGCCTGCCCACCTGCCCTACGTATATGCTCTGGCATCAGGAGATGGATTCGCCGCGCGGCCGCATCTACCTGATGAAGATGGCGGCTGAGGGAGGCGTGGCGCAGATGAACGAGACCTTCGTCAGCCACTTCGACTCCTGCCTGGGCTGCATGGCCTGTAACACCTCCTGCCCTTCGGGAGTTGACTATGGCAAGTTAGTCGAGGCGACGCGTGCCCAGATTGAGCGCAATTACCGGCGCCGGTGGCGGGAGCGTCTCTTCCGGAAGATGATCTTTGCGCTCTTTCCGCATCCCGAACGGCTGCGTTGGCTGATGCTTCCTCTATGGATTTATCAGCGCTCAGGGGTGCGCTGGCTCCTTCACAAGAGCGGATTGTTTGGGATGCTGCCCGCGCGGTTGCGCTCGATGGAGACCCTGCTGCCGGAGCTGTCGCTGCGCAAGCTCTTTGCGCGAACTCCAAACCATGTGCCGGCAAAGGGCAAGTCGCGCATGCGTGTAGGAGTGCTGCTGGGCTGCGTGCAGCGCGTCCTGCTCAACGATGTCAATCGGGCTACGATTCGCGTGCTGGCGGCGCACGGCTGCGAGGTGGTCATTCCCGAAGAGCAGGGCTGCTGCGGCGCTCTGGCGGCGCATGCCGGCCTGGAGCTGGAGGCGCTGGCGGCGGCGCGACGGCTGATCGAGCTCTTCGAGCGGGCGCAGGTGGATGTGATCGCGATCAACTCGGGCGGCTGCGGCTCCGCGATGAAGGAGTACGGCCACCTGCTGCGGGACGATCCCGCATTCTCCGAGCGCGCCAAGGCGACAGCGGCAAAATGCCGCGACATCAGCGAGCTGCTCGTCGAACTGGGAGTTGCGCAGGCAGCGCCCAGGGCGATGCAGGTGGCCTATCACGATTCCTGCCACCTGCAGCACGCCCAGGGAATCCGCAGCGCGCCGCGGCAGTTGCTGGCGGCGATTCCTCAACTGGAGGTGAAGGAGTTGCCCGAGCCGGCGGTGTGCTGTGGCTCGGCCGGCATCTATAACCTCGTCAATCCCGTGCCGTCGCAGGAGCTGGCAGACCGCAAGGCCGGATTTGTCATCGAGTCAGGCGCGCAGGCGCTGGTCTCCGGAAATCCCGGTTGTCTGTTGCAACTTGCCGGCGCATTGCGGCGAGCCGGCCACCCGATGCCGGTGATGCACGTGGTCGAACTGCTCGACGCCGCGATGCAGCCCGGCGGGAAGCAGCTATAGAAATGCCTGAACGGGAGCTTCAATGATGCTGTAACAAGCCGGAACAACTTCCCTCCTATCGCGGATTCAGGCGTTTCCGGCTCTCGTGAGTTTTCCTCACACTGCGCAATTAGAATGAACGAAGTCTATGTCTGAATTGCAAAATCTCTCTCCTGAAGTCCTGCTGCACGTTGCGCAAACACTGGAAATCCCTTCGGCGGGCGTGGTCTCGGTGATCGGGCTGCTCGATGAAGGCGGCACGGTGCCGTTCATCGCGCGTTATCGCAAAGAGGCCACGGGCAATCTCGACGAGGTGAAGATTCGCGAGATCGAAGAAAAGCTGGGCTACTTCCGCGAACTGCTCTCACGCCGCAAGACAATTCTTGCCAGTATCGAGGAGCAGGGCAAGCTGACCGATGAACTGAAGCTGCGCATCGAAAAGTGTCTCGACAAGAGCGAACTGGAAGACCTCTATCTGCCGTATCGGCCGAAGCGCCGCACCAAGGCCACCATCGCGCGCGAGAAGGGATTGGAGCCGCTCGCACAGTACTTGTGGGCGCAGCAGCCGGCGGAGCTTCCGCTCTGCGAGTATGCGGCGACCTTTGTCCGCGAGGAGAGCGGCGTTGCCAGCGCGGACGAGGCGCTCGAAGGTGCGCGCCATATTGTGGCCGAGATGATCAGCGAGGACGCCGAGCTGCGCAAGGCGCTGCGGCGGCTGATGTTCGAGGAGGGGATGGTCGTCAGTCGCAAGGCACTCGACGCGGTGGACGAACAGGAGAAGTTCAAGATGTACTACGACTATCGCGAGCCGGTGAAGAGCATTCCATCTCACCGCATGCTGGCCATCCGCCGGGGCGAAGCCGAGAACATTCTCTTCTTCCTCGTGGAGCTCGACGCCGGCCGCGCGGTGGAGGCGCTGCAATCGCGCATTCTTCGCCAGCAGGGAGACTGGACTCCGCAACTGCTGAAGGCGATCGACGATGCATGGCAGCGGCTGCTCAACTCTTCCATCCAGGGCGAGATTCGTCTTGAGTTGAAGCAGCGAGCCGACAGCGACGCGATCGCGGTCTTTCGCGATAACCTGCACAACCTTCTGCTCTCGCCTCCGGCCGGACCGATCTCCGTGCTCGGCATCGATCCCGGCCTTCGCACCGGCTGCAAGCTTGCGGTGGTGGATGAGACCGGAAAATTCCTGGCGCATGACGTGATCTATCCGTTCATCTCGAAGAGTGGGACGGAGCAGTCCGCAAAGGTGTTGGAGAAGCTGATCGCGCAGTACAACGTGCGCGGAATCGCCATCGGAAACGGCACCGCCGGTCGCGAGACGGATCAGCTTGTACGCGCCTTCCTGCAGGAGCGCAAGCTGGAAAATGTCTTCGCCGTGACCGTAAGCGAAAGTGGCGCTAGCGTGTACTCGGCCTCGGATCTGGCGCGGCAGGAGTTTCCGGAGCTCGATCTGACGGTGCGCGGCGCCATCAGCATCGCGCGACGGTTGCAGGACCCGCTCTCCGAGCTGGTGAAGGTGGATCCCAAGTCGATTGGCGTGGGGCAGTATCAGCACGATGTGGATCAGCGCCATCTGCAGCAGTCGCTTGAGGCCGTGATCGAAAGCTGCGTCAACCGCGTCGGCGTCGATCTGAACACCTCTTCGTGGACGCTGCTGCGCTACGTCGCCGGAATGACCGAGCGCACCGCGCTGAACATCGTGAAGTACCGCGACGAGAACGGACGCTTTCGCTCACGCGCACAGTTGATGAAGGTGCCGGGCGTCGGCCCCAAGACCTTCGAGCAGGCTGCGGGTTTCCTTCGTATACGCGACGGCGAGAACCCGCTGGACGGAACCGCGGTGCATCCTGAGAGCTACTCCGTTGTGGAGCAGATTGCGGAGTCGCTGCAAACGCCGCTGGCGGAACTGATCAAGAAGCCGTCGTTGCTGGAAAAAGTGGACCGCGCGCAGCTCAAAGCCGGAACCTTTACCCTCAACGACATCCTCGAAGAGCTGAAGAAGCCGGGACGCGATCCGCGCGACAAGTTCGTCGCCCCGAGCTTTGCAGAAGGCGTGCGAGAGATCGCCGATGTTCAGCCTGGAATGGTCCTGGAGGGCGTGGTCACCAACGTTACAAAGTTCGGCGCGTTCGTTGACATCGGCGTGCACCAGGACGGACTCGTACACATCAGCGAGCTCTCCAATCGCTACATCAAAGATCCGAGCGAGGCCGCGAAGGTGGGCCAGATCGTGAAAGTAAAGGTGCTCAGCGCGGATGTGAAGACAAAGCGCATCGCACTTTCCATGAAGGCTCTGCTGGCAGCCGCTCCCCCCAACCAGCCGCGCAAGAGGGAGTCGCAGCCGCTCTCGATAGAGCAGAAACTCTCGCTGCTCTCGTCCAAATGGAAGGTGCGATGAGCGTCTATGCGATGTGACGCTTCTCTCCGAGCCGTCGGGAGCTGTCGCATCATCGAATAGGAAGAGGTCCAAGCTCTGAACCATGAACCGAGCCGTGAAACGTCGCCTCGTCCGACTCATCAATTTCTGGCCGCCGTTCCTTGGAGCCGGCATCCGTCTGCGCCGGCTCTCGCCCGATTTCCGCGAAGCCGACGTCGAGATGGCGCAGCGGTTCTGGAATACCAACTATGTCGGCGTGCACTACGGCGGCTCGCTCTTCTCGATGACCGATCCGTTTTACATGCTGCTGCTTATGGAGAACCTTGGCCGTGAATACATTGTCTGGGACAAGGCGGCAAGCGTGCGCTACCGCAAGCCCGGACGTGGCAAGGTTCGGGCCGAGTTTCGCCTGAGCGAAGCGGAGATCGAGGAAGTGCGCGCCGCGGTTGCCGAGAAGGGCAAACATGAGCGCAGCTACGTGATTCGAATTCTTGACAAGGAAAATGACGTTGTCGCTGAGGTGGAGAAGCTGATTCAGGTTCGACACAAGCGCCACATCTCGTCTACGCGTGGCAGACTCCGCGCCGGCGAGCCGCTCGTGCCGAAATCTTAGTTCGGCCCCATGATCTCATGCCGATGGACATCAGTACGCGACGAATCGCAGCAGACGCTCGGACTACAATCATGAATGTGGAGTCAGAGATCAATGCAGCCGTAGCGATTGTGCGAGCGCGCGAGCCGGAGCCATCCATCCTGCTCATTCGGCGCTCGGAGCGGAAGGAAGATTCGTGGTCCGGACAGTGGTCGTTTCCCGGAGGCAGGCGCGATCCTGAGGATCAGGACATTTTGCAGACGGCGCTCCGCGAGCTCGAAGAAGAGTGCGGAATCCGGCTCGGTCGCGAAGATATGAGCCTTGCGTTGCCGGCCACATTGGCGAGGCGTAGAACCGGACCTTTCGTGCTCGTAGCGCCCTTCGTCTTCGAACTGGATCGGCAGCGGCCGACGGTTCTCGATACGAGTGAAGCGGTTGAGGCGGTGTGGATGACGCAGAGCATTTGGTGCGATCCGAAGCGCCACAAGCTCAGGGCCGTGCCAGGCTTGCAGGCTAACTGGTTGTTTCCGTCAATCGATCTAAACGGATTGCCGGTCTGGGGATTTACCTACCGGCTCATGACAAGTTGGCTGGGACTGCTGCCGGATGAAAACGACATTGAGAGAGCCGGACTTGCGATGGCGAACCGCGTACTGAATTTTGTGCTCTCGCATGGTTTGGAACTCAAGAGCAGATGGCAAGCTCTGCCTGCTGCGGATGGAACGGGAGAGCGCCAGTCACAGGTTGCCACGGTGGAAGGCATGATTCCGGCGGATCTTGTGATCTCCCATTTCTCGAAAAGCATCAGTTCCTTCCCGGGCGTGAACCTGCTCGAAGTCCGTCCTGATTGGATACGAATTCTGGGGCTCGCATTCGAGGAGTATCGGATTCTTAATACGCAATCGCACTGAACCGCTGGAAGTGCTCTGGGCGTCCAACATGAGGACTACTCCACCGTGGGCGCGACCGGTTCGTAAGCCGTGATTGCCTCTCGCCATTTTTCAGGAATTTCGATGGAAGCCCTCGTCTCATTGTTGTAGGCGACCATGACGGTTCGACCACGAGCGGCCATGGTCTGGCTGGTCTCGCTCCAGACCTCGTAGATGAAGTCGAACGACTTTCGCCCGATGCGCGAGATCCGGCACGAGACTGCGACCTCTTCGCGGTAATTGAGAGGATGCAGGTATTCGAACTCGGTCTTCGCAAGGATAATGCCGCAGCTTCCGGTCAGAGATTCCCCGAGCACTTCATCAAAGTAGTTGCAGCGAATGGTTTCAGCCCACACCACGTAGGCCGCGTTGTTCACATGCTGCAACATATCGATGTCGCAGAATGGAACGCGGAAACGTATCACACATCGAAAGTCGGCGATCGCCATCATGATCCTCGGATTTGATTGATTTCCGCTGAGGCATCTCTACGCCTTCGCAGCAGTTGCTTTCGACTTGTTGCCGCTCAGCATCTCAAAGAGCATAACAGTTGGGGAAAAACTTGAAGATCGGGGAGGCATTCTCGTTCCTCAGGGCGAGAGTCCGCCGGCACGTATGAACCCCGTCCAGAGGAATTCGTTGCGGCTCATGCAACTTTCTATAAGGGCGTGGGACGGGACTGCTCCGGCAGGCGCCTGGGCTGCTTCGCCGAAGTCTGGACGCGCGCTTCCTCCGCGTCGTCTTCTTCCGCAGTGAAGCGACCGACTTTGCCGGGTCGAAACGATGACGTCTACTTACTAGCAGGCTGAGTATTCGCCACGAACGATATTCAGCCTGCGCATCCTGTTCTGAAGTGTGGTCCGCTTAAGGCCGAGGCGCTCTGCCGCTCCACCTTTGCCGGATATCCTTCCAGAGGCGTTTTTCAAAGCGTCGAGGCTTCATTTGGGGCGGCTGCAAACTCTTGGGAGGCGAACGGAAGGCTCTTCCGAGCCTGGGAATCTGAGTGATGGGAATGCTAAAAGGAGGGAGTTAGAGCTGCTTGCGAGGTGGAGCTTCCACGCGCTTCCACCCAAAGAGGCGGGTATCAACGGACCATAATCCCGGTCCCAGCATAGCCAGTGAGCCACCTATGGTTCCCAACAAAGTTGGAACCAATATCTCCCCGGGAAGCGTCAGAATCTGCCAGAGCTCAATCGCGGCCACCAACATGCCTGCGATCGGCGTCCAGAGGCCGGCGATGAGAAGGATCCCGGATCCCACTAGCAATGCGGAACTTATTGCTGTGCTTATCGGCGGGTTGCGCCAGAGCGTCGAACTTGCGCTCAACATAAGCGCAGAGCCGGCGACCAGGCGCATGAGAAGCAGCCCGATGCCAGGCCAACCGCCGGCGAATGTGGAATATAGGCGTCGCACGCAGGTACCTTTCCGGACCATCACAGGCTCCTACTTTACGGGGAGAGGCGAAACCCCAAAAGGAGTTCAAAACGTCACTCTTTTGAGTTTCGCGAGACAGGCAGGGGGCGGAAGCTATAGCTCGATGATTCCTCTCTTGAGGCCGATCATTGCGGCATGCGTCCGGTCGTTGGCGTCCAGCTTCGAAAGGATGGACTTGACTCGACTCTTGACGGTCTCTTCCGTGATCGAGAGCTGATCCGCAATCTGCTTGTTTGCATTACCAGCTGCGATCAGTTGCAACACGAGGATCTCTGCCGGCGTCAGGGCTTCATCCGCCGTATGCTCGGCGACTTCGTATGAGACCTCCGCGGAAAGCCTCTTTTTTCCAGCATGGACGGCACGGATCGTATCCAGCAATTCCTTGTGCAACGTGTTCTTGAGCAGGTAGGCCTGAGCACCGGCCTTGAGCGCACGGAGAATTTGTACATCGCCTGCGTAGGTCGTCAGCACGATGACTCTTGCGTCGGGAAATTCGTTTCGAATGGCAATCAGAGCGTCGACGCCGTTCATCTCAGGCATCTGCAAATCCATCAGCGTGATGTCCGGACGGTGCGTGCGGAATTGCTGGATAGCCTCGCGGCCGTTGGACGCTTGACCTACCAGAACCATATCCGGCTGGGTCTCAATTAGACCGGCAATCCCCTGGCAGACGAGTGGATGGTCGTCAACCGCGAGAATTCGAATTCGCGAGCCGGCGCCGCTCATGAGCCGTATCCTAATTCAAGCCTTCATCTTCGGGGCAAACTTTCTTGAAAACCAGGAACTTTTGTCAGTGAGGTAGGCGGCTCCGGCAGGGACACGCAGTTCCACTTCGGTACCTGCGTTGACTGCGCTCCACACCGTCAATTTACCCCCGATAAGTGCGGTGCGTTCCCGCATACCGGGCAAGCCATAATGTCCCTCACTGCCCTGGCGAGCGAGTACCTCCGGATCGATGCCTCTTCCATCGTCCCGCACACGCAAGCGGAACTGCGCATTGTCATAGTGGATTTCAACTTCGACCCGTTGTGCCTGGGCGTGCCGAAAAACGTTTCGCAGCGCTTCGGCAGCAATCTTGTAGATCTCATCACGAAGGATGGGATGCAAATCCCGCGGCTCGCCCTCAACTGCTACACGGAATGATGGTCGGTGGTTGGTTGCGTTGGTTGCGAGTTCTTCTCCCAGCGTGTTTATGGCCAGCGCGAGATCGTTGCTCTCGACCGTAGAAGCGCGCAACCCCTGCACCTCATCCCGAGCTTCGCTGAAGAACTCGGCGGTCTGCTCGATCGCGGTGTCCAGTTTTTCTTTCGCCTCCATCGGGCGCTCTGGCAGCAACATGGAAACGATTTGGAAGCGGAGCAGCAACCCGTGGGCGCTTTGCAGCAGCGTGTCGTGAAGGTCCCGCGCGATCCGTGTGCGCTCGCCGACGCGCGCATCCAGCGTCATATCGAACTGACGACGCAATTGCCGGAGACGCAACTCGTAGACAGCCCACAGCAGCGACAAGAAAAGGACCGCGCAGAGGGCGCGGAACCAAGCCGTCTGGTAGTACGCGGGAGCGACGGAGAAATCCAGTCTGGCGGCATTCTCATTCCAGACGCCGTCGCTGTTGCATGCCATCACGCGAAATGAATACCTCCCTGGAGGCAAATCCGTGTAGAACGCCTGCCGACGCGTGTCGACGTCATGCCAATCACGGTCATAGGGGGCGAGCAGGTAGCGAAATTTCACCTTCTGTGGAATCAGAAAGCTGGGCGAAGTGTAATCAATCTGTAAGTCACGCAACTTCGGCGGAAGCTTGAGGTTCCCTGTTGCGGGATATTCCTTCCGATCGGCGGTGACCGATTGGATGTAAGTTGCCGCCGGTAACGCTTTTTGCGAAAGTCTGGACGGGTCCACCATTTGTACGTAGATTCCGCTTGCAAACCACACTCGCCCATCCGAAGAGTACGCCGCCGAATTGAAAGTTGGCCGCCCTGCATGGGCTCCATCCAATTCGTCGTAGAAGCGGGTCTGCACGATCACTTCCGGATTGGTCCACCATCGTTGAAGCTCGGAATCCGGCAACTCGACGATGCCGCAATCCATGTAGAGCCACCAACGTTTCTCGCTGTCTTGAATGAAGGAAGTCACGAAGTTGCAGGGTAGGCCGTTTTTCGTCGTCATCCGCTGCACCTTACCTTTCCGCAACCCGACTAGCCCGTCGGCGGAAGCGGCAAGCACGGAGCCGTCTTCATTAGCGATAATCTGGCGGATAAACGGATCGCCCTTTGTATTGAGCGGGAATGTCTGCACGTTGTCACGGCGGAATAAGACAAGGTCACCCTTCAGAGTTCCTATCCAAATTCCTCCGTGTGGATCCGGCGCGAGGGTGCGGCCCGTGGGAATTTGCGACGCTGTGAACTCTTCACGTACCTGAAAATCGCGGATACGCACGAGCCTGTGCGGGTCACTGAAGCACTCCGCCCAAATATTCCCATCCATGTCCTCGGCCATTCCAACCACGAGCCCCAGCGGCTTGTGATCCGGTTCGGGCAGGCGACGGAAGCGCCCATTCCTGAACAAATAGAGTTCGTCATCCACTCCCACCCACATGTTCCCGGCGCGGTCCTCCAGCATTGAGGCGACTTGATCACCCGGAAGACCATTTCCCGGGCGAATGGATGAGACGGTCCCGTTCTTCTCAATGTGATCGAGAGAGCCAACGTTTGCGACCCAGATTGTGCCATCTCTGGCAGCTAGAACTCCCGTCGCTGAATCATTCCCCAGGCCCTCATAGGTCGAGAAGCTGGCAATGCGCGGATCGCGAAACCTGTCGATCCCTTCAGAAGATGCAGCCCACAGAATTCCTTCTCTGTCTTCAAAGACAGAGTTCACTGAATCGCTGGACAAGCCGTCGGCCCGTCCATAATGGTCCACATCATTCCCAATTATCCGAAACAGTCCGTCACCGATGGTGGCGACCCAAAGATTGCCGTCGCGGTCGAAGATCATGTCGTGGACACGGAGTTTGCTGCCGTCGAAGCTAGGCGTCACGTAGGGTTGGAAGACGCCGTTTTTCAATCGTCCAAGCCCTCGCCCGGCTCCGGCCCGCAGTATGCCGATCCAGAGGCCCCCATCGGGAGCAAGCGCCATGCACGCGATCCCGCTCTGTCCTGCGTTGGATTTCAGAGCTTCGATCGGGTACGTCTCCGAGATGCCGTCATGCCAGTGGACAACAGCCGTCTGTCCCCCGAGCCAAAAGCCGCCTTTTCCATCAGCCAATATTGAGTTCAACGGGGAAGTTGTAATTCCATCGGCTCTTCCGAAACACCTCACGGCACGATCGGTAACATGGCAAAGGGGTGCGTCTGAGATACGGTTATCGCCTCGCACCACCCACAGCGACCCATCGGAATCTTCACTCATGCTTTGAAGAGCGCGGAGCCCATCCAGTTCGAACTGAGAAGTGACAACCCGGCCCTTCAGGTGAACGATCCCGCGTAAGCCGGATACCCACAGCCCCCCCGCGTGGCCGCCAAAGGCATTCACTATTTGACCAAAGGCATTGTCTTTCTTGCTGATCGAACCATAATTGGGAGGCCCATCCCAGGAAACGAACCGAACGCCGTCGAAGGTCATCATATCGCCCTGTACAAACCAGAGAAAACCGTCCGAGGTTTGAGCGATCGCATACCCGCCATTCGGCACGGAACCATCTCGCATCAGCCATGCGGTGTGGATGTACTGGGTGAGGCGTTTGTTTGGATCGAGGGCATGAGCCGAGCCGGCCAGCAGCAACATACAGACGAAACAAAAGCTCAGCACGGCCGCGATTGCAGTGCGAGGCCATCTGCAGCGGAGCAGAATCGGTCGTTGAGAAGCGGTTTTTCCCATGTTCGCACCCGAACAGCGTCAGACATTATGCTTTGCTTTGGCCGGCGTGTCGATTCCGGCATAGAGAGAAAGTGGTCGCAGTCCGGCCCTGCCGCACAGGCGTATGATGTCTACGCCATGGAATTGCGCGCCTGCCGCCGCCGTGCATTGCCGCAGGCGGCGCATTCAGCGCGGTGTGCAGGTTCGCCGCATCTTGTAAGGAGTGACACTGGTGAAGCGCTCTATCATTCTGACGGCAGTAATCTTTGCCTTCTTCCTACCCGCGTTCACGCAGGATAAACCAATGCCCAATGCAACACTTCCAAACGCCACCACGCCTGCGTGGATGGCTTCCGAAAGCGCCTCGCTGGAGTCCGCGCTGGTCGCCCGGTATGGCGAGGCTCAGCGGCCGCGGGTGCAGCGCGGTCTGAAGCAGGTTGCGGAGTTCTGGCGCGCCGAAGACGGCAGCGCCGCGGAGTTCCACAGCTTTGTGACCGATAGCTTTGCCGGCGACAGCGCGGCGCTGGACACGATGTTTCACCGCTTCGAGAGCATGCTCGAACAGCTCGACGGTCACATGCAGGAGATCAGCCGCGAGTTCCGCACCCAAAGCGATCTCGACCGCGGTCCCATCATGCCCTATGACGACATCTTTGCCGGTTACGATCCGTCGGCGCACTTTCTGGATGACGCTTTCCGCAACAAGCTGGCCTTCGTGGTGCTGCTCAACTTTCCGCTGACCACACTGGATGAAAAGCTGCACGACGGACCCACCTGGAGCCGCCGTCAGTGGGCCGAGGCGCGGCTCGCCGACCGCTTCTCGAAGCGCGTTCCCGGTGAGGTTTCGCTGGCGATCGCCGAGGCGGCCTCCGAGTCCGAGCGCTACATCTCCGAGTACAACATCTGGATGCATCATCTGGTCAACGACAAAGGCGAGCGGCTCTTTCCAGCCAAAATGCGTCTTCTCTCGCACTGGAACCTGCGCGACGAGATCAAGGGCGATTACGCCGACGGGCAGAACGGACTGGCCAAGCAGCGCACGATTCAGTTGGTGATGGAGCGCATCATCACGCAGAGCATTCCGCAGGCGGTGGTGAACAACCCCGGCGTCGACTGGAATCCTGTGACGAACACGGTGACGGCGGTCCCCGCGTCGGAGCTGGACGGGACAGCCAAGACCGATGTGAAGGCCGTGGCCGGCCGCGAGCCGGACACCCGCTACGCCACGTTGCAGAACTGCTACAAGGCGGTGCGCCGGGCCGATCCCTACTCGCCGACCGCGCCTACGCATATTGCGCGCAGCTTCGATGAGAGCCGCGAGATTCCCGAGGCGCGGGTGAGAGCGATGCTCGAACAGTTGCTCGCCTCGCCGCTGGTGCCGCGCGTGGCTGCGCTGATCGAAAAGCGGCTGGGCCGCCCGCTGGAGCCCTTCGATGTCTGGTACAACGGCTTCCGCGCAAAGTCAAAGTACAGCGAGGCCGAGCTCGACCACATCGTAGCCAGGAAATATCCCACGCCGGAGGCCTACCAGAAGGACATTCCCAACATGCTGCGGCAGCTCGGTTTCCCGCCGGCAGACGCCGACTCCATCGCGGCTAACATCGTGGTGGACCCGGCACGCGGCTCCGGGCATGCCATGGGCGCGGGTTTCCGCGAAGGGCATCCGCACCTGCGGACCCGGGTCGAGAAGAGCGGCATGAACTACAAGGGCTACAACATCGCCGTGCATGAGATGGGACACAACGTGGAGCAGACGCTCTCCATGAACCGCATGGATTACTACCTGCTTCACGGC
>Ga0326727_10022013_pt1 | contig 12381 bp, 12 predicted proteins | sample MB2enrmetagenome_FD_207643 | JGI IMG/M metagenome (GOLD analysis project Ga0326727, IMG submission 207643) | Lab enriched peat soil microbial communities from McLean, Ithaca, NY, United States - MB29MY | ecosystem: Environmental > Terrestrial > Soil > Wetlands > Peat | place: USA: New York...
GGCCAGTAGCTAAAAATGCTGCCGATATGAATGACACCGGTGTTATTCAGAAAGAACAACACTCCGGCCAGAATAAGAAGGACGGCGCCCACGTGCGGCCCGCGACGGCATGCCGCAACGGGCGGCGCCGCTGGTTTCGTAAACCAATCGTCAGGGGGCGGCGCGGGATATTCGCGAGGGTCACGGGCCCCTTTGTTAACGGGATCTGAGAAGAAGTCGTCGGGCATATTATTTCGCCTCGGGTTTCAAAGGATCTAATTCCACCAGGCCGGCGGCGACAATCGCCAGCGGCCAGTAGCGTTCCAGGGACTCAAGCGAAAACACACCCGCTCCTGGGCCGGCCAGCAGAAGAACTCCGGCCAGAATCAATAGGACCGGGAACATAAGAGTGAATCCGTCAAGCTTACTGAATGGGTTGCTTCTCATAACACTTGCCTCTGACTCGATTCTGCAAGAAACGCCCGGGAGGATCACGCGGAATTCGGCGAATAACGGATGGGAATCGGCGAATGACGCGGCTCAGCGGTCAAATCGCCGCGCGACGGCAGATCGCCCACGCTGATCCTTAATTACTTGGGATAGTTAAAGAACAGCTGATTGCCGTCCGGATCGTCGACCACCAGCAGCCGGTAGCCCCACGACCCATCCTTCACCGGAACGCCCCGCGCCTCCAGTTCCGCGCGCAACGCATCCACTGCCGCGGTTGCGGTCTCGCGCGTGGGCTGCTCAACGTTCAGGGAAATGAAGATCAGCGACTTGCCAATCTTCTCCGGCCACGTATCGGCCAGAATCAGCGAGCAGCCTTGCCGATCCACCTGTGCGACGCTCGCTCTGCCGCCTTCCTCGTATCGCCAGGGACTCGTGAAGCCCAGCTGGTTCATGTAGAAGTGGAGCGAGGCCTCAACGTCCGCCACGTGGAGGACGGGGCGCGCAAACCAGTCTGTCATAGCCCTGTGTCCTCGAATATATCACCGGGTTGCCACTACCGTGAAAGCGGTCCATTTGCTCAGTGCCCGTCCGCTCTCTTGAACAGTGACGCGCGCTTGGTAGTCGCCTGCCGGAAGCTTCGCGGAAGCCACGACTGGGATCGAATTAACTTCATCCGCCGCCGCCAGCTGCGGGTGCGTTTCGGCGATGGCTGACCCATCCTTGAAGAAATCGACGGTAACTTCCGGCTTGGCGCCGGCGCCCGGATAAACAACGAAGTAGAGTGAAGCGCCTTCCGCTACCGGTGTTTTGGCGTCAAGTTCCGGGGTCACCCGGCCGCCCGAGAACTGCAAAGGATCCGCGGTATCGCGAGGCGCCGTCAGCGGTTGAAAATCGTGAACCAAGGCCACGTCGCTCATCGAAACGGCATCGGGCCGCGATACGGAGAGCGCGATGCGATGGATTCCGGAACGGTTGCCTTCCGCGTCCAGCGCCACGCCTTCAACAGTGTAATGTCCGGGCGCCAGCACAACGGGTACCGAGTACATAATCCGGCCGCGGCGGAACAGATCCAGTTTGTCGTTCGGAACCAAACGATCGATATCGCGACTCACTTTATCCACCACGTTGCCCTGCGAGTCTTTGATCAATGCCAGGAAGCTGGCGTGGATGCGCGTCTGATGCGTGGTGGGCTCCACTTTGGTGGTGACATTTTCCGCCGCCAGATCGAAGGCGATTTCGTAGCGCACTGAATTATGAAAAGTATCGAAACGCAATGCGGCCATCTGGAGCGGGAATGCGGATGGGGTCTTGGAGTTCAACGCATTCAGCGCGGGCATCTCGAAGGGTTCCAATGCATGGCCGTTCAAATCCGGAAGCGCGTAGTAACCGTCGCGGCTTTGCACGTCCAGCTTGGGTTTGGTGGTGCTAATGGCGATCTTGCGGAAGCGGCCATCATAAACGGTCGACACGGGCGTATAAGTGATCTCATAATGCGTGCGGACATCTTCCATCACCCGGATCATCTGCTTGCCGATTTCGTTGGTGTCCATGATGGCGAAGCCGCCCGTGCGTTCGGAAAGCTCCTGCAGATTCTGCTGCGTGTTCGCCACTCCCATTTCAAACTGGCTGTCATCCTGTTTGGCCATGCCTTCGGTGACCGGTCCGCCGTGGGTCCAGTTGGGCTGGCTCCGGCTGCTGGCCGCAATCGAAAGATTCAGATTACGCGCCAGACCGTTGGGACTGCTCAGCAACAACCCGCGCGCGTCAATCCCATAGAAGCTGACGTTCGACCGATTGGCGGAACTGATCACGTCAAAGATGCGCTCACGTTGCCCTGGAGGAAGGTTAAGACCTTCGCAGACATACAGGATGGTCTTGCGGCCGGGCAGCTTCGACTCATAATTCACAAGTGTGAGAAGCGCATCCACGGTGCGCATGCCGGTCATATACATGGCCACTTCCCGCTGCTGCGATTGGATGATGGCGTCCGCGTTGCCCAGCACCGTGGAAGCGTCGCCGGTAGCCAGATCCGCCGTTGTCGCGGGGTCAACCGTGGATGTTACGCTCACGCCGGTGGTTCCCGTGGTGATCTGGTAATCCAGATTATTCGCCACCCTTCCCTTGCCCGCGGTCAGGCTCGAATAATTACTCAGAGCCGCCCGTTCCACGGCGCTCGCCAGCAGAGTCCGGTCATTGCTGAAATCCTGCAGGCGGTAAAGCCCGTTGTCCAGGCTGAAAATGGCCACGTAGGTGTTGGAGCGAAGCTCATGATGCAGGAATTCCAGGGCGGCGTCGCGCGCATACTTGCGGGACTCCGGCGTCAATTCTTCGAAAATGATGGAGATGAAGGCGGGTTCTTCCACCTTCTGGACCGCGGGTGTTGTGGGTGCGGCAGGCAGCGGTGCGGCCGTCCTTTGCGGCGTCGCCGGTTGCGGAGCCGGTTCGGTATCCTTGCCGGTTACCAGGCGGAAAGTCTTGATCTTCTGCGGGACGCCGTCTTCGGTAATCGTAAAATCGGAAGCCTTCAGTTTCTTGGCGAGTTGATGGTTCTTTTGACGAACCACCACATCCAGCAGCACTTCACGAACGCTCGAGCGGATTACCGTGTCGGAGGATTCCGGTGCGGGCGTGGACTGCTGAGCGAGCAACCCACCGGCCAACAAGACTGAGGTGCAGACGGTTGCAAGATTCATAGGTCCTTAAAGAGTAATGTCTTCCTTCAGTTGGTCGCTTAACTTGCTGGCGATCAGTTGCTTCAAAGTCTCGCCCGTATCGTTGTACACAAATGCTCCTTGCACGATGTCCCAATCGAGCTTGAAGCTCTTCGATTGCGCCGAAACCCAGATCTGGCGCACCGGAGTGTTCGGGCTCACTACGAATCGTGTATGCGGTTCCTCGATCTCAATGGTGAGCGCACCGCTGTTGAAATCCGTCTCAAATCCATAGTCGTCACCGGCATCGATCAGAGCCCTGTTGAGCCGATCAAGGGCTACGTCGGCATGTTTGCGAAATTCCTGTTCGTCGATCATGTGGCGTTCCCTTTTATTTTATGACTGGTATTTTAGGACTTTGCGCCCAGCAAATCCTTCAAGTTGATCCCGGCGAAGGCCATCGTCAGACCGATCATGATGATCACCGTTGCCCATACAATCCAGTTATAAACCGGCGAGCTGACCCATTCCTTCATCAGGCTGCGCTTGTTCAGCAGCAGAATCATATAGATCAGCACGATGGGTAGCAGGATGCCGTTGATCACCTGCGAGAGCAGGATCATCTGATATTGGCTGGCTTTGGGAATCAGCAGATCGAAAACCGCGCCCCCAACGATGAGCAGAGTGTAAAGCCAATAGAAAACCGGCGCTTCTTTCCACGTCTTGTTGACGCCGCTTTCAAAGCCCAGCCCTTCGCAAACGGAATAAGCGGTCGACAGCGGCAGGATGCACGCGGCAAATACGGAAGCGTTCAACAACCCCGCCGCGAACAGCAGAAACGCATATTGTCCGAACGGCTTAAGGCCGAGCGCCGCTTCCGCGCCATCCTGAACATCGCGCGGATGGATAGCCCATATCGCCCCCGCGCACGCCACAATGATGAAGAACGCGATCACGGAAGTCATGATGCAGCCGAACACCACCTCCAGTCGCGATTCGGCGTACTCCTTCATAGTGATGCCCTTCTCCACCACCGCGGCTTGTAAGTAGAACTGCATCCACGGCGCTATAGTTGTCCCCACCATACCGATCACCATGGCAAGGTATTCGGAATCGAAGAAAAGCTTAGGCCGGAAGCTGTTGATGGCCGCTTCCTTCCAATCCGGCTGAACCAGAAACCCGGAGATGATGTAAGTGACGAAGATGGTGCAGGCGAACAGGAAAATCTTCTCCACGCTGCCATAGTTACCGCGCACCGCCAGGAACCAGACCACGACCGCGCAGATGGGAACGCACACCCAGGAAGGCACTCCGAACAGGCCCAGCGAACTGGCCACGCCCGCGAACTCCGAGATGATGTTGGTGAAGTTGACGGCCACCAGCAGCACCATCACCAGGAAGGTCACGCGCAGCCCAAACTCTTCGCGAATCAGATCGGAAAGGCCCTTGCCGGTGACCGCGCCCATCCGCGAACACATCTCCTGCGTAAGAATCAGAGCGATGGTGATCGGGATCAGCGTCCACAGCGGAAGATAGCCCCAGCGCGCGCCCGCCTGGGAGTAGGTCACGATTCCGCCGGAATCATTATCCACCATGGCCGTAATAAAGCCAGGGCCCAGAATCGCGAAGAAAATGGCGATGTGGGATCGAAACCGGCGCAGCGCTTTCAGCAACTACTTCTCCCTCAGCACCGAAATAATGTCGTCGGCCGTGACAACCCCGGCCAGGCGGCCGTCTTCTTCAATCACGGGCAGCGTGAATAGATTGTACTTATCGAAAAGCTCGGTGACGCGATCCTCATTCATGGTGACGGGCGCGCTGATCAGGGTTTCAGATACGATGTCGACTAACGCCGTCTCGCCGCCCGCCAGAAAGAGACGCGCCAGCGGGACCGCGCCCGTGAGCCGGTCGTTCAAATCCACCAGGAAAATTACGTTGAGAGTTTCCAGCAGGTCTTCATGGCGGCGCAGAGCGGCCATGGCGTCGGCGATAGTCGCCGAATCCGGCAGGGAAAGAAACTCGGTATTCATCATGCCGCCCGCGGTGTTCTCCTTATACTCCAACAGCTCGCGGACTTCCTCCCCAGGCGCGTCTTCCATCTCATCCAGAATTTCTTCCGACGTTTCGTCTTCCAGTTCAGACAGGACGTCGGCGGCCTCATCCGGCGACATTTCCTCGATGATGTCGGCGGCAACTTCGGGTTCCAGCGATTCCAGAATGCTGGCCTGCATGCGCGGATCAACTTCCGATAGCAGCTCGGCGGCCGATTCGCTATCGATGGTTTCGAAAATCGACTCGCGCTCCTCAGAGCCCAGTTCCTCCACGATGTCGGCGAGATCGGCCGGGTGTAGCCGCTCCAGGCGGTCGTTGGAAATATTCAGCCGCAGGCGGCGCAGCGGATCCGGCTCCACAATGTTGCAGAACTCCCACGGGATCGAATGCGGCGCGATGCGCCATTGCACGCGCCGCACAAGCTGCGGAGGAACTGCGCCTTGCAGCACGCGCCGGATGATGCTGCGCACGCCGATATCGACTTCGAGCACGTTGAGCACGTCGCGCTCGCCATCGTGTTCCAGGTTGAAAGTGACATCGTTCACGCGAACCACTTTCCGTCCGTTCACGTCGATTATTTGCTGATCCAGCAAATCGCGATCAATGCGCAGCATGTATTCGTCGGAATGGTACGGCGTCAGCTTTTCATCCGAAAGAAAGAGACCCTTGAAAGAAATAGTGCGGACCTGGTCGTAGCGGATAGAAAGCCACGCGCCGCCCGCGCCTACCAGGAAACGGTCGACGCGAACGGCGTTGATGAGCGGGACCACGGCCGCATCCTTGACGCGGCCGATGCGGCGCTTGCGGAGATCGTGAACGGGGAGCCCCAGGAGCTCCGTGAAGTAAAACAGTGTTTCCGCCATTGCATGTGCGTCCGGACCGGGCCGGACCTTCTACCGTCCGGGCCGGACCTTCTACTATGACGCACGAGGTGACAGGAGGCAATAAACCAAGGAAAATCAATCGGAAACAACGCCGCGGCGTGCCGTTAGATCCGGGCTCCGGGGTGCGAGGCTTTAGCTGGCCGGAGGACACACCACCGTAGGCGCCGATGTGTCGGCCGGCGTCAGGGCGGATAGCCCCGTGACGGCAAAATTATCCACGCCATAAGAATTTGCGGACTCCCATTGCAATAGGATGGATTCCACCTTGTTCCAATTTACCGGCCCGGAGAGGGTAGGCCCGAAACTCGCCGTGGGGATGTCCACCGTCGTAAACCCGCTGGCTGACAGGGATGGCGCATAAGGGCCAACGTCGCAACCGACCTCCGAGTAGTTGCCGCTGTTATCGATCACTTCAAATACAAAGTCAAGTTGCTGCGTCACCCCGGCGTAAGTCACCCGAAACCGGTTGTAGGGCGCCATGTCAAGATTCAGGCTCTCATTTGCGGCCCCCTCGTAGGCCACTTGAATGACCGCATCCACGTCGTACCCTTCGGATACAACCAGCGCGGACGGCGTGGCGCCCCCGGTCGCTTCCGGCCGGACCTGTGCCTGCGCAGGCTGGCCGAATGCATTGGCTTTGGAACCCTTCCCGAATACGACGCTTACCGCTCGCGTCCCCCCGTAGATCCCTGAACCGGTCATGGTGACCGTCTTAGTGCCGGATGTTGCCGACGCTTTCCCCGCTCCGGTCGAAAAATCATCGAGCGTCAGAGGATCCACCTGCGCCCGCATCGCCTGCGGCAATAAAGCTATTGCCACGGCGGTTATCATACCTAGTCTTGTCATGTAATCTCCTTTTTCTGGCGTCGAAAGTACTTTTTCGGCCGTCATCTACATAGCGCAGGCACGCCGAAAACGGGCTCACCCCGCGAGAGTGATATAAATTACAGCTGGATGCCAGACGGCCACGAGATCACCGAGCTGCTTGAGCGGTGGGGCGCCGGAGAAAAACAGGCTTTCGACCGGCTCATGCCGTGCATCTATGACGAGCTGAAGCAGGTCGCCGGAGGTTATCTTCGGGGTGAGCGGCCCGGACACACGCTTCAACCCACTGCCCTGGTGAACGAAGCGTATCTGCGAATGGTGCGCCTCCATTCGCCGAAAATCGAAAATCGGAAGCACTTCTTTGTCCTCGCCGCCCAGGCCATGCGGCGCGTTCTGGTGGATCACGCCCGCCGCCACAATGCCGGCAAACGCGATGCCCAGCTTCTGCCGCCCGACTCCGGCTTGGTCATTCAGCCCAATCTCGACTTCGATGTCGTCGCGCTGGACGATGCACTCAACAGCCTGGCGCTGCTCGACCCGGATAAGGAGCGCATTGTCGAGTTGCGTTATTTTGCCGGCTTGTCGGTTGCGGAAACGGCCGAGGTGGTGGGTCGGTCCCCGGCGACGGTGAAGCGGGAATGGTCCGTGGCAAAAGCGTGGCTGTACCGGCGGTTGAATGGCGAGGCGCCCCATGACTCCCCCTCAGTGGGTTGAAATCGACGCGCTCCTCAGGAGTGCCCTGGAGCTTCCGGAGATCGAGCAGGACGCCTGGGTCGCCCGCGAATGCGAGGGTCGGCCCGATCTCAGGTGCGAAGTCGAGTCTCTTCTGCGCGCCCACCGCGCTGCGGAAACCTTCCTGGAACCGAACACCCACAATCATGCAGGCAGGCGGATCGGGCCCTATCTTTTGCTCCACGAGATTGGAGCCGGTGGGATGGGCTCGGTGTACCGCGCCCGGCGCGAAGACCAGAGTTTCAAGCAGGAAGTAGCTGTCAAGCTGATGCGCACCAGCCTGGAATTGCGCCCGGAGGCGGTCCGCCGGTTCCTCGAGGAGCGCCAGATCCTGGCAGGGCTGGCCCACCCCAACATCGCGCGGCTTCTGGACGGCGGCTATACCGCCGAAGGTACACCCTACATCGTGATGGAGTTCGTCGAGGGGATTCCCATCACGGATTACTGCGCTCGCAATGGGCTGGATTTGCAGGCCCGGCTGCGGTTGTTTCTGCAGCTCGCCGCCGGCGTCCAATTCACGCATCAGCACCTGGTGATTCATCGCGACATCAAGCCCGCCAACGTTCTGGTGACGCACGATGGAACTCCCAAACTGCTCGATTTCGGAATTGCCAAGCTGCTCGATCCTGGAGCCTCGGGCGGGGAGACCACCGCCGTTCAGTTAACGCCGGACTATGCAAGCCCGGAACAAATACGCGGGAAGGCCATGAGCACGGCTTCCGATGTGTATTCGCTGGGCGTGTTGCTCTACGAGTTAGTGGCTGGCCGGCGCCCGTATCAACTGGCGGGCACACCCCTGGACCAGGCCATCGAAACCATCTGCGTCAATGACCCGGCAACACCCAGCACCGTGTCGCAAGATGTGCCGGATGACCTGGACGCCATCGTGATGAAGGCCATCCGCAAAGAGCCGGAGAGCCGTTATGCGTCGGTGCGCGAATTCGCCGAGGACATCGTCCGGTATCTGGAGTTCCGGCCCGTGCTCGCCCGCCAGGGAACCTATCGATACGTCGCGCGGAAGTTCGTCCGGCGCCACCGGGCTGGAGTGGCCACGGCGGCGGCAGCCTGTATTGTCCTGGCTGCGGCGGCGGCATTGGTAGTCTGGCAAGCGCAGGTGGCGCGTGCCGAACGCGACCGCGCCCAGCGGCGCTTCAATGAGGTTCGCCGCCTGGCCCATTCCGTGATCTTTGATTTGCAAAGTAAGATCGCCGCCTTGCCCGGCTCCACGCCGGTTCGAAAGGAACTCATCGCCAACGTCATTGGATACGTCGATGGCCTCGCGAAAGAGGCCGCGGACGACCCCGGATTGCAGCAGGAGCTTGCCGAGTCCTACATGGAAATCGGCAGTATTCAAGGCGGAGGCAACGAGAATTTGGGTGATATGAAGGGAGCTTTGGCAAGCTTTCAAAAAGCCGAACGGATCGCGCGAGCCCTCACAGCCGCGCAGCCTTCGTTTGATTCCCGGAAAGTGCTGGTCGAAGCACTCCGCGCCGTCGGCCGCGTCTACAACCAGTCCAGCGACCGCGCGCGAGCGTCAGCTTACCGCCGGGAAGCTCTCGCCATGGCCCGGAACCTTCAAGTACAATACCCCGCCAACGAGGACGCGAAAAGCCTGATGGCTTACTCTCTGTTCGACATGGCCACCCTCACCAGCGACTTCCAGTCTCTCCAATACCTGCTGGAAGCCTTACCGCTCTATGAGGAATTGCTCAAAGCCAAACCCTCTGACCCATCCCGTCAGAGGAATGCCGCCCTCACTCATAAATCCATTGCGAGCTATTGGCTGACGGTCGACTACACCCAGGCTCTCCCCTACCTCAAGCGCGCCTTGGCTCTCGATGCCGCGCGATTGGCCAACGAACCGGGCGACCAGCGCGCCAAGCTCGATTTGTCGGTCGACTACAGTCAGTTCGGCACCTATTACTACGCCGGCCAAGACCTGCCAACCGCCATCGAGTATCAAGGGAAGGCGCTTTCGATTAGAAGGGAACTAGCCGCGTCCGATCCCAAGGATGTATGGAAGCAGAATCGCCTCGCCATGGCGTTGAACAACACCGCCAACTACCTGTATGAGAAAGATCACGACCGCGAGGCGCTGGCGGACCTTGACGAGTCCAAACAGATTATCGAGCGCCTGGGGTTGTCCGACCGGGGTGATATCGATATTTACGCGAGGACCCTGCTGTTGATTGGGCTGGTGAATCGCGACATGAAGAACGAGAAGGCCGCCTGCGAACAGTTTTCGAAAGCCAAAGGTTTCTATCTCAGTCTTGGGCCTTCGACGGCCAACTCATCTCAGGTGGCGGACGTCGAAAAGGAACTCGCCGCCTGCAAACGGTGATCTATTTGATGTTGATCTTCAGCAGCGTGTCGGAATGCTCATGACGCCAGTTCCAATATCCCTGTTGATCATTCTCATTGAGTCTTGAGAAGTCGGCCGCTTTGCGATGATTCTGCTTAGCGTAGATATGGTACGCCTTATTTTCATTGGCGTTCCAGGTATGATCGTCGTTATTCTGTTTGTCGTGATAGGTGCGATCGTTACCGTGATCGTCGGCGCGTAACGCGGTGGGTGACAATGCCAGGGGAGCCAGCAGGAACGCGCCCAGCAAAGCAGTATTCAAGAAACGCGACATGTAGTTATTACTCCTGGCCGGCTGAAGAAGCAGTTGCAGGTCCAACGCGGCAAACAAACGTTGTTAGCTCGCTCAGTGCTGACCAGCTTTATCCGGAGCTAAGGATTTCTCAATCTGCGCTTTGTACTCCGCGGCTTTGGCCAGAATAGCCGGTTCGTCCAGGGTAAGAAGCCGGCGGTCTTCCATCACGATTCTTCCATTAATAATGGTGGTCCGCACATCTGAGTTCTGAAGTGCATAAACGATTTGTGCGTAGACGTTGTACATCGGAGTGGAGTGCGGGGCGCTGGTCTCGACAATGATCACGTCGGCCTTTTTGCCGATTTCGACGGAACCGGTCTGCTGGTCGATATGGAGCGCTCGGGCGCCAATAATGGTGGCCATGGCGACGGTTTGCTCGGCGGGTAGCGCTGTCGGGTCCATGCGGGAGAATTTCTGAAGTTTCGCGGCCAGATCCATCTCGCGAAACATGTCCTGGTTGTTGTTGCTGGCCGCGCCGTCGGATCCGATCCCCACGGGAACCCCGGCAGCCAGCATCTCCGGCGCAGGCATAAGGCCGGCCGCGGATTTCATGTTGCTGGATGGGTTGTAAGAACAACCTGCCCCGTAGTGCGCCAGGGTTTGAATGTCTGCATGATCCAGCCACACGCAATGCGCACCCAGCAGTTCTGGTCCCAGGACCCCGATGCGGGGGGTCAGTTTGATTCACCCAAAAGTGCGACGATATCATCCACTGACCAAACGTGATTCGCAATGCCGGCCGCTACCGCCGGGGTTGTTTTCAAGGTCTGATGAACCTTTGCGAAGTTATAGTACATGAAGTGCAGGGCGACCGCAGCCATGTGATTTTCGACCTTCTTTGAAAAGCTATTCGTCAGGCGAGTAAATCGGCGCATGTGCATTCTCATGGTCAGGTTCTGACGCTCTGCATAGGACGTGCTGATGTGTTCTGGATCAGGGCGACCGATAGCCGTCTTCTTTTCGCAGCCTACGCACTGTGCAGGGCTGTAGCGTGAAGCGTCAGGCATGTCGCGTCCATAAATCTTGTGCAGAATGGCGTAGTCGATATCTCCCTGGATGACTTCAGTGATGGCATTCAGATAGACCTTGAGGCCGTCCGTGTTGAGTTGCAGGCGGTTCGCTAGCCGTTCGGCAAGGTCTCCAATGAAGTCGCGCCCGGTGGCCGTGTCACGAGGTCCGAGTACCCAGCACGGAACCAGTTTGGTATCGACATCGATTGCAAGCCAAGTCCAAACATCGCCAGCGTATCCGCCGTCCTCGAAATGATGAGGGCGGACGTTCTTTTGCTTCGCTCCCACGAACGCCCTTATCTCATCGACCTGAAGACGTTTGCAATTCAGATTAACTAACACTTCAGACTGATAGGCTTGGCACTTCGCTCCAAGCTCCACCAGTAGTTTGGAGATGGTGTTTTTGGCGACCCCCGTCATCCGGACAGTAGCGCGGATGGAGTTCCCCTCAACAAGGCACCTGATCACCTGCGAGCGGGTTACCGTGTCAAGCCTGTTCATACTGACTATTATGCTTGACAGGTCATAAGATGTCAAGCATAATAGTCAATTACGTAAGGAGTACTGCCACACTGGGGAACTATTTTCTGTAAAGAGTGTTCTAGTGTGCCGAAAAAGATTTTGAAGCGGAACCCTGGCGGAGTACACTACCCTGAGGATGAGCTTTGCACGGTTGCAGGATTGTGCAAACCATCATCGGTGCCAATGCGTCCTTCATGTGGGATCGGAAGCCAATGGGAGGAGGAGCGATTTGGAGCGTATTGACCTAAACACCGCAGCTTTTCGGATCGTCCAGCAGGCCACTGGCGAGTCCAAACGCAAGGTAGTCGCCAAGCAGAGGGCCGGAAGGTCTGGAGGGGCAGCAAGAGCTAACGCTCTCACGCCCGAGCAAAGGCGCGAAATCGCCCTTGCTGGATCTGCCGCACGCTGGTCAAAGAATAAACGGTAAATGGCAGAGCACAAGAAGACGATAAAGCTTCTCGGAAACGACACGCTGGTCTCAGATGTCCCCATCACCAGCGCACTGCAAGAGCACGTTAATGAGTACATGTTGGAGGATGGTTCTCTGATTCGGGTACGGAGTATCCCCAGTGCAGTTCTGAGAGTCGAGGGGCAGTTTGGACCTGATGGGAGTCCGCTT
>Ga0326727_10022014_pt1 | contig 12381 bp, 8 predicted proteins | sample MB2enrmetagenome_FD_207643 | JGI IMG/M metagenome (GOLD analysis project Ga0326727, IMG submission 207643) | Lab enriched peat soil microbial communities from McLean, Ithaca, NY, United States - MB29MY | ecosystem: Environmental > Terrestrial > Soil > Wetlands > Peat | place: USA: New York...
TTCCATTCTGCTGCCGCGGTTACAGTCGATCGCCGATCCCCTGGCGAGGCTGGCGGGCCGTTGGCACGCGGGGCGAGAGGCTTCCTAGTACCACTGGGTCATGAAAGTGGGGCAGCCACCCTGGCCCGATGCGAAGAACTTGTGAGCTCAGGCGAGAGCCGACTCATAATGCGTGATTTGGGCGCGCTTTTATGACCTCAATTCAATAATCAGGTCGTCCAGCGCGATAGCTTTTTGAATGTTCCTGCGCAACAGTTCGGCGATCTCATCCACTTTCTTTACCGCGCGAATGATCCAGCGCGTGCTCACGCGGTTGGCCAGCGCCGTGAGCTCCCCGCGAAGATCCGCGTTTCTAATATCGCCGCCGGTTTCCCGCAGGATCACCAAATCGCGCAGCAGCCCATAGAGCATGTTGAGATGAAATTCCAGCTTCTCGCTCTTGCTGCGGCTGATCGATTCGGAAAACCCCGCCCATGCGCTTAAGCCAGTCTCGCCTGACGCTGCCTTCAACAGCGCGTGCATGGCGGCGCGGCGCTTTTCGTAAGCCGCGATATCGAGCGACAGCGCCAGCCCCGGACTTCCGCCAGACAGCGCGATGCGCTTCGCCGCGTCCGGGATCTGGTGCACTCGCGCAAAGTCGCGCATCTCGTCGTTGGAGAGTGGCGCCAACGTGATCAGGATCGCGCGCGACCGGATGGTAGGCAGCAGATCGTACATGTTCTCTACCGTGGCAATGAGGATGAGGTGATCCGGCGGCTCTTCGAGCGTCTTCAGCAGCGAATTGGCGGCTTGCTCGTTGGCGCGGTCGAGATGGTCGATCAGGAAGATGCGCCGCGGCCCATGGAGCGGCTTGAATGGCGCGCGCTCTTTGAGCAGCCGCATTTGTGGGATGGAAATCTGGCGCAGCGGGCCGTCGGGCGGGAAGGTGAGGAAGTCGGGATGGGAGGAAAACACCAACGGATCGTCGTTGCGCTTGTCGGCAGGCATCTTCTCTCGCTCCTGCACCAGCGCGACGTTATCCGGCAGACTCAGATCGTCATGCTCGATCTTCTCCGGGTGATCCAGCAGTTGCTGCGCGAAACGGCGTGCCAGCGTAGCTTTGCCAAGACCTCCCTGGCCGGCGAAAATCAGGGTCTGCGGGATGCGATCGCCGGCAATCATGTGCTCCAGCGTGGCGGCGGCTTGCGCATGGCCCCAGAAATTCTTAAACACGCTTCGCTACTTCCCGCCAGACGCGTCCACCCACTTCATCGACGCTCGCCGCGCCGTCGATGACGATGAAGCGCCGCGCTTCGCGAGCCGCCAGAGCCAGGTATCCGTCGCGGACGCGCCCATGGAACTCGCGCGATTCATCATCCAGACGCGTTTCGGCGCTGGCGCTCCGCACGTTGCGGCGCCGCGCCCGCTTGAGGCTTTCGTCGAGATCGATGTCCACCAAAACCGTGAGGTCCGGTTGCAAACCCTGACAGGCGATTCTATCGAGCGCCAGCACCACGTCAGGCCCCAGGCCGCGCCCGCAACCCTGGTAGACCAGGGTCGAATCGGTAAAGCGGTCGCACAACACGATCTTGCCCGCCGCCAGCGCCGGCCGGATGACTTCTTCCACATTCTGCGCGCGGCTGGCGAAATACAGCAGCAGCTCGGCTCGCGGTGTGAGTTGCGTATTTCGTCCGTCGAGCAAGATGGCGCGGATCTGGCGCCCGATTTCCGTGCCTCCCGGCTCCACTGCTTCGAGAACCTCCCGTCCGGCATCGCGCAGACGTTTGGCCAGCAGGCGCAACTGGGTGGTCTTGCCGCTGCCGTCAATGCCCTCGAAAGTAATGAAAATTCCGCGCTCAGCCATTTTTGAGCAGATCGGCGAACTCGCTCGACGTCAGGACCAGCGCGCGGCGCGGGAACAGGTTTTCCACGAGCGCTTTGTGCAGAACATAATCCCTGTCGGCGCAACAATCCGCAATCACCACGATCTCATAATCGGCATCGGACGCGTGCAATAGGGTCGAAAGCACCACGCCGCTGGTCGCGATGCCGAACAGCACGAGAGTACCAATATCTTTGGCGCTGAGGATCATCTCCAGATCGGTGCCCGTGAAGGCGCTGACGCGATGCTTGGTCACCACGATGTCAGCGGGCTCGGGGCCGAGCGCAGGATGTATGGAGCTCAACGGACCCTCCATAAACTTTCGCCATTCGGGCGAATTCAATGCCGCGAACAGCTTGTTACGCGGACTGATCTCCGGCAGACCCGGCCGGAATCCCACCTGGACGTGGACAACCGGCATTCCCGCGGTCCGGGCCGCATGAAGTGCACTTACCGCGCGCCCGATGAAATCCTCCGCCGGTTGGGCATAGGCCGCCACGATGCCGGCCTGGCAATCCATCGCGAGCAGGGCCGTGTGTGCAATATCCATGGCGCTAGTCTACCGCGCTAAAGTGGATCTAACATGAAATACTTCCTTGCCAAGACCGAACCCGGAACGTATTCCATCGACGACCTGGAGCGCGACCACAAGACCGCCTGGGACGGGGTCACCAACCCGCAGGCCGTCAAAGCCATTCGCGAAATGCGGCCGGGCGACCGGGTATACATCTATCACAGCGGTGGGGTATCAGCCATCGTGGGGCTGGCGACAGTCAAATCCGAGCCGCGCGACGATCCGAAGAACCCGAAGTCGGCCGTAGTGGATCTGGAGTATGCCGGCCGCGTCGACCCTCCCGTCACGCTTGCGGAAATCAAGCAATCCGGCAAATTCCAGGATTGGGCACTGGTGCGGCAAGGCCGGCTATCCACCATGTCGGTCCCGGACCGCTTCGTCGAATGGATGGCGCGGCGTACCAGTACGGCCTGAAATACCGACGCTGACGGTAAATGTTAAGCTAGGAAGGCGTCGTACTAATTCGTCATGTATAAAGCTTTCTTCGGATTGACCGAAAATCCGTTCAACCTGAGCCCTGACCCTGCATTTCTTTACAAAAGCGTGCAGCACGAAGAGGCTTTGGCGAATCTGATTTACGGAGTGCACAGCCGCAAAGGCTTTATCGTACTGACCGGCGAGGTGGGAACCGGCAAAACCACTATGCTGGAATGCCTGCGCGATTTCCTGACCGCGCAGCAGATCAGCTTCGCGTTCCTGTTTAATTCGCGCCTCTCACCGGACCAGTTTTTTGAAATGATGGCGTACGATTTCGCTCTTCCCTGCTCTCGCACGTCGAAGACCGAGGTCCTCTTCGCGCTCAACAATATGCTGCTTGAGCGGGCCAAGGTCGGCAAGATCACCGTGTTGCTGGTGGACGAAGCTCACAACCTCGAGTGGGACGTGCTGGAAGAGATCCGCATGCTGGGCAATCTGGAGAACCGGCGCGGCAAATTGCTGCAAATTATCATTGCCGGCCAGCCGGAGCTCGATGCCAAGCTGGAAGCTCCGCAATTCCGCCAGCTCAAGCAGCGCATCGCGTTGCGCTGCCAGTTGCGTCCTTTCGATGCGGCGGATACGTCGCAATACATTTCTTCACGCCTCGCCCGCGCGGGCATGAAGGATCAGACCGTGTTTCCAGCCGAGCTGATGAGCGAGATTCACCGGCGTACACAAGGCATTCCACGCTTGATCAACGCGGTTTGCGACAACCTGCTGCTGACCTCTTTCGCCATGGAGAGCAAAGTGGCGACGCCGGAGATGCTGGACGAAGTCAGCAACGATCTGCGGTTGGATTGGCCGGGCAATCCGAGCTACCGCCAACGCTACCAGCAGGAACCGGCCTATTCGCGCAATCTCTAAACACGGCAGGCCAAAGGCCTACTCCGTATCGCGGCAAGCCGCAAACGGCTGCTGCGCAGCCGGGCAGACCACGAAAGACGATGGTCTGCCCCACGAGCAGGCCGCAAGGCCTACTCCACAAAATTCTTCGCGGGCCGCGAAGATTCAGACTATTAGTAGTACATCGCGGCAAGCTGCAAGTCGTCAGTTGTCAGTCATCAGATGGTTTACCCGGCCGCGGAGTGGCGCTGGTGGATCTTTGTGGAGTAGGCCTTCGGCCTGCGTTACCGCGTTCCTCTTGATTGCCGCCGGCGCGAACGCGCAATCCTTCACCATTGACCAGGTGCTGAGCGCACCGTTTCCTTCAGATCTGACCGCTGCCCCTGCGGGCAACAAAATCGCCTGGGTCTTCGAGGCGCGGGGCGTACGCAACGTCTGGGTTGCGGAAAGCCCCGGTTACAAAGCGCGGCAACTGACCAACTACTCCCAGGATGACGGCCAGGAAATCGGCGACCTGGCGTGGAGCGGCGATGGGACCGCGATCGCTTATACGCGCGGCGGCGAAGCCAACGGCCATGGTGAGATTCCCAATCCTACAAGCAATCCCTCAGGTACGGGCCAAGAGGTATACGTTGTGCCTTTCGCGGGAGGCGAGGCGCGCCTCGCAGGCGCCGGTTCATCGCCCGCGTTTTCGCCTGACGGCAAGATGCTGGTGTATGTGAATCACGGCCAGATCTGGTCTGCGCCGGCCGACGGCAGCAACGCGGCGCAGCAGTTGATCCATGCCCGCGGATCGGCCGGAGACATCCGCTGGTCGCCCGATGGTGCTCGCTTTTCGTTCACCAGCATGCGCGGCGATCATTCGTTTATTGGCGTCTATACCGTCGCGTCCAAAGAGCTGCGCTTCCTCGACGCCAGCGTGGATTGGGATAGCAACAGCGTGTGGTCTCCCGACGGAACGCGCCTCGCCTTTCGCCGCATTCCCGCGGTGCGCAACTTCTATGACCATGCACCGCGGCGTACGGCCGTCGATCCCTGGTCGATCCGGGTGGCAGATCTCAAGACCGGGGTGGGACGGGAGATCTGGCGCGCCAATGCGGGAGCCGGCAGCGCAGCGCATGACATGGCCGCGGAGAACCAACTTTTCTGGGGCGCCGGAGACCGCATCGTATTTGCCTGGGAAGGCGACGGCTGGCTGCATCTTTATTCCGTGGACGCAAATGGAGGCGCCGCAACTCTTCTCACACCGGGAGAGTTCGAGATCGAACACGCCGCGCCGGCTACTGATCGGGCGAGCGTGGTGTATTCGTCGAACCAGGGAGATATCGACCGGCGTCATCTATGGCGAGTTCCCGTGGGCGCGGCCGAGCCGGTAGCGCTGACCCACGGCGAAGGAATCGAATATGCCGCCGCGCCTCTTGCCGGCGGTATTGCTTTGCTGCATAGCGACGCGCGGGTTCCGGCGCGTCCCGCGATGCTGGCGGAGGGCCAGGCCCTTCGCGACATCGCACCCGAAACCATGCCCGCGGATTTTCCATCGGCTGCGATGGCCCCACCGCAAGCTGTCATGATTTCGAGCGCCGACGGCATCGAGGTTCACGGACAGTTGCTCCTGCCGGCGGGATACGACAAATCGAAGAAGTACCCGGCGGTGATTTTCTTTCACGGCGGATCGCGGCGCCAGATGCTGCTGGGCTGGCATTACATGTTTTATTACCACCAGGCGTACGGCTTCAATCAGTACCTGGCCAGCCAGGGATATATCGTCCTGACCGTCAACTATCGTAGTGGGATCGGCTACGGGCTGGATTTCCGCGAGGCCAGGAACTACGGACCGAATGGCGCGAGCGAGTACAACGACGTCATGGGAGCGGGTCTCTACCTGCGCGGCCGCGGCGATGTGGATGCGGCACGCATCGGCTTGTGGGGTGGATCCTATGGCGGATACCTGACCGCGCTGGGTCTGGCTCGCGCGTCGGACATGTTTGCCGCGGGCGTGGATTTGCACGGCGTGCACGACTGGAACCTGGAGATCCGCAATTCGTGGCCGGCATACGAGCCGCAAAAGCAGCAGGAAATCGCGCGCATTGCGTTCGAGTCGTCGCCCATGGCTTCGGTGGCGAGCTGGCGTTCGCCGGTGCTGCTCATTCAAGGCGACGACGATCGTAACGTGGTGTTCTCACAAACCGTGATTCTCGCCGAGGCTCTGCGCAAGCAGAAGGTGCACTTCGAGCAGTTCGTCATCCCCGACGAGATTCACGATTTCCTGGTGCATGATCATTGGCTCGCGGTGTACCATGCGGCGGACCGGTTCCTGGGCAGATACCTGCTGAGCCGCGAACATTAGCGCGCCTCAGAACCGGAAATAAGCCCCAATCTGAATGACCCGCGGATTGTAGTTCATCGATGTCAGCTTCCCGAACGTCGTGTTGTTGATATTGACATTGGTGACTGATCCGTAGTCGCCCGAAGTGCTCGGCGGAATGTAGAACGTCGGATGATTCAAATAATTGAAGAAGTCGAAATGCAGATCGAGCCTGCTGCGCTCGTACAACTGAATCCCCTTCTTCAACGACATATCCCACGAGAATTGCCACGGTCCGGTGAACAACCTGCGCTGCAAATCGCCCAACGTTCCCGGCCCAGGATTCTCGAACATCTGCCCGCTGAAATTCGAAGTGAATTCCGCCCCGCGCCCGTCAGTCGAATTAATCAAGCTCGGCGATATGAAGTAAGGACCGCTGCCGGTCATGAAGACGCCATTGGTCAACGCGCTCAGCGCCGACATCGTGGTATCGCCGGCGAGATCCGCAGTGTTGGTGGTGGTCGATCGAGCCGCGCGATTCAACGTGCCCAGACCGGAAAGGATCGAATACGGCTCGCCCGAACTATAGCTCCAGATGCCGCTCAGAGCCCACCCGCCGGCGACCGAATTCATCAGCCGGTTGCCATGCCATCGCTTTCCCTGTCCATAAGGCAGCTCGTAATAATAATTCGCCTTGAAAACGTGGTTGACATCGTAAGGCGAACGGGCCTTTTCGAGACCGGGATTGTTGTTATCGAGCAGCGGTTCGAAATCCGTCTGGTTGTCTGAAGCCACATTCGCCAGAGTCTTGCTGAAGTTATAGCTGAATTGGAACTGCAATCCGGAACGTGTGCGCTTACGCATTTCCAGTTGCAGCCCGTTGTAGCTCGAACTGCCCCCGTTCGCCACCGTGTTAGCGCCCAACACCAACGGGTTGGTATAAAAGCTCATGGAGCCGGGGACGTTGCCCAGTCCATAATTCGTCTGCTCGTAATTCGCCAGCTCCCCAACCTGCCCTTGCTGGAGATAGGAGATCAGCGTCGCATTCGTCATGGAAGCCGGCAGATTGGGCAGAACGGTCAGCGGCTGGCTGCCGGCGATAGCGGAATTGTAGGCCGCGCTCTTATTGCCGGAAAGCGCCAGGTTATTCTGCGCCCGCTTGAAATCGGCCAGAAAGCCGTTCGCATTGTACAGCACCTGGTTGTAATCGAACGCGCGGATCAGCTTGGTGCCGTGGTTTCCCACATAGCGCGCCTCGAAAATCGTGCCCTTGATTTCGTGCTGAATGCCCAAGGTCCACTGCTGCACGTACGGCGTAACCAGGTTCGGATCCGGCCGCCCCTCCGCCGCGCTGGTGCTCAACAGATAGTTTTGCAGCAGCGTCCGCGGATTGCTGAAAGCCGGCGTCGGAATAGCGAACGGACTGGCCAGCGACGCCAGATTATTGCCCGGTGTCACGGTGTTGGACGCGCTGGCGCCGGCCGCCGTAGTGGCATTGTTGTTGATTGCGGTCACCACGTTGTCATTGGCGAACGCCACCATGTAGCCCGCGCGGATCACAGTCTTGCCATGTCCAAACGGATCGAACGCCAGACCGACATTGGGAGCGAAGTTGTTCTTATCCGAGCTATAAAGCTGATTGGACGGACCTCCCGTGAAGCTTAAGACCGCATTGGGGTCGAGCAGCGTCTTGATGATGTTGCCGCTCTCCAGGTTCGGCGTCAGGTACAGCGAGTCACGCTCGGTGATCGGAGTCCAGACCTCGTAGCGCAACCCGATCGCGGCGGTCAACCTGGGCAGTACCTTCCAGTTGTCCTGCACATAACCCGCAAAAGTGTCATAGGACAGGTGCCGCAGATTCGTCGCACCCGGAACGTACCCGGACGTCGGATTGGTGACATTGAAAGTCTGCGCTGCCCCGCTGACGTAGCCCGCCAGATCCGCGTAAAGAGAGTTCGCCGTGCTGAGATTCGACGTACTTGCGCCGGGCAGGTCCGTGCTGGTGAGCGAAGTAGTTCGCGAACCCAGTCCCAGAGTATAAGTCGGCAGGATGCCCGCGTCGTTGTAAGGCGCAATCCGCACGAAGCTGCTCTGATACCCGAACTGCACCAGGTGCTTGCCGCGAACCCAGTTGGCATTGTCCTGAATGGTGTAGTAATTGGTCTGCCGCCCCTGGTTCATGAAGGTATTCACCGGATCGGTGAACAACAGGCCGGACAACTGATAAGCCGGATACTTGTTACTGTCGACAAAGTCGCCTTTCGCCAGCGTGAAACCGCCGCGTACTTCGTTGGTCAGAGTGGGAGACAGCGTCCAGCGGTAAGCCAGGCTCATCATGTAGTTCGTGATCACGTTGCTCACCGGCGGCGTGATGGTGAAGAACGTTCCCTCGTCGGGACGCTGCGTCGGATCGTTGATGTAGTTGAAAGTGCCCGTGAAGCTCTGCTTCGGAGACAGGTAATAGTCCATCTTGTAGACCACCTGGTCCCGGTTCTCATTGGCGCCGGCGTTGAAGACATAACCCGCCGTGTTCAAGCCGTCGCCGCGATTAGCAGAGTTCGGTTCCGGCAGGCTGGCCATCATCGTCTTGATCGTGGGATCGATGGTGAACGATCGCAGGCCCAATAGACTGGCCTGTTGCAGAACGCCGGTCGAAGTCTTGTACCCGAAAACTCCCTGCTTCGCGGTATCGGTCAACGTAGTGGCCAGCTCACTCGCCTGCTTCTTGTTGCGATACCCCTCGTAGTTCCCGTAGAAGAACAGCTTGTCGCGGATGATTCTCCCGCCGAGCGCCCCGCCGGCCTGATTCAGGTCCACCTTCGGCCGGTTGACGCCCGCCTGGTTGTTGAACCAGTTGTTAGCCCCCAGATCGTTGTTGCGGTTATACCAGTAAACTGACCCGTGATAAGTATTCGACCCGGACTTGGTCACCATCACCACCTGCGACGCCCCGCCGCCGATGGTCGCGCCGGAATTAGTGGTGTTAATCGTGATCTCCGCGATCTGATCAATCGTCGTGCGCATGGGCGGATAATCCAGCGCATTGGTGCGGATAAAATTGTCCTGCACGTTGATACCGTCGATGGTGACGCTCGAGAACGAACTGCCCAGCCCGTTGACCGACGTCACGTCATTGGTCGCATTTACCCCCAGTTGCGTCGAATACAGGTTCGACACCTGGCGCCCCAGCACCGGCAGATTCTCCACCTGCGTACTGGTAATCGTCGACGAAACCTCGGCATTGGCCAGTTGCACGACCATGGTTTCCTCGATGACTTCCACCACCTGTGTCGACGACTGCACTTCCATCCTGATGTCGCCCAGGCTGGTCTCCTGTACCGGGTTGACCGTCACCTCCCCGATGAGCTTCTTACTGAAACCAGCGGCATTCACGCTGACCTCGTACTTGTCCGCCTGAACCGCAATAAACCCGAAGATCCCCGCTTGATCGGTCTTGCCCGAGAGCAGCGGCGTTTTGCCGCCCGGCATGTAGACCCCAACCGTAGCTCCCGGAACCGCGGCGCCGGAGGCGTCCACCACGCGGCCGGTCAGCGTTCCAGTTACCTGCGCAACGGCAGGCATCAGCGCCAGCGTCAAAAATGAAAACACCAGGATTCGAGCTCTAACCATGGACAGTTCTCCCCGGGAAAATTTCTCTACTGCGGAACTTCTCTACTGCGAACCAGCCTGACGTACCCCTGCGCCCCTCCTGCGGGGCGGGGCTTCGGACGAGTGTAATGTAGAGATTATTACAGGAAACACCCTGTTAAGGAAATTCTTTTTTTGATATCAAACTGTGGCAAGCTCAAAACGTGATCGATCGTAGAACCTTTCTTATGGCCGGCGGCGCCAGTCTGGCCGCCATGGCTGCCGGTGCGCAGCCCCTCGAACGCCGCGTCTTCCGGCTCAATCGTAACTGGCTCTATGGCGGCAAAAACCTCGCCGGCGCCTCCACTCCCGGCTTCGATGACACCCGGTTCGAACGCGTCACGCTGCCCCACACCAATGTGGTGTTGCCGTGGCACAGCTTCGACGACAAAGCCTACGAGTTCGTCTCCATCTATCGCCGCCACATCCGCTTCCCCCCGGAACTCAAATCTCACCGCATCTTCGTCGATTTCGACGGCGCCATGATCGCCGCCACCGTCACCTTCAATGGACACAAGCTTGGCGAGCACCTCGGCGGCTACACGCCTTTTTCTTTCGATCTCACACCCCATATCGACTGGTCCGGCGACAACGTCCTGGCCGTCGAACTCGACTCCACAGAACGCAAGGACATTCCGCCTTTCGGCAACCGAGTCGATTACCTCACCTTTGGAGGTATCTATCGCGAAGTCTCCATACGCGCCGTGCCCCAAACCTTCATCGACAACATCTTCGCCCAACCGCTGGATGTCATGGACCCCGCCCGCCGCCGCGTCCAGGTGCGCTGTTTCCTCGGCGGAGCCGCCAGCGCCGGACCGCTGACCCTCACTGCCGCGCTATCCGAAGGCGGCCGCACCATCAAATCCGTAACCCAGACCGTCCCCGGCGCAACTGCCGATTACCACGACGTCCTCATCCCCGATCTGCCCGATATCGCTCTTTGGGACCAAGGCCATCCACGCCTCTACGACGTCAGCGTGAGCCTGCAAGGCGACGGAACAGCCGACTCGCACAGCGTTCGAATCGGCTTCCGCGAAGCCCACTTCACCGAAAAAGGCTTCCTGTTGAACGGCTGGCACATCAAGCTCCGCGGCCTGAATCGCCATCAGACCTTCCCCTACGTCGGGGGCGCCATGCCCGCGCGCGTGCAGCGCCGCGACGCCATGGTCCTGCGCAAAGACCTCGGAATCAGCATCGTCCGCACCTCCCACTATCCTCAGTCGCCGCACTTCCTTGACGCCTGCGACGAACTGGGTCTCCTCGTCCTGGAAGAGATCCCCGGCTGGCAGTTTATCGGCGATCAGGCCTGGCAGAGCCTGGCCGTAAAAAACGTCGAAGACATGATCCGCCGCGACTGGAACCACCCCTCCATCGTGCTCTGGGGCGTGCGTATCAACGAATCGCCCGATAATCATGATTTCTACGTCCGCACCAACGCTTTGGCCCACAAACTCGACCCGTCGCGCCAGACCGGAGGCATACGCAACAACTACAACTCCGAGCTGCTCGAAGACGTTTTCACCATGAACGATTTCGGCTTCCCCCTCCGCCCGCCCAACCACCCCGCTTATCTCAACACCGAATTCAACGGCCACATGTATTCCACCAAGCGCGTGGATAATGTCGAGCACATCGCCGAGCACGTCATCCGCCACGCCCGCGTCCACAACCAGCTGGCCGGCGACGACCGCTATTCGGGCGGCATCGGCTGGTGCGCCTTCGACTACGCCACGCACGACTGTTTCGGTTCCGGCGACCGCATCTGCTATCACGGCGTGGCCGACATCTTCCGCGTGCCCAAAGCGGCCGGCTACGTCTACAAATCGCAGATCGATCCCGCGCAGGAAATCGTGCTGGAGCCGGGATTCGATTGGTCCTGTGGGGACCGTCCCCAAGCCGGCGGACCGGGCCTGGTCCCGATCCTCTCCAACTGCGACCACCTCAAGATCTTCTCCAACGGGAGGCCTTTCGCCGAGGTTGATCCCGACCGCAAAACCTTTCCCAACCTGCCGCATCCACCATTCATGGCCAATCTCGGCAACGTCCGTTTCGACCGCTGGGGCGATCTCAAGATCGAAGGCTATCTCGGCGGCAAGCTGGTCGCGACGCGCACCCTGTCCGGCAGTGGCGCCGACGCGCAATTCCAAGTGCTGCCCGACGACCGCGAACTCCTGGCCGACGGCAGCGACGCCACGCGAGTACTCCTTAAGATCACCGACGAATACGGCAACATCCGCCAGTTCGCCACCGGAGCGATAGCCCTAAGCGTCGAAGGTCCGGGAGAAATCGTAGGAGAAAATCCCTTCGGCCTGATGGGAGGAGTAGGAGCCGTCTGGCTAAAAGCCAAACCCGAGCCAGGAACCATCCGCCTGACCGCCAAACACGGATACTTGGGGACCAAGACGGTGGAGGTGGAGGTGAAAGCGGTGGACGCGGAGAAGCTGTGAAGCGCCGTGGAGCAGGCTATCGGCTTTTGTGGCCTGCCCGGCTGCGGAGCAGCCGCGGAGCCGGCTGAAAGCCGGCTGAACACAGGCTTCAGCCTGTGCTGAACCGGCTGAAAGCCGGTTGTACACAGACTTCAGAGGTACTTGCAAAATTAACTGCAACCGGACATAAAACATAAATAAAGAAAGATGTTTTATTTGGGGCTGCGCCAATCTAAAATGGTTGGTG
>Ga0326727_10022016_pt1 | contig 12379 bp, 15 predicted proteins | sample MB2enrmetagenome_FD_207643 | JGI IMG/M metagenome (GOLD analysis project Ga0326727, IMG submission 207643) | Lab enriched peat soil microbial communities from McLean, Ithaca, NY, United States - MB29MY | ecosystem: Environmental > Terrestrial > Soil > Wetlands > Peat | place: USA: New York...
TACCACCATCTACGAGAAGTGTCTGACCGGTTACGTAACGGCTGGACTCAGAGGCAAGAAACACCACAGCCCCGTCAAGGTCGTCTGGTCTCCCCGGCCGCTTCATGGGTATGCGATCCGTGAGGTATTCCACCCATGCCGCATTCTCGTACATAACCTCATTCTGCCGGGTCCGAAACCAGCCGGGAGCGAGGCAGTTGACGGTGACCCCGTATTTCCCCCAGTCGTCGGCCAAGCTCATGGTGAGCTGCCTGGTCCCACCGCGACTGGCGCCATAGGGTCCCAGGCCGGCGTACCCGGCGACGCTGGTGACGGATCCGATATTGATAATGCGTCCATAGCCGCGTTGGACCATGCCGCGCGCGACAGCTTGTGCCACAAAAAACGAGCCGCGCAGGTTGGTTTCGAGCACCGTGTTCCAATCTTCCCAGGTTACGTCCAGGGCGAGTTTGCGGATATTGCAGCCCGCGTTGTTGACGAGAATATCGATGTGGCCGAAGTGTTCTTCGATGGCAGCGACAGCGCTCTGGATGCTGTCGTAGTCTCGCACGTCGAGCGCGACGGAAAAACATTGCCGTCCCAGCGCCAGAATCTCATCGGCAAAGGCCGAGAGCGACTGTTTGTCGCGGCTCGTTATGGCGATATCCGCACCTGCGCGCGCCAGGGCGCGGGCAAAGTACTGCCCAAGGCCGCGACTGGTGCCTGTGACCAGCGCCACCCTTCCCGATAAATCGAACAGAGAGTCAGTCATGAATGCGTCCTCTTTCATTAGGGTTGAAGCACCACCTTCAGCAGCCCAGGTTCACGCGCATAGAGGCGGCGGAACCACGCCGCTCCCTCATCCAGTGAGGCAACCGCGGAGAGGAGCGGCTCGACGCGGATTGCTCCACGCGAAATGAGAGAAATACATGCGGGATACTCGCCTGAAGACGCGCATGATCCCTGTAAACGAATCTGCCGCGTCACGGTGGACTGGAGACCTATTTCCACTCTGGGCGTAACATTTCCAACCAGCGTGACCAGGCCCCCTTTGCGCACCGCTTCAATGGCAAGATTCACGGTAGGCGGGATTCCGACGCACTCCAGCGCAATATCTGCTCCCCGGCCCGACGTAATAGCTCGAATTTCGGAGATGGGATCGCAATCGTCCGAGTTGAACGCACCGGTTGCGCCCAGGCTGCGCGCCAGTTCAAGGCGCGAATCGTCCAGGTCGATAACGAAGACCCTGCCCGCTCCTGCCAGTTTCGCGGCCTGCAGCGCGAGGAGGCCGATCATGCCCGCTCCGACAACTACGACTGTATCGTCCAACGCCACCGGGGTAAGAGACATGGCGTGAACCGCGACCGAAACAGCTTCAACGAGCGCCGCATGCTCGAACGGCATGTTGTCTGGAAGTGAATACGCAATGCGCGCGGGAACGGTCACGTACTCAGCAAATGCTCCCATGCGGCGGAAATCGGGTGTGGAAACCCCGATGACTTCCCGGTGATCGCACAGATTAACCTGACCTCGGCGACAGTAGAAGCACCTGCCGCAGAAGACGGTGGAGTCGAACGTAACATGATCGCCGGGACGAAAATCCTCCACCCCGCCGCCTGCAGCCTCAACAATTCCCGCCGCTTCATGTCCCATCACGATCGGCGGCAGACGGCGCCCCGTGCTTCCATCGTAGCCATGCACGTCGCTACCGCAGATGCCGCACGCCTGAACGCGAATGAGCAGGTCATCTTCACCGGGTTGCGGCTTTTGCATGTCGACCAGGTCAAGCTTCTCGTATTCAGAGAGGATGAGCGCCTTCATGAATCCTCCTTTCGGTGCGGCCAGCAGCCCAAAAACCGGGCAACGGGGCATGACGGGTGGTCATGCATCCAGCCGTGGGCGCCCTATCGATTGCCGCAGTCACAAAGTATGATATATCAGTATTAGGCGCCACGCAATGCGGTACATGATATTCCTCAACTGAGATTCGGAATGCAAGTGCTTATCGCGAAAGATCGTAGAAAGTGGTGGTTGCTGGGTTTCGCATTTCTCGCGACGGTCATCAACTATCTCAATCGCCAGACTCTTTCGGTGATGGCGCCGGTGCTGCTCCAGCAGTTTCGAATCTCGGCCACCAGCTATTCTCAAATCGTCTTCGCCTTCATGCTGGCCTACACGTTCATGAATGGCGTCTCCGGCAGATTGCTCGATTGGCTGGGAACCAGGATTGGCTATAGCTTAACCATCGCCTTCTGGTCCGCTGCGGAGATTCTCAATGCGCTGTCTTCGGGCGCTCTAAGTCTTGGGATCTTCCAATTCCTTCTAGGCGTTGGAGAGGCTGGCAATTATCCCGCAGGCGTGAAGTTGATCACCGAGTGGTTTCCGCCCGAAGAGCGTTCTTATGCCTCGGGCATCTTCAACAGCGGCGCATCCATCGGGGCTATTCTCGCTCCTCCATTGCTTGCGCTGATTATGCTCGCGAGTGGATGGCGGACAGCATTTGTGGTGATCGGTCTGCTGGGGTTCTTGTGGCTGGCCGGGTGGCTTGCGGTTTACCGGGAGCCGGGCGCGGCCGGCAAAAGAGATCAGACGGATCGCCTTCCGCTGAGAGCGCTGCTGCGGTCAAGGTTTCTTTGGCAGTTCACCCTGTCGAAGGTCTTTAGCGATCCGGTTTGGTATTTTTACATCTTCTGGTTCCCGCAATACCTTAAGGTTGCCCACTCATTCTCGCTGCGGGAGATCGGCGAAACGGCCTGGATACCTTTCTTTACAGCCACGCTCGGGAATCTTGCCGGAGGCGCCGTTTTCAGCGCTCTGTCGCGCGTAGGAGCAGGGCCGGCGACGGCGCGGCGAGTTGCAATCCTTATCTTCTCAGCGTTAATGACGCCGGCAGCTCTCGTGGGAGGAATCAGCGGCTCCGCAGGATGCATTGCTCTCATTGCTACAGCGACCTTTGGGTATTGCGGCGCTCTGGCAAATCTGCTGGCGGTTCCGGGAGATGTATTTCCGAAGGGGGCGGTGGCTTCCATCTGGGGATTTGCCAGTATGGGCTCCGGAATTGGAGGAATGATCTTCAGCCTAGTGACCGGGTGGCTGGTGGATCACTACTCGTTTCGGCCGGTATTTGTACTCTTCGGAGTGATTCCCCTGGTAGCTGCGTGGCTGGTCTGGATGCTGCCGCGAAAGGCGGAGCCCGCACCAGCGTTAAGCTGAGCCGACATTTCTCCATTGGGCAACACTACGCCTGATTGAAACAGCGCTGTGCTGAGCATGGAGTTTTCAACTTGATATGCGGTGAATTCCGCCGGTACAACAACGTCAGTAATCTGAACCTGTGCCATGTGGCAACCTCGAATCAGAGTGGATTTTGTTTGATCCGGGCTTGCCGACTGGTTCGCCTTCGTTCCCGACTGGGAAGGTATTACCTGTTGCAGTTGTGCCGACTGGCACTCACGCGAAAATACTGCGGATTGATGCAGAATGCAAATTAAATAATGGGCGAATAATGGCGAACTCTGGCGGACAATTGATGTTCAACTACACTCAATGGTTCGGAGTGTCCGGAGGCGGCTGCGTTCCGTCAATCGCACTCTTGAACTCAACGTCTAGCCGCTGTTCAAAGTGGATGTTTCGTCCGTTCCCACAATTGCTCTGTTCGCTGCACCAGCCGATGAGAGTTTTTTTGCCAGAGAGCAAATCAACCACTTCCCAATTTTCGTCAATCCCTGCCGGAAAGTTCTCGTAACGATCCACAGCGACAATACAACTGTTACTAGCCGGACTGAAATCAACTTCTTTGAGTTCTAGGCTCGTCTCATCCTTGCTATTCTCTCGGATGTATCGGTCCGCGAGACTCCTGCACCGCTCTTTTTGTGCAAATGCCTGTTTCATTCGTTGATCGCTGTGACGATGAAAGTAATCGGCAATAACCCAGCCAACGGCCAGCCCCAAAAGGGCAGCAAGGGTAGGAATAATAAACTTGCTCGGCATTTCCAAACCTCAACACTTAACTGCGACCGTAACTACGGCGAGATGACCAACTTCGATTTTTCGACAGTGGGAGAAGCTTCTTCGATTGCTTCGGCTTCGCAGGTCTGAAGTGCTCCGGCGGAGCCATGACTCCGTTCACCAATTCAAAGACAAGCGTTCTATTGCAGAGTCCGCAAACTCCGCGTCCATCAGGTTCGTCAACATGGCTCAGCAAGTGTTCCTTGCCGCTCCCTTCGCAAATTGCATTGCTAAATGCCTGCATGTTGTCACCGTGCCACAGAACAGGAAATGCTTCTAGACGAATCGACAGGCCTTATTCGGTCATGCCCCCCCAACTTGTATATCTCATCCACCGCTATTTGAACCCTACGATACTCACCGTCTGAGTCCATGCCAATAATATAGGCGAAAATAAGGCGAATATCTGTGGATCGCTACGATATGCGGTCGTGGCTTCCTTTCTACCGGCTGGGTTCAACTGAACTGTTTGGCTTGGCGTTCCACTCTCGGTATGACAACCGCTGGTTAGACGCCTCGATTAAGCGGCTCTCAATCAGAATGGTCATAAATGCTGCGGATAAAGCAAACATCTCGCGTGGACCAAACAGTGGCTCTCCAACGATCTTGCCCGAATGCATCAGAGATTGGCAACGCGACACCACGCTTGGCGTTCGGAATGACACCTCAACTGAGTGGGCAAACTCGTTTCTGATGTTCCGTATTAAGTTGAGTTCACGATATTCATCTTCCGGGAGAAGTCCAACAGCAAATGAGAAGAGGATTCGGGCGGAAAACGTTCCGAGCGGAGCGCTCACGCCATTGAACAATTTTTCGATATCCTTGTGCTCAACCAAGTGTGCCAGAAGATACTGCTTTAGCAGTTCATCAAGGATCGTTGCGTTAATGAGTACAAGGCCTCTGTCGCTCTCTCCCTTGACTGCCTCTCCCATCCGTTTCACCTGTTCCAAAGTCGGAGCGGAGTATTTCCCATCAATGTTCCGAATCATGTCGTGGATGCTCTCATTTCATCGCGGCCAATACGCTTCAAATGTACACTTCATTCCCTGGTATCGAGTCGATTCGGGGACCGTGGTTTTTTGGGCATACCCCAATTTCCGATTCACTCCCCGGAGTGACGGAGCGGTATCCCCGCGATTCGCCGGATTGCCGCTAGGGGGTCTGGGGGGCTCCGGTAGGCTCTCGCGGCAAACGAGCGCTGCGAACGGTTCAAACGGCACTCTCACGACCCGCTATGACGTATGAGTGACGTACGTGTTTACTATTCGATTATTGAGCGACGATTAAGTTATTGATTTAATTGGCGTCCCCGACGGGATTTGAACCCGTGTTATCGCCGTGAAAGCGGGTCTAGGGCCAAATTGCAGGTTTTGCCTGATTAAGGCAGGATTCGCCAATCGCCAAGGCTGGCGCGGGGTCCCCCTGATTTCGCGCGTTGCAGCCCTTTCCGTCTGGTGCAGGGTTTGGCAGCCTATTTGTCACGATAGCGTCACGGTCATTTAAGCGGCGCGAATCGCACGACTCCCTATCTCCATTTGCCGCTTTCAGCCGCTTCAATATCTTTGGCATACTGCGCTAACGAGATTCCTGCTTCAAGCGCAATGCGCATAGTTTTTCGGCGGAGCCGATCAACCCTCATTTGCCAAGCCCCCAAGATCAAAATCCCGGCACAAAGCCCCAGAAAGAAGCTCGCCCAATCGAACCGCATAGTGCCCCTCCATTGACGGAAATTGCATTGCCCATTCTAAGCCAAGGGGAGTAAATGAGCGCCAAGAGAGCAAATCTCGCCCAATCCGCGCGCGAGCGCACATGTGCGCGTACTGCTCTCAAAGCTCCCCTCGAAGCCTTCAGAGCCGACATTCTCTCTCGCGCGCACACGCACGCACCTGGTTGAAATACAAGAGCTTTAACGAAGTCACGCGCGCGGGCGCACATGCGCGATACGTGTGACATTATTCAACCGATTGCCGTCCTGGGCGGCTCCGCAAGCGCGTAAACCACCTTCAGGCCCATCTTTCTGCAAATGCCCTTTGTAGGCCGCCATTGCCCCGCCAAGAGCCGGTTTAAATCCTTCGGGGGGATTCCAAGGAATTCCGCTGCCTCCGCGATAGATTTCCCTTGCAGCCGTTCTCTCAGAAGAATCGGGAACTGCGAAGGGTAAATCGTAGTTTCTTTGACGGGGGAAAGCCCTTGCGCGCTCGGCTCCAAAATCCGGTCGTATTTTTCAATTTTCGTTCTTTGTATGATCTGCATTGCTCGAATCTCCTTGGTTGCCGCCTCAGTCAAACTACTTGCGAATTTGCGTATTCAATCCCGCCGCCTCCACATCTTCCCGGAGCGCCAGCCCGGACACTAGCGCGGTCCCTTCGACCTCTCCCATGAGAAAGCCCCGCTCTTCCAATAGCTGCTCGAATGTTTCCCTGGTGCATGGGACGCCATCGTGTGCGATCTCCCATTCACAATAGGCAAGATGCAGCGCGGCCACTCCGCCAAATGCGCGCGGGTGACGCGCACAGTCCGAATCCAGCCATTGCACAAAAGGTTTTCGCCACTCTGCCGGGTCTACCGGCCCGGGTGGAAGCAAGACAGGGCTGGAGGCTTCCGGCTGGGCCTGTTCCTCAATCGCCGCTTGCGGCTTCCGGCAAATTGAATTAAGCGCATCCAATGCCCTCCGGAGCGTTGCGGTCTGCTCTTCCATACATCTATCCTCCTTCCATCCGAAACAAGCGAAACAATTCAATGTTTATGCGGGCTTCCGTGTGTTTCTGCATCCGAAACATTAGCCCTTTGTTTCGCTTCCCGAATGAGCGGTTTCACCAGTGTTTACGCGGGTTGTTTCGCATGTTTCGGATTCCGCGCCTTGAGAAGGCAAGTAACTGGAAAGCACCTGCTCGAATTCCTCTCTCAGATAGCCTTTGCCGGCCCCGGCGATCACCCGAATCTGGCGCGGATGAATCTGGTACGCGCGAAGCATCCTGGCGAGTTTCCGGGGGTTCAGCCCGCAATCAGTCCACGGGCCATCAGGGATCGCTTTAAGCGCGTCAATGAGCGTTGCCGTCAGCATTTGAGCGGTCCCGGTAGGCCAGGTGGCCCGCACATCGGCCAGCAACCTCAAGGACAAGGAATCCTCAACATCGTCGGCGGCTTTCGTCTGCGTGAGTGCCTGGGCGCATCGCTTCAGTTCTCCTACCCTCTCCGGCGCGGCAACGGCACAGACGGCAAAGAGAGGCATCCAAAGGTCTGCATCGCGGTCCGTGAGAAAGCCAAGATCTTCCATGCTTTCGTATGTGGCGCGCACGGTAGCCCGGTTGTTCTCTGTCCACATTGCGAGCAATGCTCGAATAGGTTCCACTTCCGCCCGCACCTTCGATTGCAGAAAGCGGGTTACCGTTTGTTTCGCCGTTTTGCGCTGCATCGTAATGCAGAGGCTTCGATCCATGAGCGTGTCCGGCAAGCCGCCAATTGCGGCAAATGCCTTAGGTCCATACACGGGGAAATGTTTCAGTTCATTCTTAGGTCCATCACAGCGCGGAACCGTCGCGCCTTTCCTGTGTCCGGCATTGAGCACGGCAAGAATCGCCTGGCTCACCTCAGAAACTTGCTTTCCTCTGAGTGCTTCCACCTCATCAAGCAGCAAGGTTGGCGTATCGGCCATCATGCGATAAAGGGCGGCGGAAGTTGGAGACGTTCCCCTCCATGCGTTCTTGATAAGGGCTTCTAGTATTTCCAACACGCGAGTTTTGCCGCAACGCTTTGCAGGCGAGACAAGCGCAATGTAGGGGAAGGCATCAAATACCTCTGGTGCGTACGCCGCAACCGTCCACGTTGCCAGCGGAAGATAGGCCACTTCCGGGAGAATGGCATACCGGCGAATAACGCGCTCGGCTTCTGCAATCACATTCGGCGGCTGGGGAAGGTTCAACTCGGCGGCCATCTCCGGCCCAACATATTCCGCTGTGACGCCTGCCAGCGGATCGCTCTCTGGAAACATTTCGCCCGATTCAAACAATGCGGATTGCACGGTCATTCTCCGGCCCTCCATTTTGGACAAATTCGGCGCAAGCATTCGTCCGCTTCCGCTTCCGCCTCCCGGTGTCTCTCACACGCCTGGTGAAATAACCTCGTGAGTTCCGCGCCTTCCGCCTCCGGCGTGCGTGCCAGCTTCTCGCCCAGCCTGTTCACAATTGCGCTCCATCGGCGCGCGCGGTCAAAGGCTGCGATCCGCACTTTGCGCTCTTCGCGCGCCTTTCGTTCCCGCTCTTCCCGTGCGATTCCAAGCGCGATTCGTTCGGCTGGTGCAAGCGCTACATTCCCAGCGAACAATTCCCGCGCGCTCAAGCCCAGCGCGGCGGCAATCGCCAAATGGGAGCAGCCCGCGAAGCAGTGAAGCAATACGCGCCCATCTCTGCCCGTCCGAATGCTGAGGCTTGGGGAACGGTCCTGGTGCGCTGGACAACGCGCCTGCCATCTCTCCGGCCCTTTACGGCGCGCCTCCACCAGCGCGGCAAAGGCTTCCGCTGTCATTGCTGCCGCCTGGGCCGGGTTCCTTCCGCGACTACACGCTTAATCTCCACGATGGGAATGAGAAGCTTTGCGCCAATCTTCACGCTCGCAATCTTCCCGCTATATGCGTCCCGTCTCCAACTCCATCGAGACCGGCCCGTAATAATTTCTGCGCCTTTCACGTCCACCAATTCCGGCTCCAGTTTTGCGATTGTTGCCACGTGAGAGTCCTCCTATACCAACCGATCATCGGATTCTTTCCTCTTGCAAACCACAACAAAATGGTGCAATATATGCTTGTAATCCGCATCATGTTATGAACAGAGCCTCAAAATCGCAACGGGAGAGGGATAAGGGGGAAACCCTCAGTCCTCTTTCGGGCCACCCCAATGTCGTCAGCTATGGTGGCTTGCCTCCGGGGTTCCGAGATGAACCAAGGCCATTCCTCTCATTCATTTTGAGAGTGCTCGACGGAAAGCACCGCCAGATGGTCCGGCAACATCTGGAGTTTTTCCTGCGCTTCGATTTTCAGAGCGGCACGCCGGAAAACGACAAGATTCAAAGTCGATTGAATAGTGATCCTTCGCTATGGCCTTACGCCGTAGACGGCATGATTTCTGCCATGCGGGAAATGGCCGATATGTGGATTGACTCCGGTAAGAGTCTGACGGATCGGGATGTGGATTCTCCAGCGGGTCGGAACGTGGAGGATGTGTTGCCCGGACATGCTCACTCTCTGGCGCTGCTAATTTATCGGTCCCTGTTAAGGAGCCATCCGGTCTACAAGGAAATGAGGCGGGACGGCTCCCAGGCGATCACCGAGACCTATCCACGGTTCGACCCACAATCGCACTGGAAGCTCGAAGACGCTCTCCAGGCGCACGGCGTAAAATGGGCGGCCTTCTATTTCTCGCGGCTACTCGATTCTCCATTCTCGCGCCACATCTCCCGTTGCGATCACTGCAAGTCATATTTCGCCTACGAACGCGCGCGGCTCCGCACGGTGAAACATGGCGTCTCTTGCCCCGCGTGTGACGGAATTGCTTCGATGAAACGGACCAAAGACAGCCGCGACAAACGGCTCGACACCGCCGCTAGGGAATGGGTCAAGTGTGAATCTACGCGAAAGGGGAAAGTCCAACCGGAATGGATCGCAGAGCAAGTGAACAAGTCACATGGGACGGCGTTTGGCCGTCGATGGGTTTCTCAAAACTTACCGGAGATTTTGAAGCGCATGGAGGCGCTACGCAATGCCAAAGGCTAGGAAATGGGACGGAGTTTATCAGCGGCCAGACTCGCCGTTCTGGTGGTGCTCTTACAATGACGCCAGCGGGAAGCGCGCGCGGCGCAAGCTGGCAGGGGCGCACACGCGGACTCAGGCCGTGAAGATGCTGGACGCGATCCGCGTGCAAGAGGAAAAGGCCCGCACGCTCGGAGTCCGGCCCGCTACTGAAATCACTACGGAAGCCCTCTTTGAGCGCTACGAAAAGCACCAGAAGGCGCGAATCCGCGCTACAACCTTTGAGCGGCTGGGCGGCATCCTGGGTACTCTCAAATCGCATTTACCGGAGCAAGCGAAGGCCATCACCAAGCGCACGGTGAGCGAATACATCGAAGCACGCGCGGAAACGGTGAAGCCCGGAACCGTGGCAAAGGAAATGAGCGTACTAAAGCATTGCCTCAAATTGGCCGTGGAATGGGGCGAGTTAAACCAGAACCCGGCGGCTGGCGCGCGGCTCCCGCAACTCCCACCCGGAAAGACACGCTATCTGACTCCGGGCGAATTGAAGGCGGCTCTCGAATTGGCTCCCGAATGGCTCCGCGCGCCGATGGCCTTTGCAGCCTGTACCGGGGTCCGGCGCGGCGAAATGCTTGCGCTCAAGTGGGCAGATGTGGACGCGAAGAATCGGCGGCTCTACCTCCGCGAAACCAAAAACGGCGCGCTCCGAATCCTGCCCATCCCCGAATCTGCCCTTATTGTGCTTCGCTCGCTCCCCCAGGGCACGGCTGGCGATCCCGTATTTGCCGATGTGAACCCGGCCCATCTGTCTGTCTACTGCAAGCGGGTTCTCAAGCGCATTGGAGCACCAGACGCCAGCTTTCACACCTTGCGCCATACGGCGGCATCGTGGATGGTTCAACAGGGCGTAGACCTGTACGCTGTGGGCCAGATTTTAGGCCACAAGACGCCGCGCATGACGCAACGGTACGCGCACCTGTCCCCCGATTACATGGCGGGCGCAGTGGGCAAGTTGGACGGCATCATGGGCGGGATGCTGCCCGCGCCAGAAGTGAGCGCGGCCTAGTGTTGGCCAGGCCGGTGGGAGAATTCTTTGAGAGTTACGATTTGAGGAAACAAGCGCACCAGCTTACCTCCATTGAAATTCATGTAGAGATAGGCTGAATCAAATGCCCCATGATCTGCCAATAGGCATTCGTGCGCTTGCCGTGCAGCGTCCTCCAAGCGCATATTTCTGCCCTTGTAAGTTGTGTTGTGCAACATCCCTCGAACCCCGTAGTGTGCTAGAAGTGCGAAGTGATCGAGATTCTGAGTTCGATGAATGTCGCGGTATTTCTTCGTCTTTGACTTGATTCGTGAAATCAGCGCATTCACTGACCACTGCGGATCATAAACTCCGCCGACAGGTTCAAATTCGATCCACCTCTTACCTGGCCCATAGAGGACATGGCCGCTAGGCGTTGTGAAAGCGTACGGAGGACCATACAACGTAACGCTGTGGCAATACTTCGCAAGCGTCGGATACGCGGCCAGAGCCTGCACTGGCCAACTACCGGTCGGATCAATGGATTCCCAGCGAGGGGCGTGATCTGCGGCAAACTGGTAGATTTCCCGGACATACCTCTCCCGATCACGAATCCGAAACGGAACGTCAAGGCGATCACAAACCTGAAGGCAAATGAGCGGACTGGGGCAATCGGCATGTTCGCTATCTATTGCTTCCAAAAGAGCTATCCGGGAAGCCTGATTGCTTACCGACACCGTTGTTTGGCGATCATCGAGCCACTCAGTGAGTTCGAGTCCAAACCGTTTCCCTTGTAGGGATGTTGCTGCGAAATCCGGCGGATCGGGGCCTGGTCTCCAGTCGAGGTTCTCAGAGAGAAATCTGGGATATGCTCCCAGCAAGGAATTGAGAATCTCTTGCTCCTCGGTCTTTGAAATGCGAGTCATTGCGCTTGCCGTCCAAGCAGAATACATGCCAGATTGTCACGATAGCGTCACGTTTGCATTGAGCGCACAGCGTCAATTACCTTAAGTTATTGATTTAATTGGCGTCCCCGACGGGATTTGAACCCGTGTTATCGCCGTGAAAGGGCGGTGTCCTAGGCCGGGCTAGACGACGGGGACTTATTTTGAGGGCCGGAAACAGCCCTTGAATGGCCGGACGCGCCCTTATGAAGGCTATCAACTTAGAGGGTGTGTGTCAAAGCGCGGCGAAGGGGTGCGTTATCCTCTTGAAATACTCCAAATGTGGGAGCGGAGCGGGGCCAAACGCGACGCCGGTTTGTGCAGGTCGGCCTGCGCTGTCGGCTATGGCCATAACTTTTGAGTCGGATGCGCGGGGCGCGGCGTCAGATAGCCAAGCGTTTTTCAGGCATTTTCAGGCATTGGCGTGCGTCGGCCCGGCGCCGGGCGGAGCACGTACCCGGCAAGCGCAACAGGGACGCAACTCATTGCCGATCTATTGAAGCAAACAGCCCTGAGTCGCCGGGCGCTGGAAATCTCTCAACCGTGGCAAGAACCGGCAGGGGAAAATTGAGTGGAAAAGAGAACGAGTATCCATACGGCAGGCTGGTTGATGATTCTGTGCGTGGCGGCGGCCGGATGCCACAAGAAGGCGCCGGCGGCAGGGGCAGGCATGCAGGCGCT